>OWIK01000008.1_pt1 | contig 101021 bp, 93 predicted proteins | sample 1732691 | NCBI WGS metagenome assembly OWIK01 (sample SAMN05065743, study PRJEB22554) | human gut metagenome | biome: ENVO:2100002; feature: ENVO:00000062; material: ENVO:00002003 | host: Homo sapiens | place: USA | reverse complement strand
GTCAGTGTTGTTTTCCCATGGTCTACATGGCCGATGGTGCCGATGTTGCAATGGGTTTTTGTTCTTTCGTAATGTGCTTTTGCCATTTTAAAGTCTCCTTTTAATTATTTATTTCCTAAACGTTCTTCTGTAATCTGCTGGGAGATTGCTTTCGGAACTTCTTCATAATGATCGAATGTCATCGTGAATGTGCCGCGACCCTGTGTGGAGCTGCGGAGTGCGGTCGCATAACCGAACATTTCAGAAAGCGGAACGAAGCCTTTGATACGGGATTCGCCGTTTTCGGATTCCATGCCTTCGATACGTCCGCGACGGGAGTTAAGTCCGCCGATAACGTCGCCCATGTATTCTTCCGGTACGTCAACTTCGACGCTCATGTACGGTTCGAGAAGGACAGCATCTGCCTTTTTCGCACCGTCTTTGAATGCCATGGAGCCGGCTACTTTAAACGCCATTTCAGAGGAGTCGACATCATGGTAGGAGCCGTCATAAACGGTTACCTTGATATCTACCATCGGATAGCCGGCAACAACGCCGTCTTCCATAGCGGCTTCAACGCCTGCCTGAATCGGGTTAATAAATTCTTTCGGAATGACGCCGCCGACAACTTCGTTAGCGAATTCAAATCCTTTGCCCGCTTCCATCGGTTCGAGACGGAGCCAGCAGTGACCATACTGACCGTGACCGCCGGTCTGACGAATGAATTTACCTTCCGACTCAACGCTTTTTCTGATGGTTTCTCGGTAAGCTACCTGCGGTTTGCCTACGGTGCATTCTACATTGAATTCACGTCTCATACGGTCAACGATGATGTCCAGATGGAGTTCGCCCATGCCGGAAATAATCGTCTGGTTCGTTTCCGGATCGGTATGTACCTTGAATGTCGGGTCTTCTTCTGCCAAACGCTGGAGAGCTGTGCCCATTTTTTCCTGGTCAGCTTTTGTTTTCGGTTCTACAGCCACAGAAATAACCGGTTCCGGGAATTCCATTTTTTCCAAAATAATCGGATTTGCTTCATCGCAGAGGGAGTCCCCTGTGGTAACATCTTTAAATCCTACAGCGGCAGCAATATCACCGGAGTAAGCTTTTTCGATTTCTTTACGATTGTTGGCATGCATCTGAAGAATACGACCGACGCGTTCTTTTTTACCTTTGGTGGTATTGAGTACATAGGTCCCCTGTTCCAATATACCGGAGTATACACGGAAGAATGCGAGTTTCCCTACATAGGGATCGGCCATAATCTTGAATGCCAAGGCAGCCATCGGTGCTTCATCACTGGATTCACGGGTCATTTCTTCCCCGGTCTTCGGGTCCGTACCTTTAATCGGCGGTACGTCGGTCGGAGCCGGCAGGTAGTCAAGAACTGCGTCAAGCAGCATCTGGATACCTTTGTTTTTGTATGCGGATCCACAGAATACAGGGAACAATTGGCAGTCCAAAACCTGTTTACGCAGAGATGCTTTGATTTCATCGATGGAGAGTTCTTCTCCTTCGAGATATTTTTCCATCAGCGCATCGTCGCCTTCTGCTGCTTTTTCTACGATTTTTTCACGGTATTCTTCGACGATATCTTTCATATCGTCCGGAATTTCTCTGACTTCATACTGGGTACCGTCATCGGAAAGATACACTTCCGCTCTTCTTTCCAGCAAATCAACAATCCCTGTAAATGTGTCCTGTTTACCAATCGGCAGCTGCATAGCCAACGCATCGGCATGAAGACGGACTTCCATTGTTTTTACCGCACGCAGGAAATCAGCACCGATGGTATCCATCTTGTTGATAAATGCGATACGGGGAACGTGGTAATGATCAGCCTGTCTCCAAACGGTTTCAGACTGGGTCTGCACGCCGTCTTTTGCACTGAATACGGCCACAGAACCGTCAAGTACACGAAGGGAACGTTCTACTTCTACTGTGAAATCCACGTGTCCGGGGGTGTCGATGATATTGACACGATACCCTTTCCATGTACAGGTGGTCGCAGCGGACGTGATGGTAATACCGCGTTCCTGCTCCTGCGCCATCCAGTCCATGGTAGCGGCGCCGTCATGAACTTCACCAATCTTATGATTTACACCGGTATAAAAGAGGATACGTTCCGTGGTTGTTGTTTTTCCGGCATCAATATGTGCCATGATACCGATATTTCTTGTTTTTTCAAGCGGATATTCTCTGCCCACGATTTTTTCTCCTTATATAATTACCAGCGATAATGTGCAAACGCCTTGTTGGCTTCTGCCATCTTATGGGTATCTTCTTTCTTCTTTACGGCTGCGCCCGTATTATTGAAAGCATCCATCAGTTCTCCTGCCAGACGTTCTTCCATTGTACGTTCGCCGCGCAGACGGGCATAGTTGACCATCCAGCGGATTCCCAGTGTCAGACGGCGGTCTGCACGAACTTCAACCGGCACCTGGTAGTTGGCACCGCCGACACGACGGGCACGGACTTCCAAAACCGGCATTACATTATTCAAAGCCTGTTCGAAAACTTCGATTGGGTCTTTGTCAAGCTTGCTGCGGCAAATATCGAATGCACCATATACAATGGATTCTGCAACGCCCTTTTTGCCGTCGAGCATAATTTTATTGATGAAACGTGTGACCGTCTTGTTCCCGTACACGGGATCCGGCAGCACATCACGCTTCGGAACAGCACCTTTTCTCGGCATTGTTAGTTTCCTCCTTATATAGTTGTTTGTTAATCACAGAAATTTGATAAAGAAATATTATTTCTTGGCCTTTTCACGCTTAGCTCCGTATTTGGAACGAGCCTGTTGACGGCCGGATACACCTACTGTATCAAGTGCACCACGGATAATGTGATAACGAACACCAGGAAGATCCTTAACACGGCCGCCTCTGATGAGGACGACGCTATGTTCCTGTAAATTATGACCTTCGCCCGGAATATAAGCGGATACTTCGATTCCGTTGGTCAAACGTACACGGGCTACTTTACGAAGAGCCGAGTTCGGCTTTTTCGGTGTAGCTGTATACACTCTTGTGCAAACGCCACGCTTCTGCGGTGACTGCTTCAGAGCCGGAGTCTTCGCCTTTGTTCCCAAAACCTCACGGCCTTTGCGAACCAGCTGATTAATTGTCGGCAATATGGGCACCTCCTTTCCATAAAGGTAAATTTATAATTGATCCGGGACAGCACGGGGCTTCCCCGGATATTACCGGGATTTAAGAACGGCAGCAGACGCAGCTTTCACTTTAATGTGACACGCCCTGCCTATTTCTTTTTTGCTGAAATCCCGTGTGACCGGAATCTCCGCATCTGCGCAAACTTTTTCCAAGGGAGCGGAAATCCGTTCATCACAGTCGGATGCAATGAATACATGAACGGCTGTCTTTTTTTCGACCGCTCTTTCTGTTTCTTTCAGACCGACAACGAAGTCGGATTCTTTTAATTCATCGAGTGTCATGAACTCACCCCGCTTATCATTTTCATGTTTTACGCAACAGTGGAATTATACCATTCTCTTTTCGGACTGTCAAACAATAAACCTGCCGTTTAACCCGTATTTATGCACAACTCTTTTACAACGTTTCCGTGCGTATCATTCTTAAAAAAATTACTTTCCTAAAAAAACCGCTTTCCTATGGTATTCCGCTTTTCTCTTTTTCATTCAGGTTCATAAAAATATATTTCTCTTCATTGCTTTATATCTCTTATTGATTTTTTCTATATGGATATATAAATTCCTGTTTTCTTTTATATTTCACCGTTTTTATTTTTCTCTTTAAGGTACAATAATAAAAAATACTCCTGCTTATGTACATTTCTATTTCAAGAGAAAGGATACATCACCTTGAAAAAAAATGCTGTTGTTTACTGCGGTTCCCGCTATGGAAACAATCCCGCTTTTGCCGCTTTTGCAGGTATGACAGGCGAGTTTCTTGCAAAAAAAGGATATACGCTCGTGTACGGCGGCGGCAGTATAGGCCTTATGGGTGTTATGGCTGATGCGGCCATGGCAGCAGGCGGAAACGTAACGGGAATCATTCCGGAGATATTTATTGCCCGGGAGCAGGCTCACCGTCTGATTACGGAATTGGTGGAAGTCCCCGATTTGACAGTGCGGAAAGAAAAAATGATTTCTCTCGGCGACGTATTTCTCATTCTCCCCGGCGGTATAGGTACCCTGGAAGAACTGGCCGACACGGCAAACCATTTCCATATCTACAAGGAAGCAGATAAACGTCCGCCCATTATCATTGCCAATATAGATCATATTTACGATCCCTTGGAAAAACTGTTTGAGTCTTGGAGTAAAAATGAATTTATTGATCCTTCGGAGTGGAAAAACATTCACTTTATCCGTTCTTTTTCCGAGCTTTTACCGCTTCTTCCTTAGTTCGTCACTTTTCAAGACCCCTTTTCGGAGGAGGTCTTTTTTATCACGCACTTTTCGTAAAATCTTAATCCGTCTGCACAAGACGTCATCCGGTTTGTAGGGTATAATATAAAACGAAATATCAAATGACTGCAAAGAAAGGATTCCCGGCATGAACGACAGAAAACTCACTGATAAAGGCGGGCACATGAAGGAAAAAATGATTGAAGTCACTGCCCGTATTTTGAGAGAAAAAGGATTCAAAGCAACCACCGTAAGAGCCATTGCGAAAGAGGCTAATGTAAATATCGCCGCCGTCCGCTACTACTTCGGCTCTAAAGAAGACTTAATCGGCGCCGCTTTGGAATACATGATGGGTTCTCTGGAAAACATCGTATCCATTCTTGACGATTCCCGCCTGCCTGCGAAAGAGCGGCTGAAAAAATATATCCTCTCTTATTTCCAACTTGCCCGTAAGCACCCCGCCCTCTTCCGTTCGATTTCAAATCCTTCCAGTTCGGAGGCTAAGGAAACCTATTTCATTTATCTGAATCTTCTCCATGACCAGGCTTGGGAAAAAGTCATTGAAAATGTGGCGGAAATCACGGGGTACACAGACCGTCGTGATTTGGAACTGAAAAGCATGCAGATTTTTGCGGCTGTCGAATTCCCCATCATCTTAGAAAGCAATAATAAAGAGTCTTTCATTTCCCACTATACCGATACTGTCACATTGGAAAGATATGTGGATATCCTTTTGGACAAAGTCACAACGCCGAGAGGAGAAAAAAATATATATTTGAAAGAAATACTTAACGGTGCCAAATAATTCACCATCAAAAAAGCGTGTTCACTCATTATAGAGCGGGCACGCTTTTTTGATTAACCGCCCAGTTCCACCTGGTCATAGTGGTATAAGGCTTCATTGATTTTCCAGATATCATATTGCTTATGTGTGATGAAATACCGGAGTATGACATCAAACAGCCTGCTCCGGGACAGAGTATAACCTGCCCGTTCCAAGAGAAGCTCCGTTTCGTTTATATCGAGTTTTAAAGCAACCGCAAGAGCCAGTATCGTTTTCTTTTTCGGCGTATAATTTTTTACGTTCCGTATCTTGGAAAAATGACGTCTGTCAATATTGGCGGCTTTATATACCTCGGGATCGGTCATATTCCTTTCATCAATCATGCGGAATAATGTTTTGGAAAAAGGCTCGTCAAGCCGGCTAATCATTTCTGGCATAGAAAGTGAAGACGCATCTTCCAAAATAACGCTTCCCATGAAGGCACAATCAGCGGGATATGTTTCCAAAAAAGAACGTAATTCTGCCGGCGGCGTAGGAAGTGTTGTGTCGTAAAGAGTCATATACACTGTCAGGTCTGAGTTTTTCAGGAAATCCAGGATTGCTCTTTTTGCAACCTCATAGGCTTCTTTGACGGGATATCCGTATATGCCTGAAGAAATTAAAGGAAATGCTATGTTTTTCACGCTTTTTTCTTCGGCCAGCTTAAGACTTTCTATATAACAGGAATATAATAATTTTTCATCTTCCTCTTTCCCGCTGTAAATAGGACCTGCGGTGTGAATGATATATTTTGCCTTTGTACTGAACCCGGGAGTTACGACGGCCTTGCCGGTGCAGATAGGAGCCAATGCAACGCAGGCAGCTCTCAGTTCTTCCGCTCCGGCAGCGGCAAATATCGCACCGCAAACGCCGCCGCCTTCTCTTAATTCCGTATTGGCCGCATTGACGATAATATCCGCTTTTATTTTTGTTATATCTTTTTTTACCGTATAAAAAGGCATACATTCCTCCTGTGATTATTTTTATTATACTAAAAGAAGAATGCCCCGTTAAGGGCATCCTTTTTTCGCATTTACTTATTTTCTCTTGCTTTTGTACAGAACCTGGAGCTGATTTCGTACATCGCCTCTATGCCCTTGTCGTCCGCTGCATAGCTGAACGCTTTTTCCTTATCTATCGAAAGACTTTCCGCCATCTCCTCAGCGTCTATATTGGCGGCGGAAAAAATAAACTCCCACCCGTATTTTTCTTTCATTTCAGAAATCATGTTTCTGATTTCTCTATGGCGGTACATAACGCTCGCATTTTCCATTCCGTCGGTGGTAATGACAAAGATAACATGGTCCGCTCTGTATTTTTCCGCACTCTGCTCCTGTACTTTTTTGATTTTCTCAATTCCCGTTCCGACGGCATCCAAAAGTGCCGTACAGCCGTCGGGGCAATAATCCCGTTCCGTCACAGGAGAAACGGCACGGATATCAAGGCGGTCATGGAGTAATTTCACTCTCGTATCAAAGAGAATCGTCGTCAGGAAACATTCGCCGGGCAATTTCTTTTGTTTCCTCAGCATTCCGTTGAAACCGCCGATGACATCACTTTCCAGTCCGCTCATGGAACCGCTTTTGTCCAAAATAAATACCAATTCCGTTTTGTCTGTTTTCATTTGTAAGACCCCTTTCTATAACAAAGCTTCTATAGTCAGGATAGCAAATGAAAACATGTCCGTGGTCGCCTCAAAAGCGACAAATAAAAAACCGCCCTGCTTTATGCAAGACGGTCATATTTATTTCTCTTCTATCGCCGCACAGATGCCGTGAGTCCTGACGTATCCGCCGGTTTATGTGTTCTTTTCACGCCGAATTTCTTTAAAGAAACGCCCAGCTTTTTCATCATCGTTTCTACCGAATCCGCCTCTGTAAGCTCAACCGCTTTCCGCACAATCAGCTCACAGGCTCTGGCATCATCCATAGCCTCGTGATGACGGAAAGCAAAGCCCAGATGACCGGCCACGGTATTCAGCTTGTGATTGGGGAGTTCTTTCCATAAAATACGGGACATGGCAACCGTATCCCCGTAAAGGAAATGAATATCCGGCAAGTCGTAAATATCGAGAACCGATGCAAGGACGCCCATATCAAAACGGGCATTGTGGGCAAAGACGATATTTCCTTCCAGATGGTCTGCAATCTCTTTCCAGTAGGCAGGAAAAGGCATTTCGTTTTCCACATCGGCTGCCCGAATCCCGTTCACTCTGACGCAGTCCGGGTCAAAGTTCATGCTGTGCGGTTTAATAAGACGGTACCATTCGTCCGTAATTTTTGTGCCGTCGCTGACGGTAATGCCGAGCGAGCAGGCACTCCCCGGTCCCCAGTAGGCGGTTTCGAAATCTATCGCTGCATAACGTATCATATTTATATTTCCGTTTCAAATTCCGTTTCTTTACCTTCCAGCCAGCCGACTTCCACGGCTCTGTCAAAAGCCGATTTCATGCGACGGGCCAGTTCGTTTCTTGCTGCCGCCACTCTTTTCCTGTTGTCTGCAAAGCCTGTAATCAAAACGAGGATATTTTCCGACTCTCCCGTAATTTTTGCGGCATTTCCCTTTCCCGAAAGCCATGGCTGAGTGCAGATTTCTCCTTTCCATGTAACCGGATACCCTTCTTCATCACCGATTTCCAGCGGCGCTTTCCGGTCTCCCAGGTCATAGGTGTGGATATTTACATGAAATTTAAGCATTCCTGCACGGACAATATCCATCACCGGATTCACCCGTTCCAATACATCCGAGCCTGCAAGTTCGTCAAGTGTCGCCGTTCTCCCCACCGCTGACGTATCTGCCGTTTCTTTTTCTTCTGCCGCCGTTATTCCCAATTGATTTTTGTATTCTTCAAATATAAGGTCGAGAGCTGTTTTTTCCGTGATTCCCAGCTCCTTCAAATGCTGCGTATACAAATCCCTGTCTTTTTCTCCCAATTTCGGATTCAATTTAAAAAGCAGGTTCGCTTCCGTGCAACAACGCCGGCGGAACGCTTCGGCTTCTTTATTGTCTTTTTCATTATTAACGGCCCTGACGGCTATGACACCGATACACAGGCCGGGAATTTTTTCAAATAATGTCTTTGTGACAGATACTTTCATTTTAAAGTCCTCACTTTCTTTCATTCATTCAAGTGTATTACAAAAAAGGTAAACTGACAAATTCCGACTAGCCGTTTCTACTTAACTAAAAAGACACATCTCCAATCATTTTTTGGCTATGTGTCTTTTTTTATACTCTTTTTATTAGAATTTATATTGGTAGGAAAGTGTCCAATTGAATGGTAAATCCCAATTTTCATATTTATTTGTACAATTAGTTCTGTCCAATAAGTTGTACATGTTTAAAGTAAATGCCTGCCCCTTTGTCGGACGGTATTGAACCGTTGAATTTAACATTATTCTGTCCGGAACTCTGTGGTCTGCACCTTTTTTGCTTGCGTATTCGCCTAAGTTGGTATAATAAGCATCTTCTCTGTTTCCTGTTACAAATAAATCTACCCCTGCCGTCCATTTGGGACGAGTATATTGAAATCCCAAATTATATTGCAAACCTGCAGCGTCACGAACCCAACGTCCGGAACCGTTAATTTTAGGATTTTGCAAAGTGATTCCTGCATTATACATCCAATTTTCATTAATAACATGAGTATATTCCACTTCTATACCACTGTTTCTGAAATCTCCTCCATTAATCTGTATACTTTTATCCGGATCCCCTCCCGGCCTTACTGTGTTTTCTTTTACCCATTCAAACTTATCTTTTATTCTCATATGAAAAATTGCTGTTTTAAACCTGTTTTTCCCGCTTATATATTTACTCCCGATTTCATATGTCCAACCTTCTTGCGGTTTCAACCCCCAATTAGCTACTCCATTTGAATAGTATTTTGAATTAATGGCCGGCATATCAAAAGACTTGCCGATATTACCATAAAGACTCCATGTACTGTTTACTTTATACAAAAATTGAAGCTGAGGAAGAAAAACATTGTGCTTGTCATCCCACCCGTTAGCTTGATAAGCTTCCATACGCATTCCTAAAACAGTCGAAAACTGTCTGTTATATTCATGACCATATGACAAATATGCACTATAGGAGTCGCGATATACCTTTTTATTTTTATCGTCCAGCCTGTTATAATGCTCCCCTTTATAAGTTACACCGCCGATTACCGTGTTTCTTCCTTCATCAAAAGTCCATATTTTTTGGTTATCAAATGTAATTCCTCTTACCTGATATGGTACATTGACTCTCTTGGTTGTTGTCTTTCCTTTTGGTCCGTAAGTAACTTTTTTACCATCCAGTTTTCGGCTATTATACGCTAAAATAGCGCGATATCCTGAATTAGTATCATTGTAAATTAAATTTACATTGTCTTTTATGGAATGATAATCTGAAATACTTGATTTGGCAGGTGGTATTCCTAATGCTTTTCCGCCTTTATCTTTCACCATATACCAAATATTTTGGTGATTATCCACACGAGACCAGTCTAAGGTTAATTTATCCGTCAGGTTTCCTGAAATATACCAGCTGGTTTTATACCCTTTATTCTCTGCTTGATATGTAGATTTCTTTGGAAATATCCGGCTTGTCTGATCTATTGCATCATAAAAATCTCTTTGTACCCAAATGTTATATTTATCCCCCGTGGCACCAACAGCAAAATTCTGCCGATAGTTACCATATCCTGTTTTTGTCGTAAAATGGGAATCTCCGCTATGTTTTGTAATGATATTGACCACTCCACTCATAGCTTCTGCACCATACAGGGTAGAGTTTGCTCCTTTTATAATTTCTATTTTTTCTACTGCTTCAACCGGAATACCTGATGTAGACGCATAATTCATGATATTAACAGGCGCCCCATTAACCAACACCAATGTTCCTTTGTCCATTCCCCGTACCAGAACACGGCTTATGTGTCCCCCACCATCTCTTCCGTCGGGACCATAAGAGAAACTGCTTATACCTATGCTGTTTTCCAAAGCAGCAAAAACAGACTGATATCCTTTATTTTGTATTTCTTTCTGTGTTATTATTTTTACTGTAGAAGGTGTCTCTAAATCAATTTTTTCTTTTCTTTCCGCTGTAACGACTATCGGATTGAGTTCATAAATTCCATCAGCAGCTAACACATTTCCTTGAGATAGTAACGCTACTGTACTTGCTATCAAAAATAATTTACTTTTTTTCATACTACCGCATCTCCTGTTATTTAATCGCAAATGAGAAATGTTTTGAAACATGATTATAATAACACTCCAATAATCTATATACAATTAAATTTTAACTTAAATATAATTAATCTTTTGTCTTTGATTTTTGCTCCGTTTATTTTTACAAAACAAAAAAGACATTCCCCATTTGGGAGAATGCCTTTTTCTTTGCCTGTATTAACCTAAAAATCCTCTCATTTTTTGTGCTTCTACCACACGTTGCAAAGCGAGCATGTACGCTGCCAGACGGTAAGTAACTTTGTATTTTTCTTTGATGGCAAATACATCTTCATAGCCTTGACGCATTTTCAGTTTTAATTTTTCATTATATTCTTCTTCCGTCCAGTAGTAGCCGGTGCGGTTTTGTACCCATTCGAAATAAGATCCTACGACACCGCCTACATTGGACATGACGTCGGGAAGTACTTCGATCCCCTGCTTTTCAAAGTAGGCGTCCGCTTCTTCCGTGGTCGGTCCGTTAGCCCCTTCGAGAACGAGTTTTGCTTTTACTTTTCGCATGGTGTTTTCATTCAGTTGGTTTTCCATAGCGGCCACGAAAACTACATCTACATCTTGTGCAAAAAGCTCATCGGAATCAATGAGAGATGCTCCTTCTTCGGTATAGCCCTTGAGTGAGCGGCCATGAGAGTTGGCATAAACGTACATCGCTTCGATATCGAGTCCTTCCGGCTTATACCATGTGCCGTTGATATCACCTACACAGATAATTTTTACACCTGCCCGGTGCATCAGGAGAGAGCCTACAGAGCCTACATTCCCGAATCCTTGAACGAGCATGGTAAGTTCGTTCATTTTTTTGTTATTTTTTTCGCACCATGTTTCCAGTGTGTGGGTAAGTCCTCTGCCCGTCGCTTCATTCCGTCCGAGAGAGCCGCCGGTAACAAGCGGTTTCCCCGTAACGACACCGGGCTGCCAAGCTCCGGAAAGAACGGCATATTCATCGGCTATCCACGCCATAATCTGGCCGTTTGTATTGACATCGGGAGCAGGGACGTCCTGATCGGGGCCGATAATGGGGAATATTTTACGTACATACCCGCGGGTAAGTCTTTGTAATTCTCTTTCCGAAAGTTTATGGGGATCGACCTTCATTCCCCCTTTCGCTCCGCCGTAGGGAATATTTCCGATTGCATTTTTAATGGTCATCCATGCGGCAAGTGCTTTGACTTCATTTTCATCTGATGCGGGATGGTAGCGGATACCGCCTTTAGCCGCTCCTCTCGCCGTATTATGCTGGACACGGTATCCCGAGAATACCTGCACTTTCCCGTCATCCATGGTGACAGGAATGCTGACGGTCAGTTCTCGTTCCGGATAACGTACGAATTCATAGTCTTCTTTTTGGTACCCCAGTACTTCTGCTGCTTTATCGAGTACGTGGAGCATATTTTCATAAGGATTATAATTAGCCATTGTATCACCTCAAATAATAAATATAGGGAACATCTTTTATTAATATAGCACCTCATATCGTTTTATGCACTCAGATTATCCATGTATGATTTATTTCTATAAATACGCTGTTTTCTTTCTGTTTCAGTTATACCTTATTCACTGTTTTAAAAAATTGCATACAAAAACCGCCTCTCCCGGAACGGGAAAGACGGTTCGACTGTCTTAAATAATACCTCTGATGAAAATAATAAAAATGAGCGCCGGCAAAACGAATTGGAAATACGGTTTAATCCATCTCGGGAATTTCACGCCGTCGCCGGTATTGATTTCTTCCATGTACTTATCGAATCCCCATCCGTATTTCGTAACGCAGAAGAGGGCAAATACGAGTGAGCCGAGCGGCAGAACGAGGTTGCTGACAATAAAGTCTTCACTGTCAAGAATGCCTCTGGCTCCGATAATCTGTACATCTTCCCAAAGACTGAATCCGAGAACGCAGGGAATGCTTCCGAAGAATACAAGGGGGAGTAAAATGTATACCGCTTTTTTTCGGCTCCAGTTGAAATTATCCATACAGTTTCCGATGAGCGCTTCAAACACCGCCGTTACGGTAGAAAAGCTGGCAAAGGTCATGAATACAAAGAAGAGTCCGCCCCAGAGCTGTCCCATCGGCATATTGATAAAAATATTCGGAAGAGTGACGAAAATTAAAGAGGGTCCCTGATCCGGTTCCACACCGAAAGCAAAGCAGGCGGGGAAAATAATCAGGCCCGCTAAAAGTGCGACAAACGTATCCAGTGCGGTGATGCGGATCGCTTCGCCGCCCAGACTGTTTTTCTTATCCATGTAGCTGGCAAATATTTCCATCGAGCCCTGGCCTACAGAGAGTGTGAAAAACGCCTGATTCATCGCTGCAGTCGCCACGTTTCCGAGACCGGCCTCGACGGCTTTGTTCCAATCGGGGAGAAGATAAAATTCGATTCCTTTTTCTCCGCCGGGAAGAAGCAGGCTGTTTACGGCAAGAATTACAATCAGTCCCAAAAGGCCGAGCATCATAAATTTCGTGACCTTTTCAAGACTTCCTTGCACGCCGCCCACACAAATCAGGAATCCTACGAGAACAGTCAGTCCCATAAAGAACATGAGCTCCATGGGATTGGAAACCATCTGCCCGAACGTCGATCCCACTTGCTCCGGCGTGGCATTTACAAAGGTGCCGTTCACAAATTTCCAGAAATAATCGACCATCCATCCTGAAATGGTGGTGTAATAAATCATGAGAATGAATGAACCGGCAAGGCAAACCCAGCCGTGAAGATGCCAAAATGTTCCTTTCGGCTGCAACGTCTGAAATCCGCGGAGAACACTTTTTTTACTCGCTCTGCCGACGGCCAGTTCCATCGTCACCACAGGAATGCCCATCAGAATCAAAAAAGCAAGATAAAAAAGAACAAAAACCGCTCCTCCGTATTCTCCCGTGATATAAGGAAATTTCCAAACATTGCCTATACCGATGGCACAACCGGCACTGACTAAAAGAAATCCCAATCGTGAATTAAAACTATCTCTTTCTTCCATGCTTCTTTCTTCCATGCTTCTTTCCTCCTTATGCTTCTTGTAAGCGAAGCATTTTCTATCAAATCAGTCCGCGTATCAGAATCACTAAAATCAATACAGGCAGAACCCATTGGAAATAGGGTTTCAGAAATGCCGGCATTTTGATGCCTTTCCCTTTGTTCACTTCCGCCAGATACCTGTCAAATCCCCATCCCCATTTCGTGACGCAGAAGAGAAGATAAATAAGGGCGCCGCCGGGAAGCAGCAGGTTGCTGACAATAAAATCTTCACTGTCCAGCACATCTCTTGCTCCGATGAAATGCATATCGCTCCACAAATTATATCCGAGAACACAGGGAATGCTGAGGAAGAAAATCAATGCCAGATTGACAAGTACCGCTTTTTTACGGGACCAGCCGAAATTATCTATTGAGCAGGCGATGAGATTTTCAAAAACTGCCGTCACCGTGGAAAAACTGGCAAGGGTCATGAATACAAAGAAGAGTCCGCCCCAAAGCTGTCCTAAAGGCATGTGCGTGAAAATCTGCGGAAGCGTAATGAAAATCAAAGACGGTCCCTGATCGGGATGCACACCGTAAGCGAAGCAGGCGGGAAAAATAATGAGCCCCGACATGAATGCCACAAACGTATCGAGAACCGTGATTCTTACCGCTTCGCCCGCCAGTGTAAATTCATCGGACATATAACTGCCAAAAATTTCTATCGCCGCAATCCCGAGAGATAATGTAAAGAATGCCTGGTTCATCGCAGCGGCCGCGACATTCCCTATGCCTGCTTCGACCGCTCTGTCCCAGTCGGGAAGAAGATAAAACCTTACCCCTTCTCCGCCGCCTTCTAAAAACAAACTGTTTCCAGCAAGCACAAGAATCAGAATCAAAAGGCCCATCATCATCAGCTTATTGACCCTTTCGAGTCCGCCCTGCACGCCGAAGCCGCAAACAGCAAATCCTACGAAAACGGTAATAGCCATGAAAATTCCCATTTCTACAGGATTTCCGAGCATAGCCCCGAATATACCGCCCATCGCTTCATTGGGCACATTGCTGAACGTACCGTTGATAAACTTCCAGAAATACGCCACCATCCAGCCTGATACGGTGGTGTAATACATCATGAGCAAATAGCAGCCGGCAATGCAAAACCAACCGTGGATATGCCAAGAACTTCCTTCCGGTTCCAGTTTCTTATAGCCGAGAACCGCACTTTTGCGGCTTCCCCGCCCGACAGCAAGCTCCATCGTCATGACAGGAATCCCCATGAGGACAAGAAAAGCCAGATAAAATAAAACAAAAACAGCGCCGCCGTACTGACCTGTTATATAGGGAAACTTCCATACGTTTCCTATACCGATCGCACAACCTGCGCTAACTAAAAGAAATCCCAGACGGGATTTGAATGCATCTCTTTCTCCCATTTTCCTCTGCTCCATAGTTTTTTCAATAAAGAACACGGCCTGCTTTTGTTCCTTCGGAACGCTCCTTTTTATCCGCCCCTGTTCTTTGGTTTACTCTTTATATTTTATTATCATAACGCAAAGTCGCCTTTCTGCCAATACGTATTTTTAAATTTGTATCCGTTTTTTGTCCGTTTTATGAAATTTTTCATAAAAAAACAGTTTTCCTCATCATTATCGGGAAAAGTATTTCTTTATGAAAGATACTTGCGGAACCGTAAAACTGCGGCCGTCCAGGTAGGACAAAATGCTCTTTTCCTTAACCTCAAAAGATAAACGACAGGCACAGAGAAGTTGTCCTTTTTCCCTGTACCGCCGGTTGATTTCTTTTTTCCCGTACTTATCATCCCCGAGAAGAGGGTGGCCGATAGAAGCAAGCTGGCTTCGTATCTGGTGCGTTCTCCCTGTCAGCAAATCACATTCCACGAGAGAGAGTCCGTTTTTTTCTGCTTTCACACGGTAGGACATCACCGCCGTTTTTGCGCCTTTTACGGGAACCGTCGATAAAAACACCTTGTTCTTCTTCGCATCTTTAAATAAATAATGGGTCAGTGTTCCCGACTTTTTTTCCAACAATCCCAAAACGACACAAAGATAGGTTTTGTGAATCTGCCTGTTTTTTATCAGTCTGTCAAGAATGTTCTTGCTTTCTTCCGTCTTGGCAATCACCATAAGTCCGCTCGTGTGAAAATCGATACGGTGTACCATATAAGCCGGCTTTTCCGGCTTTTCCGGCTTTTCCCGCTTTTCTGCCAGATACGCATTCACCCCGTCAATCAAAGTGCGTTTTGTTTTCCCTGTACTGTCCATGCAAAGAAGGCCTGCTTTTTTATCGGCAATCAGGATATTGTCATCTTCATAAACGACGGAAAAATCACTTTCCCCCGTCCGCTCAAGCACATAAGAAACGATTTCATCGCCTTCTTCCGTGCGGTATGCCGCTTCCTGTTTCTTTCCGTTCACTTTCAGTTTTTTTGTCCGTATCGCTTTCATTAAAAGACTGTGCGGCCAGCCCGCCTCTTCTTCCATGAAACGGTCCAATCTTTTCCCGGCATCACTTTTTCCGATGATGAATTTTTTCATATTTCTCTGTTCCGTATTTTCTGAATTTTATGAATTATCTATTTCATTATACAGAATCGCATGCATAAAAAAAGTGCCTCTCCGGAGAAAGACACTTTTTATTTCTTTATAAACCGACAATCCGCACAAATCCACCGCCGAATTTTGTATGTTTAAGCCATGCCCGCAAATTGAAAAAATATTCTTTACCGCCGTCCCAAAGAGTGCAAAGGGTTTCATCCTCTTTATCTTCCATCTTCACAAGAAGCATCCAGTGCCAGTGATAGGGTATCGGCTCTCCGCCGCTGTGGAGATTCAGAAATGCCACAGGCGCATCGGCACGGATTCCCTCTTCAATAAAAGCTTTCACCTTGTCAAGAGGAGGCGCAAGAAGGCGCACGGAAGAAACGGAAAGCACCTCTGCATGAAAAGGAAGATTTTCATCGCGGAAATAACCGTTCAATCCCTCTCCCAACCACCTAGGTTTATACAGTCCGTGCATACGGGGCGTCGCATATTTCCAGATACGGAGCATGATTTCTTCCGCCTCGTCCTTTGTGGCGGAAGAAATTCCCTTATGTTTTCTTTGTACATAGGCGACGGTCATCGCGCCTACCGTCGGACCGCAGCCTGCCAGCTTCTGGCGTTTTTGCGGATACCACTCCTGGTCATAACCGAAATGGGTTTGTCCGTTGATGGAAACCGTAATCCACTCAGGATGTCTGATCGCCGTCATATCCGCCCTCCTTGAGCAAAGTTCTCACTGCATACCCGGCCATCATCATGCCCGAAACGGGAGGAACAAAAGAAACTGAACCGGGGGCATGTCCCTCGCCGTGTACTTTCACGGGAATCTCCGTTGAATATACAACGGGCAAACGGGAAATTCCTTTTTCCCGTAAAGCTTTTCTGATTTTTCTTGCCAGAGGGCATACCAAAGTTTTGTAAATATCGGAAATCATAAGACACTCCGGATGCAGTCTGTTTCCCGTGCCCATAGAAGAAATCAGGGGAATTCCGAGACGGCTGCACTCACAGGCCAGGGCAATTTTCGCAGGTACATCGTCAACAGCATCAATCACAAAATCTACATGAAGCTCTTCCAACCATGCACTGTTCTCCGGCCGGTAATATTTTATTTCTGCACGGACATCACAATTTTCATTCACCCGTACGGCTCTTTCTGCCATCACTTCCGCCTTATACCGCCCCAAAGTAGTGAAATCTGCTACAAGCTGGCGGTTAATATTGGAAATGTCCACCACATCTTTGTCCACAAAGATGAGATGCCCCACGCCGCTTCTTGCCAGTGCCTCTGCCGCATAAGAACCGACACCGCCGATACCGAAAACAACGACCCGTTTCTCTGCCAAAACTGCCAGTCCCTCTTCACCAATCAGGCGTACCGTTCTTTGAAAAACAGGATTCATCATAATTCTTCCGGAATAATTTCAATCCAATAATTGTCGGGATCGCTGATGAAATAAATGCCCATCGCAGGATTTTCATAGCAGATACAGCCCATTTCCTTATGCTTTGCATGTGCTTTTTCAAAATCATCCGTCACAAAAGCAAGGTGAAACTCATTTTCTCCCAGATTATACGGTTCTTTTCTGTCACGCAGCCAAGTGAGTTCCAAAGTATGCTCCGTTTTCCCGTCGCCGAGATAAACAAGTATAAAAGAACCGTCGTCCGCTTTTTTCTCACGAACCACATGAAGTCCCAGCGCCTTTTCATAAAAAGAAATGCTTTTCTGTAAATCCAACACATTGAAATTATTATGATTGAATGTAAATTGCATAAGTCACCTCTATATCGAAAATGTTCACAATTAAAGTATAGCAAATTCCCACGCCGGAATAAAGAATCGGCGGTCAGGCTTTTTATGCCAAACTGCTCCGGATACCTCGTTCGCTTGTCATTATTTAATTTTTATTCCCCTAAAATAAAAGCCACCCGTATAACGAGTGGTTTCTATTTGAAATGCTACCGTATCCTGAGCCGGTTATTTGGTGATGTATGAACCGTAGACATCACGATAATCATTTTTCTCCGCATTATCTTTATTATTGATGCGGACACGTTCTACCTTATTACGGTCGTTATCCTTGCCGGAGATACGGTCGACACGGAACCGATCAATATTTTGGACTTTCACCAGTTCAGATCCGAATTCATCTACAGAACGAACCATGGTGCCGTCAGAAGGTGCTCCGTTCTGCAAAGCCCGGTAAATAATGGCCGCATATTCATAGCGGGTCATCACGCGGTCACCCTTAAATTCTCCGTCCGGGTATCCCGTCAAATATCCTCTTTCCGCCAAAAGTTTTACATATTCATAAGCCCAATGGTTTTCAGGTACATCCGGGAACATCATAGACCCGGCAGAAGCAGTCATCCTACCGGCAGGCTTTCCTGTTTCATAAGCTTCCAGTTTTTTCGTCAGCATTTCAATCTGATGTTTCATCGCCAGCATATCTTTGGCCATAGAAACACGGGAACGGGAAATCTGATTTCTCTGCCCGAATTTCCAGGAAACACCTGCATTTACCATATTCTCACCGCCGCCGAAAGAGCCGCCTACGCTGAACATGGTATCTTCATTGGGCCGATAGTACGCACCGACAGCTACTGCATGAGCATCTTTATAGTTACCGTAACCCACCGCAAAATCCCACTTGTCATCAGGATCGAAATCCATCGGGTGGAGAGCGGCAAGAGCAGCGGCTCCCGCACCGACTTTATTAACTCTTGTATCGAGTTCACCCACTCTGTTTCCCAGATTCGTAATGTTTGTTGTATTTACGCCCACCTGCTTGTCCAGTATGGTGAGGTTTTCTCCTGCCGTGTTGATCTCTTTGATGTAGGTTCCGTCTTTTTCAATTCTGGTTTCTTTGTAGACCGTTCCGCCGTTCACAACACCTTGATTGTCTTTTTCTACTTTTCCGTCCGTCTTAACATTCAGCTTGTAGTTTATGCTTCCGTCTGCATTTTTATTTGTATCATCTACGGCCACGGTGTCACTTTCCATAATGGTATTTCTTGTATCCGTGCCTGCAAAAGCGGACAAATCAACCGATCCTTTGACTTCATTTCCCGCCGTATCTTTCACACTCAAAGAAAGAGTATTTCCCGCAAGCGTTAATCCCGGGGAAGTTTTATCTAAAACATCATTGCCGTCAGCCGCTGACGAAACGGCTTTTTTCAGCTGCGCCACGTTCACCGCATCGGTATCTTCCCATCCTGCGGCTACCCCTGTAATCTGACGCGTAACGGTTGTGCCGTCACCTACGGAAACAGCCGCATCCGTCGCTTTCCAAATCGAATCTCCTTTTTCGGAAGCCTTTCCGGTAGTCGGATCATATCCTGCCACGCCTTTATCGACAGACGCTATGGAATGAGCGCCCAAGGCCACGCCGCCATCTTTGGTTACATTGGCTTCACTGCCGATGACTACCGCATTTTTCGCACCGGTTGTTGTCCCTTTTTCCGATGAGCCGAGAATAATACTGCCGTCTGCTTGGGAAACGGTTCTTTTATCTCCCAGCACAAGACTTCCTTTCGTATCCGTTACCGTATTTTCGCTCCCGATGACCGATACATGCTGTACGTTCGTGGCTGTATTTTTATAGCCGGAAATAAAATTATAAATGCTGACCGCATCCTCGGTGCCGTTCACTTTGTTATTGACTCCGATGATCGACGTTTTCTGCGTATAATCCGCTTTATTTCCGCCCCCGATAGCGAAAGTGGCGCCGCCGCTTTCAGAATCCGCAATGGCCTTTCTCAATTTATCGGCAAACTCTTTGGCGGAATTTCCGCTACTGGAGGGTGCACCGGTTAAATTGGTTATCGAATTTGTAATTTCATTACCTGCTCCATAAATAAGGGTACCGTTGGAATTAAAGGTCCGGTTGGCTATACCGCTGATCGTATTGGCTATACCGGAATAACTTGATCCCGTCATGGATTCAATGCTGTTTAAAGAACCATTGATTGTCGCCCCCAGGTTCTTCACCGATGTCAAACGTCCTCCTTTGTAGTCACTGGACATAATATTATATACACCCGTGCTGGTGGTAAAAGCACCATTGCTGAAGCTGTTAGCGCCAATGGTTGTGGCATAAACACTGATGGCGGACGCTCTTGTAGAAGCGCTGTCTACGTTGGTATCTCCCAACTCCCCGTTATAATTATGGGAACCAATCATAGTGCTGCCGGTACGGGCAAATGTATTATCACCGATGGCAACACTTCCTACCACTCTTGCGGGATCGGCCGGGATAAACGGACTCTGCAATCCAAGGAATCCCGAACCCTTAAATTTTGTCTGCCCGAAAGCAAAGCTGGCTTCTCCACCGCCCGCCATATTTTCAATTTGGGCATTTTTACCGATAGCGATACTTCCGCCCTGGCTGGCATAATTATTAATCTTCGCTCCGCTGCCGATCGCCACATCTCCTGTAGCGGCACTTAATCCGTTCGAATAAAGAATTTTGGCGTCCTTACCGACAGCTACGTTTTCTGCATTCGGAGCGGAACTTCCTGTACCGACAGCGACACCCTTTCCCTGACCGGCGGCATTATCCACTGCCATGACCATCCCATATCCACTGCACAAAAAAACGGCACAAAGGAGTGCCATGCTTTGCTTGTGAGCCGCATGTCCGCCATTCTTTGCATGATTCTTCGCCAATTCTGAAGCAACCACATAACCATGCTTGACCTGACTCCAAATCACACGATACGTTTTATTCATAAAAATACCCCTTCCTCTCTTTGCAATATATATTTCTTTTTATTATGCTACCCCCCCGAATTTCTGTCAACACTTATTTAAGCATTTATCAATCCATGGCCCGGTTTTCCGCCCCCCATCTTCAAATATCATTTCTTCTCCCCCAGGAAGGTAAACTTTCCGAAGCGGCGGCTGCCTTTTATCAAAATTAATTTCCAAAAGCAAACCCTATCCCATGATATCAAGAGTAAAATTCTTTGTCAGTGACAAACCACCTGTTTCGGATACACCCGTCAACCGACTGCCAAAATAAAAAGAAATTATGTTTTCTATGTCCCTATCTTTTTATTTATGCTATATTTGTAAATAAATGAAACTGAAAATCCGAAATGATATATAGGATATTTTTAAAAAGAAAGGCGGAGTTTGATGAATATTATTGATGAACTTGCATGGCGCGGCGCCATTAACCAACAGACTGATGAAGAGGGCTTATATAAGCTGGTAGGCGGGAAGAAAATTTCTCTTTACTGCGGCATTGACCCGACCGGGGACAGCATGCACATCGGCCACCTGATTCCTTTCATGATTTTGAAACGTTTCCAGCTGGCAGGTCACCGTCCCGTGATTCTCATCGGCGGAGGCACAGGTTCTATAGGCGATCCGAGCGGAAGAAAAACGGAGCGTGTTCTCCAGACGGAAGAACAGGTGAAGCACAATGCGGATTGCCTGACAGCACAGATGAAAAAACTTTTCGGCGGTGACGGCAATTTTTCCTTTGTCAATAACTATGATTGGCTTTCCAAACTGACACTTCTTGATTTTTTGCGTGATTACGGAAAACTTTTCAATATCAATACGATGCTTGCCAAAGATGTGGTGGCATCACGTTTGGAAACGGGGATTTCCTTTACCGAATTTTCTTACCAGATTCTCCAGTCCATCGACTATAAAATGCTTTATGAAAAATACGATATTCAGCTCCAAATCGGCGGTGCCGACCAATGGGGCAATATCACGAACGGAATTGACCTGATTCGCAAAACTTGTGAAAACCCGGAAGCTTTCGGATTGACGATACCGCTCATGCTGAAAGCGGACGGTACGAAATTCGGAAAAACCGCCGGCGGTGCGGTATGGCTTGATCCGAAAAAGACGTCGCCTTATGAATTCTATCAGTTCTGGTTCAATCAGGATGACCGCGATGTGGTGAAGTACCTGAAATATTTCACATTCCTCACGAAAGAGGAAATCGAGTCACTCGGAAAAGAAGTGGAAGATCATCCGGAACACAGAACGGCACAGAAGCGTCTGGCAGAAGAAATCACCCGCTTTGTCCACGGCGAAGAAGGTCTTGCCCAAGCAGTGAAAGTCACGGAGGCTCTTTTCTCCGGTCATATCCAGGAACTGACGGGAGAGGAAATCGAAGGGGCTTTCAGAAATACAAAGGGCGGCGAAGTCGCTGCTGCGCCTGTCAATATCGTAGAGGCTCTTGTGGAAGCAGGCGTAGAAAAATCAAAACGCCAGGCCAGAGAAGATGTCACCAACGGTGCTATCCGTGTCAACGGCGAGCAAATCAGGGATACGGAAGCAAATATTTCCGCCCATCCGAACACAGACGGAAAATTCATCATTGTCCGCAAAGGGAAAAAGAATTATTTCTCTATTGCCGTGAAAAAATAAACCGGTCAAACCGGACGGCTAAAGCATGCAAAAAGGAAGAATCCTGTCACAGTAACAGGGCTCTTCCTTTTTTATTTTGCTTATCCGATTTCAAAAGCAGCGGTGCTTCCGGTCAGTGTCTTTTCTACCCTCAATTTCGCAGGTATCCGTTCTTCCAGTCCTCCTACATGGGAAATGAGTCCGACCAGACGGTTCTCCCCTTTCATCTGTTGCAGTGTTTTCATGGCAAGGTCGAGCGATTCCGAATCGAGAGTGCCGAAACCTTCATCAATAAACATAGCATCGAGATGAATACCGCCTGCATACTCCCTGACTACATCGGCGAGTCCCAAAGCAAGCGAGAGGGAGGCAAGAAAAGTTTCCCCTCCCGAGAGAGTGGCCGCCGGTCTTGCTCTTCCCGTATTCGCATCAAAAACTTCCAAATCGAGACCCGCCGTTTTTCTCGCGTCCGCCCGTTCTCCTCTTTTCCTGAGAAGTTCATAACGGCGGCTACTCATTTCTGTCAGACGGAGATTTGCTTTTTCCGTCACCGCATCGAGAAGCGCGCCTAAAACGAAACGTTCCAGGTTAATCCCTGTATCTTTTCCTCTGGCAATGTCCCATAAATGGGAAACGAGCTGATACTTCTTTCCTGTTTCTGCCTCTTTCTTTGCCAATGCTTCCAGTTTTTCAAGCGTTTCTTTCTGCTGTTTCCATTCCGTTTCCTGTGCCGCTTTTTCTGTAGTTGCCCGCTTGATTTCTCCTAAAAGAGCCAACCGCTCGTCTTCCCAGGTTTTCATATCCGGCTTTTCTTTATCTTTTGTCAATGCCGTTTCGTCTTTGATTTTTTCCTGCTCTGCATGGACCGCCTGATCATAACGGCGGAGCGAGTCTTCATAGCCGGCAAGCATTTTCTGCTCATTCCTGTAATCATTACACTGATTCAGACTTTCAAAACCTGCCTGTTCCACTTTTATACGCAGTTGTACAATTTGTTCTTCCGACTTTACGCGGAGCTGTTTTTCCTGCTCTGCCAAAATTTCCTTCTGCTTGATTTCATTTTGAAACAGCAAGTCTGCCTCTTTATGCTTTTTTTCCGCCGATTCCAAAGCCCGGTCGAAGGCTTCCGTATCACGGGAAATTTTTTCTATTTCCTTTTCCAGAATTTCCAAATTCCTGTATTCCCGGGGGAGATTTTTTTCCAGTTCCCCCAAAACGGTGACCGCTTTATCCCGGTTTTCTTTAGCGATTGTCACATTTTTCGCTCTGTATTCCTCGGCCTTTTGCTTATCCTCTTTGCTTGCCGCCTCCGCTTTTTGCATGAGTTTTTCCGCTGACCGCACATCTTCTTCGGTCACGCGGTCCGCCCCTGCCGTTGCGGGATGCGGATGCTCGGTCGCTCCGCAAACGGGGCAGGGCTTTCCGGTTTCCAATTGTTCTGCCAGCACAAATGCCTGTCCGTGAAGAAATATTTCATTCCGGCAAAGCCAGTTTTTCCGTTCCTGCTCCGCCTTTTTTTCTGAAATATCCGCTTTTTTTTGCAGCTCCGATTCTGTTTTTACAACGTCTTCATAGATTTTTTTGCACTTGTCCGCGTCACTCACCGCCGCACCGTAAGAAGCCGCCGGACCTCTGTATTGCTCCAATTTTCCCTTGGTTTCCAGTCTTTTCTTTTGTTCCGGTTCCTGTTTTTTTAATGCGTCCCGTTCTTTTGCGGCGTCTTCCTTTGCTTTTTCCTTTTGCGGCAACCCTTTCATAACAGACTGCAACGATGACTCCGTCTGCTTCCACTGTTTTCTTGTGCTTTCCGCCTCCGCCCATTCTTCCGTCACCAGCTGGGAGGCTTTAATCATTTTTACTTTATGACGGCATTCCGCCACTTTCTCTTTTTCGCCGTCCAGTTCCTTAAGCCGTGCCGCTGCCTTTTCCAAACGTTCAAAAGCACTGAAAAGCATGTGCGCCTCATCGTATTTCTTCTGAAAGCTTTCCTGCTTTTCCGATAAGCGTTGCATCACTTTTTCTTTTTCCGCCAGTTGTTTTTTATTTCCTTCTGCCTTTTCATGTAATTCTTCTTCCGAAGTCACATGACAGGTTTCGAGGAGCGTTTCTCTTGTCCGTTTTCCCTGCTCATAATCATTCTCCAGCTTTTTCGTTTCGTCCTGTAATTTTTTCTCAAAGGCAAGGTACGTCTTTGTCCGGAAAAGCTGCTGCATAATCCGCTGGCGGTCTGAGGAATCGGCGAGCAAAAGTTTACGGAAATCGCCTTGGGGCAAAAGAATAATCTGGCGGAACTGTTCCGCTCCCACGCCAAGAATTTTTTCCACTTCCTGATCGACCCCTTTGGCGGTGATCATACGCAGTTCTTTGCCGTTTTCGTCAATTTCATAAAGCTCGGCTTTCGATTTTTTTTCGACAGGCTTACTTTTATCCCCTTTCTGTCTTTCCAAAAGCTGGGTAGGCATTCTGTGGACGCGGTAATGTTTATTTCCCGAGGCAAAATCAAATTCCACATAGGTTTCCCTGTCAAGTCCCACATAATTGCTCCGCATGGCTTCTCCGGAGCGGACAGAGCCGCTTGTCTTGCCGTAAAGTCCGTAGCAAATCGCATCTAAAATCGTGGACTTCCCTGCTCCCGTAGGTCCGCATATGAGAAAGAGAGAATGTCCGCCGAGTTTGCTGAAATCCAGCCGTTCTTCACCCGGATACGGTCCGAAGGCACTTATTGTCAGTCTTTCCGGTCTCATAAGTCCTCCTTTTGCAGCTCTTCCCAAATTTTTTTCATGTAGGTTTCCTCTTCAGCCGTCCATTCCTTTTCTTGAAATTCTTTATAAAAAACACGGAACATATCTAGCGCATCTACTTTTTTTGCAAGATTGAAATTTCTGTTTCCGCTGTCCGTACTGATTTTCCGGAGAGAACGGATGGTCATCATATTCGGATATTTCGTACGGAGTCTTGCCATACCGTCAATAACCGGTCTTTCATCCGTAAGCTCCGCCATAAGGAAATCATCGAGGCAAGGATCCTCCGCTTTCATAAGTTCCTCAAAAGTCCCCCTGATGATGCGTACATCATGGAGCGGTTTCATATGAACAAATTTCGTTTCCACCTCTCCGTTTCCGTCTATATTTCCTACAATGATTCCTTTTTTCTGGGTCGCTTCACTGAAAGAATATTTTAAAAGACTTCCACTGTAACGTATCTTGTCACTTCCGCCAGCTTTCTGCGGTCCGTGCAAGTGACCGAGGGCGGTATAGTCATAGCCGTCAAATACGTAGCCGTGAATTTGGTCCGTTCCGCCGATGGAAAGCGGTCTCTCCGAGTCACTTTCTTTTCCGCCCGCCACAAATTCATGGGCAATAGCTATTTTTCTTTGGACATGCGGGATTTTTTCCAGAAGAAAACGGGACAGTGCAAGCTCCGCCTCTTCATGGGTATGCACATCGACGCCCAACGCTTCCCTCACTTTTCCCGGTTCCGCATAGGGGAGCGGTACAAATGCCACTTCTCCATACTCGTCTTTCAAAATGACCGGCTCTGTCCGTTTCAAGTCACCGTATATATAAAGTCCCGAATTTTTAAGAATGGAGCCGGCAAAGGAAATACGTTCCGCACTGTCATGATTTCCGCTGATAACAAGGAAAGGCAAATGACGTTTACCCACAATCTCAGAAATCATTTCATCAAAAAGCATCACCGCTTCTGCAGGCGGCACAGAACGGTCATACACATCGCCTGCCAAAATGACCGCGTCCGGCTTTTCTTCATCCAAAATCGGAAGAAAGCGGTTTTTTAAAATCCACTCCTGGTTTTCCGTCAAGTATTCCCCATAGAACAGCTTGCCCAGATGCCAGTCGGCAGTATGAATAAATTTCATGGAAAGCTCCTCTCTTTATTTTTCCAGTAAATAGCCTTGTAAATAATACTCTCCGTTATTTTTTTCTTTCGGTATCCGTATACTTTCGAAGTATATTTTCCGGTTTTCGTTGATGTTGTAAATCAACAGAGATTTGTCATTTCCCGTCTCCTCTGTTTTCCCCTCTATCTGCCGTCGGTAAGGCGCAAGCGGAATTTCTTTTTCCCCGTCTGCTGTTATAATGCGGACAACTTCTTCGCCCTCCGTTTCGTCCGCTGTCACATCGAATATATAAACGTTCTTATAACCGTCAACGGGAATTGTTTCCCATCGGTTAAACAGATCGATATGGCTGTCTTCTCTGCGGATATCCAAAAACGAGCGCAGGTCTTCATCTTTTTTCATCATTTCCACGACAGGATATTTCCACCGCCCCGGGTCATAAGCCAGATACCAATAGGCACTCCGCAAATTTTCTTTATCTTCTTTTGTCATTTGTTCTGCCATGATAATTTCGTTTCCCTTGCGCATATCATAGGCGGAAAGTACTTTATCCAGACGTGTCCACTGGTCTTTGGCAGGCACGTCAATGATATTCAAAGGTGTCAGGCTACAAAGGATACCGAGAAAACCGGCAAGGAGGAATAAAAATCTGGCACTGTTTCTGCAAAGTGCCGACAAAACCGTAAGGAAACCGAAAAAATTACAAACCATAGAGGCATACCGGGCTGTCGTAAGTCCGTAAGCATCAAAGCGGATATAAATCCCCCACGCCTGGACAATCATAACGGGAAATAAAGCCAATGCCCCGAAACGCAAAAACAGACGGCTTCTCTTATTCTCCTCTTCATGAAGGCAGAAATAAAAGAGGCAGTACACCGCCACGGCAAAAGAAGCATACCAGTTCATTTTTCCCACCGGCATCGTTCCTGCGACTATGATTTTTCCGATATAGATATATAAAATCCCTAAAATAGCAATATACACGGGCATGAAAATCCGTTGGAGCAGGAAGAAAAGCATAGGTGACCGTTTTTCTTCTCCTGTCTGCGGCAGATAAGACAAAAATAAAAGCAGAGCCAAAACAGAGGAAAAGGCAAACAGCACATACCACCAGCCCCAAAAGACGTGTAAGAGAAGGTTATCAACGGATAAAAGACATATGCTGCCGAGCAAAAATGTCAAAAGACCGATGCCCGAAGCTTTCCAAAACGAACCGAATATATGGGGAAAAAGGCCTTTTGTTTCCTTAGTCCACAAAACATACACGGAAAGGCAGGGCAGGCAAAAAATCACGCCTCCCAGGTACATGACGAAATAAGAAGTCATAGGCATCATCTGCCAGAGGAAATACGAACCGGCCAGCACAGGTATATTCACGAGCTCATAAACGTTTTTTACTTTATCTTTCCGCTCCAGCCCTATCCGCCAAAGCACGGAAAAAAGAAGAGTCGTCACCAAAGTGGTCATTATGTACAAAATGCTTTCGGGAAATAATTCCTCCATCGAAATATTTCCTGATGACGACATGACTGTCACGCGGCCCGTAACAAGTAAAAAGAATACAACCGCTAAGACCGCCGCACTGCGGAATCGGGATACGCCTGCCGCACTTTGCCGCCGGACCCGTTCCCATATATTTTGTAGTTTTCCCATACGATTACTCCTTTCTGAGCGCCTTCAATATTTCTATTTCTTCTTTATACCCTGCCAAATCATTGGGTGTTTCCAGATAAAAAGGAAGATCCCGCAGCGCCGGATGATTGATAATGCGTTCAAAAGCTTCCAGCCCGATTGTTCCTTTTCCTATTTTTTCATGCCTATCCTTCTGACTGCCCATCGGATTTTTATCATCATTCAAATGAATCGCCTTAAGGCGTTCCAGTCCGATGACTTTGTCAAATCCGGCAAGAACGCCGTCCAAATCATTGACAATATCATAACCGCCGTCATAGATATGGCAGGTGTCAAGGCAAACGCCGATACGGTCTTTCCTCTCCACCCTCTCTATAATATCCGCCAGCTCCTCAAAAGAGCGGCCCACTTCTGTTCCTTTTCCCGCCATCGTTTCGAGAAGGACCGTCGCATTCAAATCCTCATAGTCCATCGCAAAATTCACCATATCCGCAATAAGAGGAATCGCTTTCTCCGCTCCCTGTTTCAAATGCGTTCCGGGGTGGAAATTATATAAGCAATCCGGCAATTGGGACACTTTAACCAAATCTTCCCGTATCGCCTGCCGTGCAAAATTACGGACCTCTTCTTTCAAAGACGCTCCGTTCATCGTGTAAGCACCATGACAAAGTATTTTTCCGAAACGATGCTCTTTCATCCAGGCCGAAAGTGCCTCCACATCTTCGGGTACCAACGGTTTCGATGCACCGCCTCTCGGATTTCTCGGAAAAAACTGGAATGTATTTGCTCCTATGGACGTAGCTTCCTTTGCCATATGGAGATACCCTTTTGATACCGATAAATGACAACCTATCGTAAACATAATCTACCTCGTTTCTCATTTTCTTTTATTATAGCAAACTCATAAATTTGAGTGGAAATCAAAAACAAAAACAACTTTTTTATAAATTCGCAGAAAATATATTTTCCTCTCTTTTATTTTTAAACAGACACTTCAAAATAAAAACGTCTGCCAGGCTCCATAAATGACAATTCCATGTTTATGTTGTAAAATAATGTTGTTATTAAGTCTGATATCATGTAGTTGAAATAAAAAGTGAGGTTGCTATGAAACACACAAAAATAACTGCTCTTCTCTGCGCCATGGTTTTATCAGGTTTCGTACCGTCTTTTGCCGCACCTCCGGCAGGCGATACGCCTCTCGATCCGTACAGAGCGGCTGTAGAAAAAATGAAAAAACTTGAACAGGCCAAAGAAAACGGTCCTGCAAAAACCGAAAGCCTTTCACAAAATGAAATAACCGTCCGGGAAGTCAACTATACCGACGCCCTTCTCCGCGGTCTTGACCTGACTGTTGCCGATGTTCAGGCCTCTGTCGAAGCGGGCACATTTAAAAATTTATCACCGGAAGCCCCTGCTCCGGAAATGCCTGAACCCGAGTACATGCCCGAACCTGAAATGACACCCGAACCGGAACTTGAACCGGCGGAAGAAGAAAAAGCTCCGGAAGTAAAGAAAATGGTAGTCGAACAAGGGACGGCAGCCGCACAGCTTGATACAGACGGTGCTTATGATGACGGAACATATGCTTCTTCCAAGGAAGATGAAAACGCACTCCGTGTCCCTATGGCATACATCACCGCCAAAAATGCAAAAATTACAAAAAGCGGAGACAGCACACAAACAGACAGTTCCGAATTATACGGTCTCAACGCGGCTCTCCTTGCCACCCACGGCGGCAGAGCAAGCCTCACGGGTGCAGATATTTCTTCTGAAGGCACAGGTGCATCCGGTGCTTACGGATATGCAAAGAGCACCTACATCAATCTGACGGACTCTAAAGTTCGTACCGCAGGAAATCACGCGGCAGGCGTTTCTATTTCCATGAGAGCCATGATGAAAACAGTAAATACGGAAGTTTCCACATCAGGCGACTTCTCGCCCGCCATTGCTGTCCGTGACGGCGGCGGTATCTTCATCGCCGAAAACGGAACCTTCTCTACGACCGGTCTTCACTCCCACGGCATTTACTCCAAAGGCGACGTAACCGTCACGAATGCAATCGTAAAAGCGAGTCAAACAAAAGCTGCCGTTTTGAAAGGAAATAACACTATCACGCTCATCAATTCCACGCTGGAAGGAAATGAAATTTCCGATATGATTCCTCATAATATCGTCCTCTTTTCAAAAGAAGACGATATCGGCACCATGGGCACGCAATATATAGAAGCGAAACACAGCACGCTCATTGCCCGCAAAGGCGATATGTTCCATGTCACCGCCACCCACGGAAAAATCCTGCTAAGCAATACCGACCTTATCAAACATGACCCATCCGCCCCTCTCATCACAGTGACAGGAAATGACGGTGCCGACGGATGGGGAACCCCGGGAAGCAACGGCGGTCATCTCGAATTCATCTGTGATAACCAGACCTTAAGTGGCGATATCATCGTTGACTCTATTTCCAATATCAACCTGAACCTCAGAAACAATTCCACCTACACGGGCGCCATCAAAATCGTTCCCAATGCAGAAAACGGAACGCCTTACAAAACAAACGCCGATGTATTCATTGCTGCAGGCTCGACCTGGAACCTCACAGGAGACACAGAACTCACAAGCCTTTACAACTTAGGCAAAATCAATTACAACGGCTACACCATAACTCTTGCCGACGGCACGGTTATGAAAGAATAAACAAAAATTATATATTTTATCATAAAAAACTGCACTTCTAATTGCCATAACAAGCTTTTAGAAGTGCAGTTTTTATATTCTTACTTTTTAATTGTAAATTCCTCTTGCATTTCATTTATTAAATATGGTATTCTCTATTCAAATTCAAGATAATGATAATCATTATTGTTTAATTTTGGAGGGGTTTATTATGAAAGGTTTCAAGAAAAAACTTTTACTTTCTACATTAGTGTCTATTACATTAAGCGGAGGCATCTGTGCTTATGCAAACTCACCAGAGACCGTAAACAAAGTGCATACACTGCCCGTATTCCATGTATATGCACACAAACTAAGCAATACCTCTATCGTGGGGACAAAAATTGCTACTGATATAAAAGAAATTCCCGCTTCTGTCACCATCATAAACTCTGATGAAATGGATCGTCTGGGTGTTTACAACTTAACAGATGCCTTGGAGTATAATGCCGGAATTACAGTGGCTCCGAGAGGATATGATGCACTTTATAACTTTAGTAGTATCCGTGGTTTTGACGTTTCCCACAACAATATCGTTGTCAACGGTATGAAAGCTTTCGGAACCACAGACAATCTTGTCAGTCCGGAACTGTATGGAATAGAACAGATTGAAATTTTGCGCGGCCCGGCCTCTGTTTTATATGGAAGCGGCTCTGTCAGCGGCACCATCAATTTACAAACCAAACATCCCAAGAATGAAAACTTTGGAGAAGCTCAAATCCGTTTCGGAAATCGTAACGAAAAGATGACCGCTTTAGATATCAACCGTACCGATGACACCGGGACTTTATACGGACGACTGACTGCTTTATGGAAAACACAAAACTTATTTTATGATCATACCAAACAAGACAGATTTTATATTGCTCCTTCATTTACGAAAGAATGGACAAACACCAAATTATCCGTCCTTCCTTTTTACCAAAAAGACAAAATAACGGGTAATGCTTATCTGCCTCGCACACGTTTAGAAACAGACCCTCTTTACAAGATTCTTCCTGACCGATTTTTTATAGGTGTTTCCGATTGGGATAAATATAATCTGACACAAAATGGTATCGGCTACGAGCTGGAACATAAAATAAACAAGAACACTACATTCCATCAAATAGCCAATTACCGCAAATCTGAAATTATTTCGCACCAGACTTCCGGTGTCTACAATCCGGCAGAAAGCACCTTAAACCGCTGGGGAGCCATGATAGAAAGTCAAGCTCATTCTTATGGCATTGATCAATATGTCCAAATTCAGAAAGAGAAAGAAAATTACTCACGTAACACCTTATTCGGCTTTGATATACGGTATGAAAAAACATTTGACAAACAATCCATGCGTATGCTGAACGCTTGGAAAAAATCTGATTTGCAAAATTATGTAGCAGGCAAACCTGTTCCCGATGACCCCGATACGATTATTCCAATGGATGATCTTCGTTACTGGAGTCACGAAAAAGGTATTTATGCCATGCATACACTGAAAAAAAATCGTCTTACCTTTTCCACCGGTATCCGTAAAGGATTTTATGAACAACACAGCGACCGTGATGAACAAGAATTTGAACAAAGTGCTTGGACCGGACAAGCCGGCTTGATCTATGAAATAAATACTAAATGGACCCCTTATTTCCACTGGCATAATTCTTTCTTACCTGCCATGAATTTCGACAAAGATAAGAATATGCTTAAACCGACAACAGGACAGGAATGGGAGCTTGGCATACGTTATACACCCAATCCTGCCGTACAAGTCACCGTCTCCGCCTTTGACCTGCGTCGCCAGAACATCCATGTCCCTGTTCCTCAAACCACCTATTTTACTTCCATCGGCGAAGTGACTTCTCAAGGCTTGGAAATCGAAGGGCGGGCAAAACTGAATGATCGTTTATACGTTCTCGGTTCTTATACATATATGAATCCGAGAGTTAGCAAACACACCAACCCCTCCCGTATAGGAAAACAGCCTGCCGGCATAGCAAAACAAAGTATTAATCTTCGTGCAGATGCTGTTATCGGTAAATTTGAAAATGGTGAACTGACCCTGGGATTCGGATTGCGCCATATCGGAAAACGAATGGACGAAACAAATACACTTCACATGGGCGGAGTTACTCTCTATGATGCTTCTCTCTCTTTCACACAAAACCGGCATGCTCTTACACTCCATGCCCGCAATATCTTCAATAAGAAATATGTTTCAAACATTGAAAGTGTTTGGGGTATTCCCACAGGATTTGCCGGGCAGGAACGCACATGGGTTTTATCGTATATGTATAAATGGTAATCATGAGAAAATATCATCTTATTAAAGATTTTCTCATTCAATGGTGGCATCTCGCTTCTCCTTTTTGGCGAAGCAAAGTACGTTATAAAGCGGGGGCGCTTTTAGCCCTCGCTATGATTTTCAATGTCATCAACATATATATGAGTGTCCGGCTGAATACCTGGTCAAAAGATTTTTTTAATGCACTGGAAGACAAAAACGGGGATGAATTTCTTTATCAGTTGGGTGTTCTTTTTGTTATTGCTACCATCAGTTTGGGACTTTTTGCTAATCAAAAATTTCTATGTAGCAAAGCTGTTCTGATTTGGCGTCAATGGCTCTCCGACTACTATACAAAAAGATGGCTCTCCTCTAAATACTATTATCAAGATCTCTTTTTTAAACGCATCGACAATCCGGATCAGCGTATCGCCGAAGACTTGAGAATATTTCCCTCGCTTTCCATATCTATGCTCTTTGACTTCATTGATTCATTCGGTTCTTTAGGCGCTTACATGGTTATCTTGTGGAATCTCTCCGATTCTTACAAAGTATTCGATATCTATATTCCCGGTATAATGCTTTGGCTTGCCATAGGATTTGTCCTCATAGGAACATGGTCAGTCCATTTGATCGGGAAACCGTTGATTGATTTGGAAAGACGTACACAGCACTGTGAAGCCGATTATCGTGCTTCTTTGCTGAGAATACGGGAAAAGGCAAAGGAAATCGCTTCCTATGACGGTGAAATTGTAGAAAATCAGAACATTCAATCCCGATTTACTACAGTATTTTCCGTTTGGATAAAAATGTTACTCAAGCGAAGACAGCTAAATTATTTTCATTTCGGCTACAGCCAAATATCCAGCGTTGTTCCCTACCTTATTGCCGCACCCAAATACTTTTCAGGGGCCTTCCAAATGGGTGAACTCATGCAGACCGCCAATGCTTTTAACAGTGTCCGCGTTTCCTTATCCTGGTTTATTATCAACTACTCTACTCTCACGGAATGGAAAGCAACCGTCGATCGTCTGACACAATTCGACTCCATTCTCCGACAAAAAGATACCCCCTCGCCTTTCCGAAGAGAATTGTCTGCTGACGGTTCTCTCCAATTGGAAAATGTGCAAATACAGCTCCCTGACGGTACATCATTAAGTCAAGGCCTGTCTATGAAAATCAATAAAGGTGAAAAAGTAGCAATTACAGGTCTTTCCGGTTCCGGCAAAAGTACCCTCCTTTACGTACTCCGTGATATTTGGCCGTTTGGAAGCGGTATCATAAAAATACCGGAAGGAAAACTGCTGTTCTTATCTCAAGTACCTTATATGCCTGCCGGAACAATCCAGGAAATCCTATCCTATCCCGAAGAAAAATTATGTTCTATTGAAGATTGTACTTCTATTCTTCATATTATCGGACTGGAGAAATTAATTCCCGACCTTAAAACTTCTAAAAACTGGGACAAAGAACTTTCGCCGGGAGAACAACAGCGGCTGGTTCTGGGACGCATTTGGACGCAAAAGCCGGACTGGGTGTTTTTGGACGAATCATTCGCTTCTATTGATAAAGAACGGCAATCGGAAATTTTAAATCAACTTCTTAAAGATTTCCCCTCTATGAGCATACTTTCGGTCGAACACCATTACAACAAAAAGGAGTTCTATGACCGTATTATTTCCTGGAAAGATATAAACCCATGAAAAAAGAATCTGAACAAAAAGCCGCTTTATGGGATAAGTGGTACAAAAAACAAAATACAGTTGAGCTTTATAATCAAACTCCCGACGAACGCCTTGTCACACTTCCTTATCCTATCCGCAATATGCTTGACATCGGTTGCGGAACCGGAGACATTGTTCACGCTTGGGCAAAGAAAAAAGTGCATGCTACCGGACTCGACATTTCCAAAAATGTTATTTCCTTAGCAAAAAGAAATACACCTGCCCCTCTATCGCCTTATTGCAATTGGTTTATAGACGATTGGGACACACTGAATCCGAAAGCGTATCAATGGGAACACTCCTTTGACTTGGTATACAGTTGTATGGGACCTGATTTTTCAAAAGAAGATAATTTCAAAAAGCTGAATCTTCTCAGCAGAAAATATATCCGATTGTTACTTTTTAAAACAGGAAGCAATTCTTTGCTGGAAGCCCTCAGAAATGAGTTACAAATTGTCAATTCCGAACCCTCCTCATCCGCCTTTTTAAATATATGTAAAATGCTTAAAGAAGCTCATTATAATCCGGAAATAAGAGACATTTCCTATGAGGCAGACTATACACAATCCGTAGCTCAATGGTTAGATTATATAGATGCGGCTTATACCGGAAATGCGGATAAACAAAATATTGAAAAATATCTCTTATCTGTCGCCGTTAACGGTGATATTTCAAGCGTTACAAGAGCAGATTACTCCATGATTACATGGGAGGTTTAAAAAATAAACCTTTGGATAAATTCCAAAGGTTTATTTTTATTACTACGTCATCAATATATTTTATTTCGTACCGAAAATTCTGTCCCCTGCATCTCCCAAACCGGGAAGAATATATTTCTTTTCATTCAGCTGTCGGTCAAGTGCCGCTGTATAGAGCGGAATATCGGGATGTGCTTTATTCACTGCTTCTACACCTTCGGGAGCGGCAACAAGGCACATGAATTTAATATGTTTTGCCCCTTTGGCTTTCATCATGTCGATGGCCGCCACCGCACTTCCTCCGGTTGCCAGCATGGGATCTACCAAAATAAACTGTCTGTTTTCCACACCGGGAAGTTTCGCGTAATATTCCACGGGCATGGCGGTTACGGGATCTCTATACAGGCCGATTACACCGATACGAGCTGACGGCATCAGTTCCGTCAATCCTTCGACCATACCAAAACCGGCACGGAGAATCGGAACAATTCCCACTTTTTTCCCCGCCACTTGCTTTCCTGTCATCACTTCGAGGGGTGTTTCCACTTCGATATCTTCCATAGGCAGATCTCTTGTTAATTCATAACCCATCAGCAAAGTAATTTCCTTGAGAAGTTTGCGGAAATCGCCGGAGCTGGTTTCTTTTTTTCTCATAAGTGTCAGTTTATGCTGAATTAAAGGATGGTCAATGATATGAATTTGCATGGTAAATCCTCCTATATGATTTTTCTCTGTTTTGCTTTTATAATTTTATCACTTTTTCCTGTATCTGTCTTTATTATTTCTTGCCGCCGCAAAAAAACAAAGTCGTTCTTATTTCACAAAAAAATCCCGCTTTATGCAGGATTTTTCTTACAACATTTACAGACGTTCAATAATTTCTCTGGCCCAGGCGGTATCTATTTCCACATCGGTGGGGGAAAAAAGTGCTACTGTTTCTTCCGCTTTTTCTTTGAGTGCATTGTACAGGGATTCGTTAAATTCCATACCCGCCTGCATCACTCCGTTGCTTCTCATAATGAAGCCTTTTTCTCCGTCTTCATTCACCGCAAAGAGTACTTCATCAATATTTTTATCTTTATAATGGGCTTCCAGATTGGCAAAAATACCGCTTTTCATGATTTCCACAAGTTTATCGTCCAAACGGGCATCGAAAATCATCAGTTTTTCTTTAAAGGCATTGTAGGACTGGACAATACGTTTCGTGTAATTTTTAAACGCGTTGTTTTCATCGATCAGAACCCGTCTTATTTCATCACAGGCGGTTTGTTCCGCATTGCAGAAGATGAAAATTTTTTCTTCCGGGTCGTGGTAAAGGAAATTGTAATTTAAAAGTGCGGAGGCTCCGCAATCGGGACATTGAAAACGGAATGCCTCGTCATTTCTTACCTTTTCCCGCATATCCGGGTGCTCCATGACATTGATTCTGTCCCAAACTGAAAATGAATGTTTTTTCCCACATTTCGGGCAGGTGATTTCCTGCATTTGTACCTCTGGCATAGTTTCTCCTTTTTATTTCCTGTTTTGAAGAGCCGCCCACGTTTTCACCGCTCATTTTGCATCGATGACCGGCCATCATTCCTACAAAATCATTTAATTTCATTATAGCATTCCCGGCGGCAAAAAAAGAAAAGAGAAAATAAAAAATGCATGACCCGTTCCGGGGAACTCATGCATTTTCATTCTGTTTTTATTTCTTTTCCGTTTCCACTTTTTGTACAGTAATGGAAATACGGTCGTTTGAAATTTTTATATCATTGAAAAACCGCCGGAAAAGTGTGACCGGTACATATAAGTAGTCTCCTATAAGGCGGGGTGCTTCCTGCATTTCCTCCCTGCGGGTCAATGAAATATTCTCCAGTTTCCCCTGAAATACTCCGATTCTTTCGCCCGGTATGAGATCAATCTGCTGGATGGAGTCTTCTATACGGACCGTCTGTGTTTCTTCATTCCATGACACGGTATAGCCGAGACTTTCCGCAACACGCCGTGCAGGAACGAGAACAACGCCTCTTTCTTTTATCCACGGAAAGGGTAGTCCCGTTGTATCAAGAATCTTTCCGTTTACAACAAGCTGTCCCCCGCCCGATTCCAAAAAGTCGCCTTCGGCAGGTATGATTTCTTCTTCAGGAGTTTCGTTTTCACCGGCTGCGGCCTGGGAAACCGCCGTGCTTTCCACAAAATTTTCCGCCTTTACCGGTGCTGCAAAAACCATGCGTTTCATTACCGTGTTGTTTATTTTTTTGCCGTCTGCTACGACAGTTTTTTCCGTAATTTGCGCCTCTGTCCCTTCAGCTGCCGCCATATACGGTATCGTTCCCCATACAAGAGCGGCCAACAGCAAATGTATTATTTTTTTATTTTTGTAATCCATAGTTACCCCGTATCTCCGCTTTGGAAATTTCTCTGCACTCACGAACGGAAAGATAAAACGTCTTTTAGCGGTTTTCTTTCATTGGCGGCCGGAATGACCTCCGGATATCCTACGGCAATAATGCAGGATACATCATAATTTTCGGGAAGTGCCAATATTTCCTTGATTTTCTCTTCATCATAACGTCCCATGATCAGACTGCCCAGTCCGACAGCCCGTGCGGCCAGGCAAAAATGGTCTGCCGCCATACCGGCATCAAAAGACTGCCAATGCGTTCCTTTTGTCGTGGACGGTGTGCCGTCCTCTTCGTATCCGGAAAGGCCTTTGATTACGCAAAGTACCATTAATGCAGGTGCTTCATGGATATTTTCCGTATTCCACGGAAAGTTTTTGGTGCATTCGTCAGCAATTTTATTTTTCAAATCTTTGTTCAAAACCGCCACATATCTGACAGGCTGTGTATTCTCCCAGCACGATACCATCTGGGAAATTTCCACTATATTCTCGATATCCCGGGGAGACACTTCTTCTTTTTTGTATCTGCGAATACTTCTCCGTGTAATCAGACATTCAATAGCATCCATAGTCATATCCTCCATTAATGAAAAATATAAGTTTAATGAGATGAGAATAATTATATTATACGAAATCATTTTGATTTCGTCATCTTTTTTATAAAAAAAGACCGTGATGCCATCTCACGGTCTTTATCGCCGGTTTACTTTTCCAATTTCGAATGGTCGAAATTATTTTCATCGTCCCACCAGACGACGCCCTTCTGCTTGGGAAGTATATTTCTGTGGAAAACCGGATTTTTGATTCCTTCTCTGATTTGTTTTTCATAGTCGAGAAGAGCGGCTCTGGCTTGCGGGAAGAGAATCAGGATGGCCGTCACGTTGGTGAGTACCATAAAGGCCATAAACAAGTCTGCCAGATTCCATACGATAGGCATATCTGCCAGGGCACCCCAGAATACCATGACCGCAATCAAGGCACGGAATAAATTGAGCGGCCATTTTTTATCGGTAAGATGTCCGATATTGATTTCCCCATAGTAGTAATTTCCGATGATGGAGCTGAAAGCAAAGAGGAAAATGAGAACGGAAACGGCACTCGGAGCCCACGGTCCGAAATACTGAGCCAAATCCCACTGAATTAATTCGATACCCGTAAGGCCCGTAGCCTGATAATCACCGGAAAGCAATACGATAAATGCGGAAGCGGAGCAGATAAACAAGGTATCTACATAAACGCCGAAAGCCTGGATAAAGCCCTGTACGACAGGATGGCTTGCATCGGCAGAAGCTGCGGCATTCGGTACGGAACCTTCACCGGCTTCGTTTGAGAAAAGTCCGCGTTTGAAACCTGTAAGAACGGCTGCACCCATACCGCCGCCGAAAACGGCATTGAAGTCGAAAGCATCACGGAAAATAATTCCGAATGCCCGGGGCAGTTCTGCAAAGTTATAAATCATAATTCCCAGTGCGGTAAGGATATAGATTCCTGCCATCACAGGAACAATCCATTCCGTAACGCGGGCTACACGGCCGAGACCGCCGCAAATAACAATCATGGCAAGAACGGTTACCACGCCGCCCACAATCATACGGTCAACACCGAATGCATTATTCAGTGCCAATGAAATCGTATTGGACTGGACGGAGTTATAAATCATACCGTACGTAACGGAAATTAAAATCGCAAATACCGCTGCCCAGATTCCGTGACCGAGACCGTTTTTCAGATAATAAGCCGGGCCTCCGCGGAATCCGTCCGCTCCGTCTTCACGGGGCACTTTATAAATCTGTGCCAGTGTACTTTCCACAAATCCTGTGGCAGAACCGATAATAGCAATAAACCACATCCAGAAAATCGCTCCCGGTCCGCCGGCAACAATAGCAATTGCAATACCTGCAATATTTCCGACACCGACACGGGAGGCAGTACTTACGCAAAAGGCCTGGAACGGTGAAATCGTATTTCCTTCCGTTTTCGTCCCTGCAGAACCGGCCACCATTTTAAACATGTCCAAAAAATAGCGGACCTGTACCCCTCTTGTGCGGACGGTGAAATAAAAACCGGCTCCCACAAGAAGAATGATAATGACCGAGGACCAAAGAAGACCATTAATTTCCGAAACTACATTATTTAATGCTTCCATAACTTCCCCCTATACTGAAATAAAAGTTTATACCACTACGATTATACTATTTCAGAATGTTTACGTATAGTAAAAGTTATTTCTCCCTGTAAATAAAAATATCTTTATTTTTACATTTCTATACGGAAAAACGACGGTAATTACGGTTTTTTCTCTTTTGGCGGGAAAAACATTTTTATCCTGCCAATCTTATTTATTTCTGCTAAAATAAAGAAAAGAAATACAATTCCGAAATAAACGAAATTTAAGATACAGTTGAAGAAAGGTTTCTTTCATGAAAGATAAAAAGATACTCTACGTCGTTTCTAAAATTTCTGATGTTCCTTATTCTGAAAAATTACTTTCTCTCCTGGATATCACGTCCGGGTTCCGTATCGTGCCGCTTACTTTCGAGCAGTGGCAGTTCCAGAGGACTTCTTTCAAAGACGACGATAAAGTCCTCTTTATAGGGCATGTCGATCCTATCGTTCCTCTTGTAAAAAATATGGATATCAAATACAAGGAGTACGGCGTCTGCTACGGTTGGCTCGGAAACAAGGCTGCTCTCGTCTGTGATAAAGGCCCGGTAAAAGACAGAGAGATGTATAAGATTTTTTTGGAAAAGCTTCGGGAAGAAACAGATTTATCCTGTGAAGATTTAGAAAAAAAGGAAAAGGATTTGCTGACGATTCTATCCATGGCCGCCTTTGCCCTTGTCGTTCCTTTCGGAATATTTGCGGTAGGCACGAAACTGGTAAAAGACTATTTCTATAATGAAAACCAACTTAAAAAGCAGCAATACATTTACGGTATTTTCCACCTTTACAAGCATCATCTGAAGGAATTTATGGATATATAAGGGGCAAATAAAAAGGAAACACTTCAAAAAAATAAAGTGTTTCCTTTTTTATTGAAAATTTCTGTCCCGTTATTTCAAAGCCGGAAGTTACGATTTCCTTTTTATTTCTCTTCTCCGCCTTCTTCTCACTCTGTTGATATGTCTTTCAAAATGTCCGTCTCTGATACATTCGGCAAGAACAAGCTGGTCTAAAACGGGGACGGTGCAGGAATAAAAACCTGTTTTTTCTTTAAACTCTTCCAACTTCCCCTCCGGAATCACCACATACCCCATGCGGACGGAGGGAGCGATGGTTTTGGAGAATGTATTCATATAAATCACATGTCCTTTGCGGGACAGCGAATACAAAGTATCTTCCGGTTTCGAGAGCAAGGTGAATTCCGAATCAAAATCATCTTCTATGATAAGGCGGTTTCCCGACTCTGCCCACACGATATATTCATGACGTTTTGATGCGGGAGCGGTAATTCCGCTGGGATAGCTGTGAAAAGGTGTCACATGGAGAACCCTTGCCGCCGTCTTTTCCAATGCTTCTGTCCGTATACCGTCACTTCCCATAGGAAGCGGATCTGTCAGAAGTCCCTGGGCATGGTAGACTTTTTTTATCATTTCATAACAGGGATCTTCAACGGCTACCAGTTTTTTTCTGCCAATCATCTGTACCACAAGACTGTACAAATATTCGGCACCGGCGCCGATAAAAATCTGCTCCGGCGATGCGATAATCCCGCGACTTCTTGCCAAATACTCCGCCAAGGTTTCTCTCAGTTCCGGCATTCCCGCATTGGGAGATGCGGACAGTAATTTTTCTCCCCACCGGGAAAGAACGGTCCGTACCGTTTTCGCAAAAACAGGAAAAGGAAACAAGTCCTCTTTTTTCTCTTCTCGATTCTTTTGACGGGGTATGATTTTTTCCCCTGAAAACGGCGCTACCGAATAGGCGTCATTTTTCCTGTAAATAACGAAATAACCGCTCCGTTCTTTCGGCTCAATGTACCCCTCTTCCATAAGCAGATTATACGCATGCTCCACAGTAATGACACTGACCCCCGTACGGTCCGCCAGTTGCCTTTTGGACGGCAGTTTTTTTCCGTAGCCGTAAATCCCGCGGATAATATCTTTTCTGACTTCCAGATACAACTGCATATATGCCTTTTGACGGTTTCCGTCATGCAAGTTATATTTCATAATTTCCTTTCTGGGTATATTTTTATTTTAAAATTTGGTAATTTATATAGTATCAGATTTTCATTATAATAGCATTATGCAAAAATCAAACAAAGGAGATTATCATGACAGACCAATCTATGAAACAAACTCACAACGTCCGTTGGATTACCGTATGCGGCATTTTAATGGGAATCAATACTCTTTTGTCTTCCTTCGGTGTTCCCGTCCCGGGAGGACATATTTATTTAAATGATATCATTATCGTTGCCGCCGCCCTTTCTCTTGATCCGCTCGGTGCTTTTATCGTCGGCGGTATCGGTGCTTTCTTGGGAGACTTTTTCTTTTATCCCCTCCCCATGTTCGTTTCTCTTTTTACCCACGGTATTCGTTCCGTCGTTATTTCCCTCATAGCACGTACATACGGAAAAGAACGGTATTCCATGGTTATTCTTGCCGCTGCCGTAGGTGCACTCATTGCCATTGCCGGCTATACCTTCGGTAAAGCTTATGTATACAGCACTTGGGAATATGCAATCATGAAGCTTCCTTTTGAAACTGTCCAGTCTTTCCTCGGATCTGCAGTGGCTGTTTATTTATGGAAATACAGACATTTCTCTGAAATGGTCAAAAAAGCATTGGGAAAATGAATAAAAAAAGAATGCTGATTTTTTCGTCAGCATTCTTTTTTTATGGCCGTTTTAAAATAAATACATATCAATCAAATCTTTTCTTCGAAGCACTTCGAGCCATTCTTCCGGAATGGATTCATAACCATATATAATTCCTGCCAAACCGCCGGTAACCGCACCCACCGTATCGGTATCGTCACCCAGATTGACCGCTTTAATAAGCGCATCCCTGAAACAGGATGTATTTGCAAGACTCCAAATCGCCGCCTCCAAAGTATCTGCCACATAACCGCTGCTTTTCACTTTTTCTCTCGGCCACGTAGCCACCCCGGGAAGATATCCGAAAAGTTCTTTTGTCGTTTCATTGTCCGTTGCTTCCGCCACCGCCTCTGTAAGAGTTTTTCCCTCCAAAAGCAACCGGGCTATGTGGACATAGACAACGCAGGCTGTTTTGGCAATGCGGTGACCGTGGGTAATAGCCGATACTTCCCGTATTTCATCATCTTTTATATCGGGAATAAAAGCAAGCGGAATGATCCGCATGAGTGAACCGTTCCCGTTGGACCATTCATCGGCCATGCCTTCTCCGCGGCCAAGTGCGGCCCCGGTAGTGATTCCCACATCAAAAACTTCTCCGTCCGGTGTATATTTCCCTTTCTTATACCAATCGGTGAAACAGCACCTTAAATCTTCCAAATCAACGGTTCCCATCAGTTTCAAGCTGTCGCAGGTCGCCAGTGTCAGACCGGTATCATCGGACCAGGTGCCCGGCTCCTTATCATGAGTGCCGTGACCGGTCATTGTTTCTACATGAAAGCTGTCCCGCTCTTCAAACTCGACAGGAACACCCAATGCATCTCCTACAGCCAATCCGTATACCGCATCACGAAGTGTCCGCATACACGCCTCCTATGAATATACTATTCTGTTTTCATTGTACCAAAGACCGGGAATAATGAAAATGTATGAACCGATCTCTATAAAATATTTACCTGAGGGTATAGTTTCTCCACGGATATCATCTGCAATGAATCAAACATAAAAGCGCCACCCTTGTAAGTGACGCTTTTACATATTTTATTCTTCTGTTTCTTCCATTTCTGTCACGACATCAATTGAAGCAATCCTGTCCCCTTCTTCAAGGCGCTGGAGAATGACGCCCTGACCGCCTTTCGCTTTCTTGCTGGAAATCTGGCTGGCAGGAATACGAATCGTGATACCCTGCTCGGATACACCGACAAGTTCATCATTGTCATCAGCCGCTACGAGAGCCACTACTTCAAAACCTCTCTTGAAGTTTATCGTTCCCTGCCCGCTTCTTCTCTGCACGCGGTAAGCGGATTCGGCATTTCTTTTTGCGTTGCCGTCAGCAGAAATGGTAAATATATCCTTATCGGCTGCGATAACGACACCTACCACATCATCCGTTCCGTTTTCCCCGGAAGATTTCAGACGGATTCCCCGGACACCTGATGTAGCACGGCTGAGCGGTCTCACTTGGTCATCATCGATGGAAAAACGGATGGCCATTCCGCCCCGGGTACCAATGATGATTTCTTCATCTCCCTTCACGGGAAGAACAGCAACAAGACGGTCATCATCTTTGAGACGGATGGCAATCAGCCCGCTCTTGTTAATATTTTTATACTCTTCCAATGCCGTTTTCTTCACATATCCGAACTTGGTCACCATGAGAAGATACTTCGTTCCTTCTCCGGCAGCATCTATATCAAGCATTTCCGTGACGTATTCATCTGCTCCGAGGGACGTAATGAAGTTAATCATCGCACTGCCTCGTGCCGTTCTGCTTGATTCGGGAATGTCGTAGGCTGTCTTCATATACACTTTCCCTTTATTCGTGAAGAAAAGAATTCTCGCATGCGTCGAAGTGGATAAAATCTTGCGGACATAGTCGCCGTCTTTCATCTTAAGACCACTCACACCCCGTCCGCCTTTTCTCTGGGTTCTCAGGTCGGCGGAATCAATCCGTTTGATATAGTTCTGCTTCGTCAGCGTCACCGTCATCGGCTTATCGGGAATTAAATCCTTGATATCCATATCGTCCAACGCAGCAGCGATTTCTGTTCTCCGGCCATCACCGAACCGGTTCTTTTCATCAATGAGTTCTGCTTTTACAACACCCATGATTTTATCTCTGCTGGACAGGAGATCACGGAGATAGGCAATCGTTTCCTGTACATCCTTGTAATCCTCTTCAATCTTATCTCTTTCCAGTCCCGTCAATCTTCTGAGGCGCATATCCAAAATAGCCATCGCCTGTTTTTCGGAAAGATTGAATTTGGAAACCAAAGCGGTTTTTGCAATTTCATCTGTCCTGGATTCACGAATCGTCTTGATGACTTCATCGATGTGATCAAGAGCAATCAGGAGACCTTCCAGAATATGAGCTTTTGCTTCCGCTTTATCCAGTTCGTACCGGCTTCTTCTTGTAACAACTTCTTCCTGGTGCTTCAGATAATAGTAAAGAATCTGTTTAAGATTTAAAATCTGGGGATGTCCGTTGACCAGAGCCAGCATGATAGATCCGAAATTCATCTGCATTTGGGTATGCTTGTACAGATTATTGAGCATAATCTGGGGATTGATATCGGCACGAAGCTCGATGACAATCCGCATGCCCTTCCGGTCAGATTCATCACGAAGCGCGGTAATCCCGTCAATGACTTTCTGGCGGGATAAATCGGCAATAGACTCAACCAAACGTGCTTTATTCACCTGGTAAGGAATCTCCGTTACGATAATACGGCTTTTACCGCGATCCATTTCTTCAATTTCTGTTCTCGCCCGAACCGTAATGGAACCTCGCCCGGTATGATACATATCGGAAATTCCCTTACGTCCCTGGATAATGGCAGACGTCGGGAAATCGGGCCCCTTGATATGCGTCATCAGCTCATCGATAGTAATCTCAGGATTATCAATCATAGCACAAAGACCGTCTACCACTTCTCCTAAGTTGTGAGGCGGAATATTTGTCGCCATACCGACGGCAATACCGTAGGAACCGTTCACCAAAAGATTGGGGATACGGGAGGGAAGAACAAGCGGTTCCTGCAAAGAACCGTCATAGTTGGGCATGAAATCCACCGTGTTTTTATCAATATCACGGAGCATTTCCAACGTAATCTTTGACATGCGCATTTCCGTATAACGCATAGCCGCTGCCGAGTCACCGTCGACAGAGCCGAAGTTTCCGTGCCCGTCCACAAGCGGATAGCGGGTGGAAAAATCCTGTGCCATACGAACGGCAGAATCATAAACGGCCGAATCACCGTGGGGGTGATATTTACCCAAAACGTCCCCGACAATACGGGCCGATTTCTTATACGCTTTATTTGGAAGCATACCCGCTTCATTCATGGCGTACAAAATACGGCGGTGGACAGGTTTCAGCCCGTCTCTGACGTCAGGTAATGCACGAGTGACAATAACCGACATGGCATAGTCGATGTAGGAATTCTTCATCTGGCTTTCCAAGGGGGTATTGACAATCTTACCTTCCTTCCATTCCATACATTCACCTTTCTTTCATCCGGATCTGTTGCCCGGAAATAAAATAAGAGCAGCCCTTGATGCCGCTCCCGGAAGTCATGAGCCTTCATAAATACTGAGTTAATTATACCATAAATCCTTAAAACAAGCCATTTACATGCGTTTTCATCCATTGTAATACAAAAATATTTTTTTGTTTACTTTTGTATCCGTTTTATTTCCGGCTGACGCAATTTTTCCTTTACACCCGCCGTTTCCAAAATTTCTTTGCCCTGTCCTATCCTCTATGTTAAAATGAAAATAATAAAAATCGGAAAGAGCAGAATGTAACTATGAAAAAATATATAATCATCGGCATAATCGCCTTGGTTCTCATTCTCGGCGGCGGCGCTTTCGCCCTCTTCTCCTCTCTGACGGGAGGTCCCTGGGAAGGTACCTGGTGGGGTGTCCAGGAAGCCGGCATGAATTGGTCCGGCGATCACATAAAAACTCTGGAAACCTTTACATTTACAAAAAATGATGACAAAACCATTTCCGTCGAACACCGTGTCCAGCAGGGAAGTAAAGAAGTGGAAGGAAGTTTATCCGGAAGCGGCACGATTGACGGCGGACGTCTCATCGTCACAACAAAAAGCGGAAAAGAAGTCACTTTTTCCTACGCACGGATTGATAAAACCATTGAAACACCTTTAAAAAATGTAGACAAAACAGCGGTCACTATTAAACCGCTGACAGAAGAAAACAATGCTGACATGGAAGAAATCAGAAGTGAAATCGTGAAAATTTCACAAAAACCTGAAAACGCCATTGATACAACCTTGAGTTCTGCAAGAAGTTAAAAAAAGGAAGGCACTCACAAAAAGTAGCCTTCCTTTTTCATTGGCAAATTCATTTCCTACAATTTTTTATTTCTTATGAAGTGTGAAAATGGCAAGTTCTCTGGGACAACCGAAACGGAAAGGAAACCAGCCGCCGTTTCCGCGGGATACATATCCGAAATCTTTACCGGTACTGTACATCCCCCGGGTATACTTGAACGGAGTGATAAACGGTTTCCCGAAAATCCCCGTCTGAAGGCCGTGGGTATGTCCTGTGAGTGTTAAAAAAGCGTGGTGTCTGAATCCGCCGTCAATCGCATCGGAATGGTGGGCAAGAAAAATACACGCCGCCGTTTCGGGAATGTCTCGGAATGCCTCTTCCGTAAGCGCTTTCATGCGTTCCTCCCGTCCCTCTCTTTGTAGGCCCGGATAGTCGGCACCTGCCACAAAAAGAAGGTCTTTACCACGGGTTATTGTCATGTGGCTGTTATTTAAAACATGAACCGTTGTCTGTTCCAGTTCTTTTTCTATGTAAGACGGATTTCTGTAAAGCTCGTGGTTTCCGCGGACATAGATGATTCCATAAGGAAAGAGTTTGCTCCGTGTCGTCAGAATTTCCGCTGTTTCGGGCATCACGTGTATATCATCAATCAAGTCCCCGGTCAGCATAATGACCTCTGCCCCAGCCGCCTTCGCTCTGTCCAAATCTTCTGCCAAATCCGTATTTCTGTAATACGGTCCGATATGGGGATCCGTAATTTGTGCCAGTTTGAAACCGTCAAAACCGTCGGGAAGATTTTCTGCATACACATCATGGTATTCCGTGATTTCCCTTCTTTCTCCGTCAACCGAGCCGTAAATACCGATGCACAAAGCCAACGGTAAAATAACCGTTCCCAGAAGCCGCACCGGTTTGCGTATCTTTTGCAAACAGCTTAAAAGAGCAAGCAGAATCAAAGGCACAAAAATGATTACATGGGCAACCATGAAACCTGTCGCCGCATACGCTGCCCAATGAGCGGTATCTCCATAAGAACTGTATGCCGATGCATACCAGACAAAGTATTTTGCTGCCGCAAATCCTGTTACCGCTCCCAAAAAGGGATAGAAATACCACTTTCCCCTGCGGAAAACCGGGATTGACAAAAGACCGTTACAAAGACCGGTAAGAGTAAAACCGAAGACGAGCATCCAGTAAAAATCCAACATTTTATCCTTTCCTTTTATCCTTATTCATCCAATGCCGCATATCCTGCTATATAGGCCGCCAGTCTGGCATGAGGACCTGCAAGAGGAATTTTTTTATATTCTTCATAGGAAAACCATTGGAAATCTCCGGCCGGCACGACTGCCGTTTCAAACAGATACGCCGTCATGTGCCAGATACGATGAGTAAATACATGCGTGTACTCCCATACTTTTTCTTCCGCTTTTCCTGACAGATATTTCTCCAATTCCTTACGCCCCGTTTGTACATCCGGTGCAAGAACCATAGGAAGCTCCCACATAGATGCGAGCATCCCTTTCTTCGGGCGGAGATGAAATAATACACGGCCGTCTTTGATAATAACAGCGCAGCAAGCGGCTGATTCCTTTTGCTTTTTCTTTGGTGTCCGCACAGGCAAGATGTCCGTTTTCCCCTCTTTCAAAGCCATACAATATGGTACAAGCGGACACAGGGAACAACGCGGTTTTTTTGGAATGCAGATTTCCGAACCCAAATCCATCAGCGCTTCATTGAAATCACCCGCCCGCTCAGGCAGTGTTGCCTCTACAAGTCTTGTAATTTCTTTTCTGCCCGCGGTTTTTAAAATATCTTCTTCTATACCGTATAAACGGGCATAAACACGAAGTACATTCCCGTCGACAGCCGCTTCTTTCTGACCGTACGCCATCGATAAAACAGCTCCTGCCGTATAATCTCCGATTCCGGGAAGAGAACGGATTTTATCTTTTTCCTCCGGCAACACCGCTCCGTATTTTTCCGTCATTTCTCTTGCCGCTCTGTGGATATTTCTTGCCCTGCTGTAATAACCGAGTCCCTGCCAGGCATGGAGCACATCTGCTTCATCGGCATCGGCAACGGCTCTGATTGTCGGAAATCTTTTCTTCCAACTTTCAAAATAAGGCTTCACCGCCTCTGTCCTGGTCTGCTGCAGCATAATTTCAGAAATCCAGACATGGTAAGGATTTCTCGGTTTCTCCTCCCGCCAGGGAAGGTCTCTTTTATGACGGTCGAACCAATCCAAAAGAAGATTCGTCCAGTTTTCTTTTTCACCCATCAAAATCTGTCTCCTGTCCGGACTGTTTCAAAATGATAATCAAAAACATGCTCCCCGTCAGAGGCAAAATAAATGATTCCCCTGATTTTTTCTCCTTTTAAAATACGGGGAAGCCAGATACGGTCGGCCTCCCACATATACTCAAAAGGCATTTCTTCAGGAGAAAACCAGGCCGGTTCCATTTCATCAGACGCCGAGATTTCTCCCTTCCATTTTTTCAGAAAATAGACGATACCTCCGTGGGACCACTCGGGATCGGAGGGTTGGTGGAAATATAAATCCGCCGCCGGCAAAAAATCACCGGGCCCGGCAATCAGTCCGGACTCCTCAAAAAGCTCCCGTGCCGCACATTCGCGCATGGTCTCGCCTTTTTCTCTTTTTCCGCCGAAACCGTTCCATTTTCCTTTGCCCATTCCTCTTTTTTTATGGCCCAGTAAAATTTTCCCGTCCGCACCGACAGGATATACCAAAGAAGTATCCCGCATTTTTATTCTGCCTTTCTTCAACTATCTTCTTTATTATAACAGGAAAATTTTGTACTTTTCCCACAAAATCCGGAGCAAAAAAAAGAAACCCTTCCGGGTCTCTTTTCTGTACTTAATTATTTTGCAAGCTTAGCGCCTACAGCAGCCGTTACATCACTTCCGCCGTCGATAACTGCTCCGCTTTCGAGAATAACGTCAAGATTCTTTTCCTTACGGACCTGCACGATAGCTCTGATAACATCCTGCTGAATCGGCTGGATGAGTGCTCTTTCCTTAGCTGCCAGATCACGCTGGAGTTCCTGGAAAATTTTCTGCTTTTCTGCATCGCTCTTGCCTTCTGCACGTTTTTTGAAGCTTTCTTCTGCTTTCTGTGCAGCATTTCTCAGGTCAAGCTGTGCTTTTTCCATTTTCGGATGTCCCTGCATTAAAGCTGCAGAGTTAACATAGCCGATTCCTGCTGCAGAAACGGATCCGATAGCACCGAACATCATAACACCTGCTACAAGAGCAGCTACTTTTTTATTCATTTTCATGGTTAAATTCCTCCTTTAAGACATCCTCATTTAGAGGATTTGAGTATGCACTCATCATAATATAATATTTCTCATCTGTCAATAGGAATTGACTTGAGGTCAAATACTATGCCAGCGGTTTTGCTTCCAATGCCGCCGTTTCCGCTTCCTCACGCATCGCCTCTTTTGCTTCTTTCAGCGCCGCTTCCCGGACCTCTTCTTTTTTCTCTTTTTTCTTTGTGAAACGGGCTACCAGTTCCGGTACCATATTGAAAACCTTGTCTATCGTGTTATTTGCGTTCGCATTTTTAATGGAGAACAATTCCACCCGTTCCCCTTTCATGAGAAGAACAGCGGTAGGACTCATTTTTCCGCCGCCGGCTTCTCCGTTCGCCTGGCCGTCGGCACCTTTGCGGCCCGAGCCGAAGCCGAAGGAAATATCCACAAACGGCACGATTGTCGCATCACCGAGATAAATCGGCTGTCCTACCACGGTTTCCGTACGAATCATGTCCTTAAATTCCTCGAGAAGTTGTTTTCTCACTTCATCATTCATCTTTCATTCCTCCTTGTCTGTATCGCCAAAACCGGCGGGCCGGCTGCGAAACCGCAAGCCGCAAAATGATATATATGGCATAAAGGGGAATCATCCGTCCCCGGCCTTTCCCTTTTATTTTATAAGACGGCTCAAGATATTTCCATACTACAGATTCCGTTATATCAGGTAAAAAAGCATGTGCCATACCTTCTGTAAGACCTGTCGTCATGGGGTCTCCCGTTCCGAATTCACCGTAAATACACCAGGACCGCGGTTTGCTGTGATTAAATAAGGAAAGAACCGTTTTGAATATTTCTTCCGCCAGTCCGTTATGAATTGCAAAATGAATTTGCTTGAAAACCGACGGTTTCTTCTTTGATTTCTTTTCCTTTACTTCTGCAGGCTTTTTTATTTCCTGATGGATTTCCCGGTTGATTTCTTTATTTTCTTCTTTAGCAGGCGTGATGCTTTCCCGCTCCGCATCCGGAATATTTTCTTTTTCATTTTCCTCTGTCTGCTTCCGTTTTTCTTCTGCCTTGTCACTTCCGCCGCCGGGAATGACAATTTCTTTACCGAAAGCTCCGAACAGTGCTTTTATCTCTACTGAAATTTTCCACATTTCCAGTTTGAAATGATACCGGACTGGAATGAGAAGCAGAAGAAAGATAAGACAAAAGAGTCCTAAAACGACCTTCCAAACCATCATCCGCCTCCGTACAGACGGGCCAGTGCCGATGCCGCCTCTTTTATCGATTTGACAAGAGATACCGGCGATGTCGCTTTAACAAGCGGCGCATTTTTCAAAACCCAGGCTCTGATCAGAGAAACAGGGGCCGTCACTTCTACCTTTACCCGTTCCTGCGTTGCGGAAATCAAATAAGCGGCTTTCCCGAAATCTGCTACGATATCGGTCATCAAACGGCTGTCCGCATCAAGGATACATGCCTCGGGCGTTCCCTCATAGGTACGCCTTGCCGGCGTCAGATAGTCAAGAACGCGGACTCCGTTTTCTACACCGCGGATTGTTTTTTGCGGCCGTGCAGGTACATCTGTTACAACGGGAGCGGCGATAAGTTCCACCGCAAACGATGTCACCTCTTCCGTCCCCTCTGTATTTCCCAAAAAGAAATATCTGTCATCTGTCGCAACAAGCACGTAAGGATTCACTGTATATAATTTGTCGGTACCGTCTGCATTTTTGCTGTGATGCTTTTTCCCGTCCGCCTCATAATGGTCATAGAAAAACCGTATCTGCACTTTTTTCGTGATTGCGTCCGATAAAGCGGAAAGATTTTCTTCGGGGCGGACAAGTTTCTGTGCTGCCGGTATATTCCGCACCGCCTCTTTTCCATCATTAAAACTTCTGATATGAAGACGTTTCAATTTTTCCGAAATCTGCTTCACCTGTGTGGAAGGTAAGCGGGAAAAATAAAGTAAATCAATGAGTGTGCGGATATCATTTTTGGTAAGATCATGATCCCAGTACCAGTCAAGTGACAAAGGCGATGATTTCCCCTCAATCACACGATCCACCTCACGGCATACGACGGGAAGTCCGCCATCCCGAAGTGCCAGTAAATTCCGGCGAATCGTCTTTCTGTCTACCACAAGTCCGTATTCTTCCTCAAGAAGCCTCAAAATTTCCTGCTGTGACAAAGGGTTGTCCGCCTCTGAATCACGGAGTAAAATACGGGCAATACAGACGATAACCATCTTTTTACCGGGATCTGTCATATCTGCCAAAAAAATCACCTGCCTTTTATCTGCAGCCACAACGTATCGGAAAGAAAAGAAAGCCCTTTGGCAATCTCTCCCGATAACTTACGCAAGCCGGAATCATTCATCACCTTGTGTATAAAAAGAGCAATCGCCGTGCCGCCAAGAAGGTCTGACGGGTAATGAAGTCCTGCAAAAAGACGGGAAAACGCAATAATTCCCGCCAGTACCGCCATACACCAGCTGCCGGGCATACCGTCCCTTATAAGCTGAAAGACAACGGCCGCCCCGTTCATGGTGTGATTGCTGGGAAAAGAAGAATTAGCCTTGTGGCCCGTAAAATTCCAAATCCGCCAGTCTTCGGTAAAGGGCCGTTTCCGTTTCCACAACTTTCCGATAAAAAGAGAAATACAGGAGCAAAAGCAAACTGCCAAAAAAGCGGACACACATGTTCTTCTCCGCTCCATTTTTCTTTCTCCCGGCATAAACCAGAGAATCAGTCCGTATATAAGAAATGCCCAGTAACCGTACCGGGTGATTAAATCCATCATCAAATCGACAGGACGTACTTCTCCTGCCATACGATTGATTTCTCTTACAATATCCAGCTCGGATTTCATAGAAACACTCCTTATCGCGCTATTACTTAAATTTTAGCACAACTGCAGAACGAATTAAAATTTTTTATTTTTTATGCAGGAAACAACGGAGTTTGTTCCCATTTTCCGATAAATCCGCAGAAACTACAGACGTCTTGCCGCATCGAGGGCCAGCGGTGACCGTTCGCATTCCTCATTCGCCATTGTCAGCTGCCAACACAAAGGACTCCCTCTCATGCACTTCGCCGCATAGGAAAGCCCGTTCGTTCTTTCGTCGAGAAACGGGCGGTCAATTTGGTGGGAATCACCAAGAATAATAATCTTCGTTCCCCTGCCTGCCCTCGTAATAATTCCTTTCGCCTGGTTCGGCGTAATATTTTGCGCCTCATCAATAATCAGAAACGTCCTTACAAAAGAACGGCCCCGGATATAGGTCAATGCTTCCGTTCGAATAATGCCCCGTTCAAAAATTTCATCTACCCTGTCTGTCAAAGATGCCTCCCCGCCTGCTCCGGGCTCATCCTCAAGAAGTTGTTCCAGACTGTCAATGACAGGACGCATTAAGGGAGAAATTTTTTCCTGCTCATCTCCCGGCAAAAATCCGATATCATCATCAAACTGTGAATTGGGACGGCTCACAATGATGCGCCTGTACTCTCCTGACGGATTATTAAATAATTTTTCCAGCCCCACCGCCAAAGAATAAAACGTTTTGGCTGTCCCTGCCATCCCCTTGATAATCACAAGCGGCGCTTTTTCTGCACTTTCCATCAAGGCTTCCTGGAGGAAATACTGGCCCACATTTCTCGGCTGTATCCCATAAGGCCGCTGCTTACCATATTGCAGGGGAACCACCCGGTCCTTTTCGACGCGGCCCAGCAAAGTGCTTCCCGACGACTGGTCCGGCCTTAATACGAAAAACTCATTTTCATAAACCATGACAGGAATTTTATTCCCGTCTTCATCCAAATGATAAAGCACGGATACAGGAATCCCTCCGTTTTTAAAATCTTCTGCCATCGCCTCAGGAAAATACGCCTGGTCACGGCCCGTATAATTCTCATCCTCCTTTGACACCTGCTCTGTCGTAAAATCTTCCGACGGAATTCCGACCAGCTGTGCCTTGATACGGAGTACCAAATCCTTCGTCACCAGTACCACCCGGCCGGGCTTTTTCCCCTCTGCCAGCCCCTTGCACACCATGAGAATACGGTTATCCGACTTATCCTGCGGCAAATCAGGCGAAAGCTTTACGTCGCAAAAATTACTTTCTATACGTACCGAACCACCTGTCTGTATAGGCACACCTGATAAAAGATTTCCCCGCTGTCGCAAAGTTTCCAACAAACGAATCGCAGATCTTGCATTGGCACCTCTCTCGCCCTCCGCCTTTTTTAATTGATCCAGTTCTTCCACGACCACCATCGGTAAAACCACATCATGCTCATCAAAACAATACAACGCATACGGCGCCTGAATCATAACATTGGTATCAACCACATAGATTTTTTTCATAAGCACACCCCATCTTTTTATAAGCACCAATGAATTTCTACCTTACCTTTGCCTTTCCTCCTTTACCTTTTTCTTACAAAAGAAAAAGCAGCGCTAAGCGCCACTTTATTATGTCTTATCTTCTTTTTTATCCTCTGCTTTTTCCGGAGAAACTACTTTCGCCGGAGATGATTTTCCTTCTATTTGCAACCGTTTCATTTCCTGCTCTTCCAATTTTTCCATTCTATCCACATACCCGGACCGACGGAGAGCCGTAGAAACCACCGCCACCGTAAGGCAGACGAGAATAAAGATATTCACGAGAGTGAACCCGTCTACATATCCTATCTTATAAACTACATATCCGCCAACGATAACAAGAAATATATCATTGAATTTAAACATCCTATCCACCTGTCCTCTATATTTAGAGGATAACGAAAAAAAGTCTTCCCGTCAAGGCAAAGACTCTGTTCTGAAAAATGGTATAAAAAACATTTTTACGGATAAAAACAAAAAGAGGATTCTCTAATCACCTTTTTTATGTGCTGCTCCTGAAAATTCTTTCTAACTTTATCTTTTCTTCAGCGGATAGGGCAAACAGATAGACAAAAACACTGTAAATAAAAATATATGATGCTATACCTCCCAAGAAATGAAATACAGAGTTACTTCCAAAAAAGTACACATTAGAAATATAACCCGTAATAAAAGCAAAACAGATTGCAATAGAAATTTTCCCTATCTCACGCCAGAATCTTACTATTTCAAGACCGATAACCCGCTTATAATAATAGTTCATAACCAGTCCATTTCCGATAAACATTGAAAGTCCTGTGGCAAAAGCACATCCAATTCCACCAAAATTCACCGCCAAAGGAATAGCCATGATTAAATTCAAAACACCGACACAAAAGTACACCTTAGCCCGGAAATCATATTTGTTTTGTGCTTGCAAAATACATAATCCTAAATTTTGAATCAAATCAATGGTAAAAGGGATAATGATGAGCAAAGTAATCCAATAGGCATCCTCAAATCCGTTTCCTGCCCACAGCCGGATAAACTGTTGTCCGAAAATAATAAAACCGGTCGCCACCAGTGCCAATAAAAAATATTGCCATCGCCCGATTTGGATAAATAATTCTGATAACTTTTCTACCGGCTCTTTCTTTGTCACCATTTCCGTTACGTGAGGAAGATACACACCGGAAATAGCATTGGATAAGGCCATATAATTCATATAAATCAAAGATGAAATAGAGTAAACTGCTACTGCAAAAGTACCACTTACGATTCCCAGTATCACCTGGTTCGTTTTAAAAAACACCTGATCAATCAAGGAAATGGCAAAAACACTGAGTGCCAGTTTTTTAAATTCATAAATCAGATTTTTATCCCAATAATGAAAATGTATTTTGATTTTCAGTCTGTGGAAACAATAATATCCTCTTATCAGGATAAGCCCCAAATTAAGCATGGTCTGAACCATAGCAACAGAAAAAGCCGCTGGATATTTCTGTAAGACCGCAACCACCATAACAGGCTGAATAACCAGTTCAACAGTCTCCATTCCTTTTAGAAATATAAATTTTTCATGTGCATTGATAACTGCACGGAAAATCATTCCAAAAAGAGTAGCGGTTATATTAAACAAAAGCAAAAGAAATAAATCCCGGGCCTCTGTTATCTCTGCAACAGTCATACTTGCAGAAAAAATAGCGTCTAAGCAGAAATAGCAAATACCGCCAATGCATAAAATGATTAAAGAAATAACAGCATAGCCGCAAGAAGAAATCGCCAGAATATTTTCCATTCCTACCCGGTCATTTAATGCTTTATACTTTGCATAAAACCGGACAATCGTCGTCGTCAGTCCAAAGTCCATAATACTGAAATAGGCAATAAACGAACCGATCAACTGATACAATCCGTATCCGCCTCTTCCGATATAAAACAACAGCAGTGGCACATATAAAAAACCTATCAGTGTATGAAAGAGAATATTTATATAACTGATAAAAATTCCAGCTTTACGTTCATTCATTTTTTTGCCTTCACAGACCAGCACATGGCATACCCCAATCCCAAAAGCAACCAATAAGAATAAGTAATATTGATTGTATCCCCCATCCCGGAAGCCATAACTCCCAGAAAAGAAATAAGAAAACATATTTCTTTTTCTGAGCTTTGTTTATTCTTCATTATTTTTTTTGACGCCTTTAATACTAAAATAGTTGCTGGCAGAAAATAAAGACTCAATCCTATAATTCCCGTTTCCGCAAATCTGATGTATATTCTCCCAGTGCCGGAATTTCAGTCCTTAGTATCCCTTTTTCTTTCTGATTCTGTATCCATTGTTCCATTTCTTTGCTCTTATGCTCCATCTCAAAAAGTTTTTCACCTACATAAGCATCTCTCAACCCTAAACCAACTCCGAACAGAGGATGCTCAAAACCTATTTGCAAATCAGCATCCATAACAGAATAACGAGACCGGTTACTCCTATTTCCTTTACCTTTAATAGATTTCAAATTATCACCCACATATTTATCAACAGCTGTAACTATTGTAGCCCTCCTTATAGGCTCTGTTTTTAATGCCATCACATTTGTGATAAATAAATTAGCCAGCACAAATGAAACTAAAGAAAAAATTAAAATAAAAGATATCCTTTTTATGGTTTTATTATTTTTGGCATATACCTGCAGTAAGGTCCATAAAAATAATTCTCCGGAAAGTAAAATTACCGCTGTTCGTGCTTTTGTCAAAAACAGACTAAAAGTAAAACCAACAATAATACATGCTAAAAAAACTTTTCCTCCATTATCCTGCACGGTGAATACTTTGTTCCAAAGAAAAGGGAGGGCAAATGCTGCATATATGCCAAAATAAGAAGGTTCTGAAAACACAGATCTCAATTGCCCGCTCCACAATAATGGAGGCCACCAGGTTTCCTCGTTTTTTATAGAGTGTATATAAGGATTTATAGCTTTTAATATCTCTTCTGCACCTTTTATATGTCCTAAATAGAAAAATTCTATTAATGAATATCCTAAAATGACGCACACTGAATAGATAACAGCCCTTTCTAAAACATTGAAACACTGCTCCCAATCGTTCCGGTACCAGCAAAATACCAAATAGCCCGTACCAAAAGTCCATACATAAGATAAGAACAATCCTTTGATAATCCGGATTACCATCCAACCTAAAACCAAACCATCCTTATTGATATGTATTTTTAAATAAGAAAGCACAGACGTTACCATAAAAAACTTTTGGAGCTGTGTCACCGGACCGTTTAAAATTTCATCATAAAAAGGATATTGGATTAGTCCGATAATCGTAGATACCAGCATTACCGACAAATAGATAAAAGAAAAACAAATAAAAATCTTTTTCTCTACAAATACATTACCGTATTTTTTCTCGCAATATAACGTATATATAAGACCTGCTATCAGAGGGTACAGCGCCAGTTGGGTTGCCATAGCTCCCCCAATAAAATTCAGCTGAATCGCTTTAGGAATGTTGTTGAAGATAAGAGCAAAGCTAATCATAAAAAATAAGCAGTCTCTAATTTTGGTAGAAATCATATAAACTCCTTCACTATAAGCATTTCAGGTAGTATATAAAAAAAAGTATCTTCGTCCTAAGTAAAAAATATATAATCTGCTTTTTCCATCCCAAGTGAATCAAATTTTCCAAACTATATGCTGCATTCCAAGGGAACTTTTTAGATAATGCATTAAATTCATGAAATCTTTCTTTTAAACTTTTCTTATAATAACCGGAAAAATAATAGTAAGGCAATAATTCTTTTATTATGTGTAAGCTTTCACTCAAATAGTATCTCTCTGTTTTTCTGTCTTTGACATACTGCCACATCGCAGATAAACGCTCCTCATGTTTTTTGATAAAATCAAAGCTAAATTTATGTAATGCCGAATTTTTTCTATAAACATAATAATACCATAGCCGATTTATATATCCTGCGTATGGCTTTTTGGATAAAATGCGAAGATTCCACTCTTCATCTTCCCCAAAAGACAATTTGGTGTTAAATAAATTATCTGTGGCAATTTGTTTTTTTATAAACTTTCCAACCGGCCCTCTACCGACATATCGTTCGTCAAATTTAAATCTATTTTCACTTATATCAAACATATGGCAATATAAATCCTCACATCCCGATTCATCCAAAATGACAAACTTTGATAAAACTTTATCGTTTTGGGAATCGGATGAAATATTTTGGTTTTTATGTATAGACCGAACCATACCATATAAGATATCCAGTTTATTATCCCCAAGAATTTGATAAGCATCCATAAGCATAGTAGGACAAATAAAATCATCGCCATCCACAAAAGTCACATACTCGCCTCGTGCAACACTAATCCCCAAATTCCTTGCATTTGATACTCCGCCATTCGGGATATGTATCACTTGATATTCCTTGAGAAAATATTTTGCCAAACAATCAATATCTTTTGCACACTTTTTACCGCTTCCGTCATCAATAATAATAACTTCAAAATCAGTGCAACTTTGTTCTTTGATACTCCTAAAACATTCTGCTATCTCTTCCCGGCCATTATTATAAATGGGAATAATTATAGAAAAGTACGGCATGTTTACTATTCCCTCAGATTAACAATTTAAAACTTTTACATTCACATGAGACAAAAAACTGTTTATAGCTTTACTTTCTGCTAAAATTTCTTCTGCCGTTAATAAAAAGCTATTCTGCCCACTTCTGATTAAATTAAGAAATTCAACTATTTCATAGCGCAGACCTTCTCCTTCAAATTTATAAAAGTATTTTCTATTCTTATTGACATCTTCATAGCGGACTTCAAAAAACTCTGTTTTCCACCATGGTGCAGGTACATATATATAGCCTTTTGTTCCAGTAATTACCAAATCCCCTTCTGCTTTAGCATTAATAGCCACAATAGAAGATGCCATTGCATTTTTAAAGGTAAAATTCATTTTTGTAATCATATCTACATTATTTTCATAGTACGTTACAAAATCTAAATGGGTATAATTCAGCCCTAATATCTTAAAAATCACCAATAAAGGATAGGCTGCCAATGACTCCATACTGCCTCCGGCTATTCTGATTTGATGGTCGATTGACTTTCCCAATATTTGCGTAAAATTTGCTTCCATGCTCAAAATCTGTCCTATTTGCCCGCTCTTAGCAAGAGCAATTAATTTATTGAAAGCCGGACAATAAGCTGTTTTAAGCCCTTCCATCAAAATAATTTGATTACTTTCGGCAGTTTCAATTAGTTGCCGAGCTTTATTATAGTCAGTACAAAAGGGAAATTCAGTCAAGATATGTTTTTTTGCTGAAATTGCTTTTTCCATATAGTTTGCACGTAAATCCAAAGGTGCTTCTATATAGACAGCATCCACATGTTCCAGGAGTGCTTCATATGTTTGATAATTCTCTATTCCCGGGAATTTCTTTGACTTCATCCCGGAGCTATCATCATTTTCGGCAAAAGCTCCTACAACCTCTACACCACTTACAAATTTAAGTTCTTCAAGAAAGCGATCTAAGATTATTTCATTGCCAACTACACCAAGACGTACATTTTGGGAATTTCGTATTTGGGTACTTGAAATTCCTTTTGTGCGCTCAAGATATACCACTCTACAATATTCATTTAAATAGTCAAAGTATCCATCCCAATCCGATCCTACGGTAAATATATCTATATTGTATCTTTTGATATCGTCAATTTTCTGTCCGAAGTATTCTTCTACAACAATTTCATCAGCAAAGCCTGTGGCTTTCACATTTTCTATACGCTTCATCAACGAATCCCGTACATTAAATTTACCGCGAGACTTATCAAAGTATTCAGAAGTTACACCAACTATTAAATAATCGCCTAATGCTTTTGCACGTTTCAGCAAATTAAAATGTCCCTTATGAAATAAGTCAAACGTGCCATAAGTTATAACTTTTTTCATTATATGCTTGCCTCTTTAATTGCTTTTCCCAAAATATCTACCAGCATTTTATTGTCTTCTATTGTCGTATCCCCAACATGGGCTACTCGTAAAACATATTCTTCTCTGTCTCCTCCAGTAGGATTAACATAGACACCATATGTATCTTTCAGTATATTAAAAACTTTTTTTGCTATTTTATCCTTAAAAATTATAGGTGTAACTGCATTACTTAATGGAAAGTCAGGAATAGTAACAGGAAGCTCCTTCACTCGCCCCCTAAAATCTTTCGCCACTTCATGAATACCAGATAAAAATTTTTCTAACCCAACTTCTTCTATCATATTTAATGCTTTATTCATTTCCATACAAATCCCAACACAAGGGGTAAAAGGCGTTTGTCCTCTGCTAAAATCCTTAATGTATTCATTAAAATTGAAATATAAGCTCTTTACTTTATTTCTTTTTACACGCTCTTCAATAATACGTTCACTTAGCACTACCGCAGAAAGTCCCGGTGCAATACACATTCCTTTTTGTGAGCTGATAATTGTCGCATCTACGCCGTATGCTTCCATATCATAAGGATCAATCAAAAAAGAACTGATAGCATCTACCACCAGGTATGCACCGTTTCGGCGACAATAATCAGAAACAATTTTTATGTCATAAAGCTGGCCTGTGGACGTCTCATCTATGTTTATGCATACAGCTGTATAACCTTTATTATCGTATTTTTCAAAATGTTTTTCTTCTAATTTCTCATTATATCGCAGCCGCAGGCTCTCATGAGGAATATCATGTGTTTCACATAAATTAACAAATCTATGTCCGAAAGTTCCCCCATCAACAACAAGCACCTTATCTTTCTCAGTGAAACAATTTATAATAGCCGCTTCCATAGCTCCCGTTCCGGAGCAAGTCAGATAAATTGATTGTGCCCCTTTACCAGCATTCATAAATTTTTTTAATAATCTGTCTGAATCCAACATGCTATTAGAAAATTCTGGTGTACGAAAATAGGGAATTAATTTTCCCCCGACTTCCATGATTTCCTTACGCATTTGCGTTGGACCTATTGTGAACAGTCTCATAATATCCTCCCGTTGTATCGTCATAAACTATTTTTCCAATAAACCCTGAAATTATGATGCGGATGTCTTCGGTGTTCTGGTGGCATCTCCATATATTTATTAAATAAATGTTCTAAATAAAAATGATAATCTTCAACACCCCAAAATTCTGCATCTTCAAAAACATATTTTTTTCTTTTGTCAAAAATTTTCCGTGGAAGAACTTCACGTTTATTTCCACCGGCACAATCAACCAAAACACTGACAAATTTCGCAGTTTCAAAATCTCTCTCAGCTGCATTTTTATTGATTTTTTTGATTAATTTTTTGGATGGAAGAGCATGAAAAAGTGTAATCGCGCCAAATTTTAAAATTGTCCTGACTAATGACTTTATCTCAGTGTATCTGTCTTTAGAATCAATATAATGATGACTGAAAGAATACTTCATTGACGACCCATGAAACAAAGTATTTAATCGTTGCTGTTTTTTAAACAGCTGTTCTTGTTCTGATTTACTATCAGGCAAGCCATCTATTGGGAAAACGTCGATAAATGCTCCTCCTTGTGAAAACGACTCCCATAATGTATCATCTATCATTCTTGTTTCCGTATCAAACACTTTTGCCATTGTGTAAACATATTGCAAATCATTTTCTATAGATTTTACGATATATCTGCCATCATTCAAATTATATCCATTTATAAATTTTATATAATCTTTCCTCGGCATCATAATATCAATATCATCATCCCATGGTATAAAACCTTTATGTCTTACTGCTCCGAGCATCGTACCATATGCCAAATAGTACTTTAAATTGTTTCTGTCACAATAGCTGGCAACATCTTTCAGTATTTCCAATTCAATCTGTTTTAATTTATCCAACCCGATTTGTTGCAACATTTATTCTCATTCCTGCTTTCACTGTTACCAAAATTTGCAATTGTATTCAAAAAGCATAAATTCTCTTTTTTCACTTTCTTCAAAAGTCTATCACAAACCATTGAAAATTCTTTTTCATCAAAATTATTAATGTATTTATCTAGCAATTTTTCAAAATTTTTATCATCCGGATCTATTGCAACTCCTATACCGTATTTTTTTATAAATTTCCCTAAATAAATTCCCGGCAACGCAATTAAAGGCTTTTTATATAAGAGTGCATCATATAATCTGTTAGGTGTCAGCCATCTTGATTCATTATCCATTCCGGATAAAGCATTAATAATATCTATATTTTTGTAAAGTGTATCCTTATCTTTATTATCATATTTTCCGTGCATAAATACATTATCGGACTTTAATACCGAATCGGTATGAAAATCGCAATATCTTGATAACGCACCATAATAATGTATTTCATAATTTAGATTATTTTTTAAACATTTTATAAGTCCTCTATTAGGCTCATTATACCTGACATATCCAACAAAACCTATTTTTATAGGTAATTTCTCCCTGTTTAAAGATGGTTTGTCATAACTTTTATCAGTATCAGCCATAAGATTATGTGCTACCAGCAACTTATCATTCTCCGGCATAAACTCTCTGAATCCTTCTGATGAAATTACTGTCGCATATGAATGATTTACTATTCTTTTCAATATCCACGAAAAACAAGGTTTGTTTTCCATTTTATAATCTCTCACGTCCAGGATATATCTATTTTTAAATTCCCCCAATTGCTTACATAGAAGAGTTGCCCAAATCGTATTGATGATTACTAAATGTGTGTACCCATGATTACATATCAATTTTTTTGCAAGTTTACTAATCCTATAAAAATCATAATATTTTTTTATTCCTCTCAAATGCATTTTTTTGTGTGCTGTGTAAACATGATCAGCATATGTGAGATTAGAATTTATATCTTTATTCCATGTAAAAATATCCCACTCTACCTTTTGCTTATCAAAAATTTGTGTATAGATTTCAAGGTAAGGTGCTTGACTTATCTCTGTAGAATCTATTAGTAACACCTTCATCTGTAACCTCCTATTAATAATATAATAATACTGAATTAGCAATTATTTCCCAAACAATAAGGTCGTCAGAAATTCACTTCTATGTAATATATAAAGCAATGCATAACAAGACATCAGAGAAAATAATATACTCAAAATCAATATCATCCACAAGTATTCATAATTCATTATTTTCATCATTCCAATCCTGGATCCTGCCAGAAAAAGTAAATGAGAGCAATATATTTCCATAGAATGCACACCACACATCTGGAAAAATGACTTTGTGATTTTATTGCCCCTGTCAAAAAGAACTGAGGCAACGTGGACCATAAGCAATGATCCCGTCACTGATGTCATGAAGAAGAAGTAATATGCAAGTATATCTTGTTTATTTATCATTACAAAATATAAATAAAACAAAACACTTATTCCAAAAATTAATAGGCTTAGTCCTTTATTTTCGACAATTTTAATACTTAAACTCATAAATTTCAGTTGTGCGCCAATCACAAAAAATATAGTAAACTTAAACACCTGATAGCTAATCCATATATTTGGCAAAAAAGGATTCAAAGAATATAGTATTATAGATGCTGTCAAAAAATAAGTTCTCCATTTTTCTCCAGCTACTTTTCGGAAAAAATAATAGATCACATGGATAAAAAACAGTATATATAAAAACCAGAATTCGCTAAAAGGAATTACCGGTGCTTTTAGCAATTCTGAGAATCCAAGTCCATCATTTGTATATTGCTTGCCTAATTCCATTGCAGTCCCGGTTATGATAACCCATATGATGTATGGATATAAAAGTCTCCATGCTTTTTTTGAAAATGCTTGTTTTGGTGGAAGTTTTACCCAATTATTAGACAAGAAACCTGCAATCAAAAAAAATAACGGCATGTGAAAGCTATATATACACTCCTTCATTATTTTTAACATAAAATATCCAGGCATTCCTACAGAATGAGCATTATTTATGATGCCGATAATTCCATGCCCTATGACTACCAGCAAAATGGCAAGCCCTTTTAATATATCTAATTTTGCCAAACGGCCCATGGGGTTCCTCCTAAAAACTATGCTACAGATATTTCGCGTTATGCATTATTTACCTATAAACTTTCTGAGTAAAAAACGGCTTCCTTTTGTTATCCAATTAATATTTTCAAGAAAAACTACCGGCAACTCGTGTTTTTTTATATCTTGTTTTTCAAGCCATACATTAAAAAGGCGCTCTGCCATAAAACCGAATACACGTGATTCATAAGTATTATAAGAGGATATGTCTATTCTATTTTCCAGTTCAAATAAAATATCAAAAAGCCATGTGCAGTACTCATCAAAGGATTTCTTTTTCATGACAAACATATTCAGAATATATAATGTTTTTCTTTCCATGACCTTTGCAAAGGGTACTGTATATTCCGGATATTTTTCTTTAATAATATGTTCTACTTCATCCAAATCTCTTTTATTATGAGCATTTTCATATTGGCTTCTTACTGTTTCAATATAATAGTTTCTCTTTTCGGGCAGCAAAATATCATAGGTTTCCAAAAGTTTTTCATAATCCTTTCCAAGAAGAACCGTTTCTTTTTTCTTTTCTATATTCCTTGTATGGGTCTTATTGCCAAAATATCTTCTGTAGTGGCAGAGACCTATATATTCACAGTCCAAATTTTTCCAGGCCCAGTATAGACCGGTTAATTCACAGTAGTTCGGATTCTTCGCTGAGATATTATCTCCTGTATTATCCGGAAGATACCCCAGCGGCGTCTTATTTTCCGCTCCCACATGTAACGGGACATATACTTTGTCTTCCGGCATCCAATATTTCTTATGGGTCGCAACCAATATTTTTATATTCATCCTTTAATAGGCTCCTTTACGTTTCAGGACTACGCTAATCGTTCTCCACAGCAACACGATATCCAGCCAGACACTCCAATTATGGACATACCAGCTATCCATACGGACACGTTCCGGATAGTCAATATCACTGCGCCCGCTAACCTGCCACATTCCTGTAATTCCGGGAAGTACGCTATAGTATTCTGTTATAAATTTTTCATAGCGGACAATTTCTTTTTGTATAATAGGACGAGGTCCTACCAGACTCATTTCTCCTTTTAGGACATTTATGAGCTGCGGCAGTTCATCGAGACTTGTTTTGCGTAAAAAGGCACCGCTCCGGGTAATACGAGGATCATTCTTCAGCTTGAAATCTTTATCCCATTCTTTTCTGGCTTCTTCATTTGTTGCCAACAATCTCTCTAAAACTTCTTGTGAATTAACACACATGCTCCTGAATTTATAGCAGTCAAATTCTTTTCCGTCTTTCCCTACCCTGCGGTGTTTATAAATGACCGGACCGGGTGAATCATAATAAACCCAGGCGGCAATGGCGAGGAGAATAGGTAAAATACAAATTCCGCCAAGAATCGTTGCCACCAGGTCAAATATTCTCTTGACTGTCTGGTTTGATTTTCTTGCCAAATTATTTTTTATATGAAGGACCATAATTTTTTCATCGAAAAAGGTTTCTGCTTCCACATTAGACATGGGGACATCCACCAGGTTCGGAATTACTCCTACGTCTTTTACCAAGAGCTGGGCGCGGTAAATCAAGTCTGAAAGAACGTCCTGTGACAATCCGGGTCCTGCAATGACAACCTGCTCAATCTCCATTTCCCGTATAACTTTTTCTAAATCTTTAAACCCGCCCAATACGGGGTATAAGTCTGTATATGCGATTTTAGGGGTATTATCTTCTAAAAAGCCTACGACTTTATATCCCATCCCCGAATCATTTCTGATTTCACGGACAATGGCATCACCGGAAAGCCCGGCTCCGACAATTAACACGGGAATTTGGAGTAGGGAGAAGTGTTTCAACAGATTATTTGTTATAAAACGGCTTAAGCAAAGTAGCAAAAAGCTGAATAAAGCAATAAAGGCAACGAATAACCGGGAAACTTCTCCAGCTACTTGCCCGATAAACATCAATATAATTGAGAAGACCGTCCCGCCAAAAGATGCATAAAACAGTTTTTCTATAATTTTATAAGTAAGCATCCGTTTTGTATAAAGCCCCGCATAAAGAATGAACGACATAAATACAAAAGGCAACCAAAAAAACACATATACAGGCATTACCTCATATGTGTTATAGGTCATTATCATATTTCGCAGCTGCAAGGATAAGTAGGCAGACAGTACCAGTGCTATATAATCGCCACAAGCAAAAAGAATACCTGCCAAAAGTTTTTCATCAAAAAATTTCTTTTTGCCATGGGCTACAAGTCCTCTTTGTTTAAATTTACATAAATTCATTTATATCTCCAATTAAATACCAGTATGGTATTTTTTTATATTGATTTCTTTATTTGTTTGCAAACCTGCATTTTCAAGTATTTAATTCATTATGGCTCAATTTTAATGCACTTGCAATCACGGCATCCATATCATAGTACTTATATTCTCCCAGACGTCCTCCGAAAATTGTCTTTCTTTCCTTGTCTGCCAGTGCTTTGTATTTCCTGTATACAGCTCCATTTTTTTCATCGTTCACCGGGTAGTACGGTTCATCTCCCGGCTTCCAATCTGTACTGTATTCTTTACTGATAACAGTTTTGGGTAAATCTTTCCCTTCGCTGTCTTTTCCGAATTCAAACCACTTGTGCTCGATAATTCTTGTCCACGGCGTTTCCCTGTCCGTATAATTAACAGCTGCATTCCCTTGGAAATTAGGCTGATTGAGTATTTCTGTTTCAAATCTGACACTGCGATAGGCGAGCGGTCCGAAATCATAGTTGAAATAGGAGTCAATCGGTCCTGTATATATCACTTTATTTGCCAAAGCATCCAGTTCTGCTTTGTTTTTCAGATAATCGGTATTTAGAGAAATTTCTATCCCATCCAGCATACGATCAACCATCTTCGTATAACCGCCAACCGGGATTCCCTGATAAAGTGCATTGAAATAATTATTATCAAAAGTCATGCGTACCGGAAGTCGTTTGATAATAAATGCCGGCAATTCTGTGCAAGGGCGTCCCCATTGTTTTTCTGTATAGCCCTTGATTAATTTTTCATAGATATCTATACCGACAAGGCTGATTGCCTGTTCTTCCAGATTTTTGGGATTCGTAATTCCTGCCTTTTTGCGCTGTTCCGCAATTTTCTTCTCCGCCTCGGCAGGTGTCACTACGCCCCACATTTTATTAAAGGTATACATATTGAACGGTAATGAATAAAGCTCCCCATGATAATTAGCCACAGGAGAATTAGTAAAACGGTTGAATTCGGCAAACCGGTTGATATAGTCCCAAACTTCCTTATTATTGGTATGAAAAATATGGGCTCCATACTTATGCACTTGAATTCCTTCTATATTTTCGGTATAAACATTTCCTCCGATATGTCCCCGTTTATCTACGACAAAAACTTTCTTTCCCACGTTTCTCGCCTGACGGGCAAATACCGCACCGAAAAGGCCGCTTCCTACCACCAAATAATCGTATTTCAACGCCTGATCTCCTTATGACATTTTATGTTCTTCACTACTAAAGTCCGCTTTCTGCGATACTGCCTTTTTCCTGAGCCGCACCCAGCATGCCGGCCATTTCGTACAAGTCCTTTTTAAAATTTTTTTCTTCTTCCGCCGCTTCTTTGTACGGCAAAATTCTGATCTCTCCGTTTTTCATACCTGCAAGGGCGCCTTTTTCTCCGTGCATCAATGCTTTGACGGCTGCCGCTCCCAAAACCGAACCGAGAATACTGTCCCTGGCACTCGGGAGTCCCCCTCTTTGTATGAATCCCAGAATGGTCGTACAGATGTCGATATCCGTTCTTTCTCTCAACCATTCTCCGAGCGCACGGCCATCATCAGCCCCTTCGGCACAAATGATAATGCTGTTCGTTCTGCCTTCTTTCATTTGCTCCAAAAGACTTCTTGCCAGTTTTTCACGGCTGAACGGAACTTCCGGCACCAAAATATATTCCGCTCCGCATGCCACGCCTGCATCGAGTGCAATATTTCCCGCAAAACGGCCCATCACTTCTATAATGGCCGCCCTGTCGTGGGACGACGCGGTGTCGCGGATACGGCTCACTGCATTCACAACAGCATTGACCGCCGTGTCATGACCGATTGTTTCATCTGTGCCGTGCATATCATTATCTATTGTTGCCGGAATGGTGACTGTGGGAATACCGAGAGCGGATAATATTTCTGCCCCCTGCACCGAACCGTCACCACCGATGACAACCAAGCCGTCTATTTCATATTTCTTTAAAATCTCTGCTCCTTTTTTCTGGTTACTTTCTTCAAAAAAAGCAGGACAGCGGGCCGTTTTCAAAGCTGTGCCGCCATGGAGAATAATACCTCCGGCATCACGATTCGTCAGGCGGCGGATATCTTCTTCCAAAAGTCCGGTGTAGCCGCGGCTGATTCCGTAGATATCACATTTCATCGCTTTTGCGGTACGAATTACACTGCGGATGGCGGCATTCATGCCCGATGCATCTCCGCCGGAAGTCATTACGGCCAATCTTTTCATAATCGTCTCCTTTATATAAAAATGAGAGCCGGTACAGAGTGTTCAGAAAAAGTGATTCTTTTCACGTTTTTCAATTCCGGTCTGTTCTCTTTTAATAAATTCAATTTTATGTTTATCAATATAACGGGCCACCCGTAAAGCCGTCTGCTCGGGATGCGTATTTGTCGTATTGATGACAAGATCTACCCGGTCTTTCCACTTCGTCCACTTTCTGAGCATCTGTCTGACGTAACCGTCCACGTCGGAATAGTCCATAGTCGGTCTTTTTCCGATACGGCGGCGGACTCGTTCCGCCAATCTGTACGGCTTGGCAAAAAGAAGTATGACCACGCCGTACTCGGAAAGCAATTTAAATTTTTTATCCGTCATCGGATTGTTTCCGCCCATGGCGATGACAGCTTCGTGGTAATAGCGGACACGACTGATGAGGGATATTTCTTTTTCCGCAAACGCTTCCGCCCCGGCACTTTTGTAATATTCGGCAATTTTCATGCCCGTTTCTCTTTCCATCATGCGGTCCGTATCGGCAAGTTGCCAATCAAAACCATCAGAGAGGATTTTGGCGGCTCTGCTCTTTCCTGTCCCCATCGGACCGATCAGGACTATATTTCGCTTCTTCATAACTACCTCGGCTCGGCATGTGGCAGACGGCCACTTCAAAAAACAGTTTGCCCTGTTCCTTTTTAATATGACACCGTTCCGTCACCATTCCCTTTTCTTTGCCCTCTATTATATCAAAGGCCGTGAGTATTTGTGAAAAAGTTCCTGTTCCTTTTACATAAAATAAAGTGCCTCCCTCTTCCCCTTTGCCCTGCCACTCTTCTTTTACCTCCTCCGTTTTGCAGCCCGCAGTCGTGAAAATGCCTTCTATATCAGGATTCTCATGTCCCTCTGTCAAAGATTTCAAAAAAGAAATATGATTTTTCTCTTTCGGTTTTTGTTTCCACGCGTCTATACTTTTTATCAAAGTTTCTTCTTTTTGCACATCGTTTTTTACATTTGAAATTTCCGTCTCCAGGTAGAAATCAGCGGCAAGAAACAGGGCCGCCAGAAGGAAAAAACTTCTCGTATAGGTATTGTCATTTAAAATTTCCGTGAGTTTCATTTTCCGTTCTTTCCCCCTCGATTTCAAAGGTAGCGGCCTGCACCGATGCGGCTATTTTCTTTTTTCGTATCGTCATCGTCCCCTGCCATATCCGTTCAATCCGTTCCTTGAAAATATCAGCCGCCTTCATTGTCGCTGCACTTCCTTTGACGGAAAGATACGCTCCTTCTGCCGTGATTTCATGAAGAATGATTCCCTTCGGCACACTGTCTGCCAGCATAAGCAATTTCCCTGCAAGCGGCGGATTTTTTTCTGTCCGCTCTTTGATTTCTGCAAGGAGCTGTTTTTCTTTTTCCCTGTTTCCTTTTTCTTCTGCCATCTCTTTCCGGACAGATACGGATTCGGCAATATAATTCGTTTTTTCCTTATAATCCGCCAGGGTAAGAAGGAACTGCAGGGAAAGAATGACACCGATGGTGAAAAACAGTACCGCCAAAATTTGTCCCGCTCTGAGCCACTTATTTTCTTCGGTAACAAGTGGTTTTTTCTTTCCCGGGGAAAGCAGATTCATCGGTGAGTCCGGTACGGAAATCATCACTTGAGGGATTAATCTTTCTTCTTCCTCCTCCGGCCGGTTATATTCTTTTTGAAGGCGGTGTACTTCGGATTTCCAAAATTCCTTATCCTCTTCTGAGCAATCGGCAAAGGGAAGGAATAAAAATTCCGCATTTTCAAGATTATATGATTCGGACAAGCGGGAAACGAACTTATCCGCCACATTTTCTGCCTCTTTTTTAGAAATGCCCCGTGTTCTTTCTTCCTTTCCCGTCCTGAAAATGCAGAGCGCCTGATTCTTTTTAGCAAAGAAACAGAACCGCGGATTTTCTCCCTCTGCCCGTATTTCCGTAACAGGCACAATGCGGGAAATTCTTTTCCCTGCAAGAGCCGCCGTATGTTTCCAATACTGCAATTGTTCCTTTTCCGCCGCCGCAAGAGAAAGTCTCCAACCGGTAGCATCTTTTTCCAACACGCGCCGGGCAATCTGCAGGTCACTTCTGACACCGAAGATTCTGTCCTGTTCCCAATACATCGTTTCTGACAGCTCATCTTCCGTCATTTGCGGAAATTGCTTTACTTCCGTCCGCAAATCAGAAAAATTATAGATGAGAATAAAAGATTTTATATCGCTGTCCATACTGCGGAGTGCTTTGATAACAGCGTCCCTGCCTTCACCGGCCAAGGGAATTTTCTCGTAATGCAAAAGTGTATTTCTTTGCCGCTGCGCCACATGCAGAAAATAATCATGGATAAACACCACACTCTGTTTACCGTATGCCCCGCCGATTCCCCGTATCCGCTCTTCCCATTTTGCCTTGAGATTTTCTATATCCATTTACCGCTCCCCACATTTTCCACAGATATTTTCCGCTTTTCTCCTGCCGTGACGGTAAAATCTATTTGTACATACCTCACCATATGGGATCTCTTATCCGTACCTCTTGATAAAATACGCCCTGTCAAACCATTCCCATTTTTAACAAGATTTGTTATTTTCACCAGACAATCCGCTTCATCGTAAGAAAAAGTCACCGTCCGCTCCGTTATATTTCCTTTTTCCAGCGATGCGAGTCCCCAATTGGCACCGCTCTCGGCGGCATACACCGCACGGAGTCCGTTTCCGTAAACGATACTTCCGCTTGCACTGTGTGATAAATAAAAAAGAAATCCTCCTGCCACTGTGAGCATCGACGAAAGAGCCACAAGGAGCAGCAGCGACAAAAAACCTTTACGCTTTTCCATTTTTATACAACGCCCCCGGTTTGGAACGGTAAAAATCACGATACGGTAAAACTGCCGTTTCCACTGTCCGTTTTTCCCCCGAACGGGTATGAACCATTTCAAAAGACAATCTGACCAATCCTTTTTCAAAGCGACGGAACACGGGACCCCCTTCAGGAGGCAGGAACGCAATCTCTTCTTTGTAAGAAATACTTTCTCCCGTGACAGGCTGAGTCACTCCGTTGTACAGGCGAACCTTCAGCTTATCGTCACGGATAAGAAAACGGTATTCCGCCTTTTTCTTCTTCTTGTTATACGCTTGGTAGGCTAATGCATTTCCTGCATAAACCGTTTCGGTACATTCCAAATTGTTCCGCAGTTTTTCCGTCATGAAATCTACGGCAAAAAGACTTTGCTCCGTCATACGCCCGCGGATTTGAAAAAGAGAAATAAGCCTTGCCGTCTGTCCCACAAACGGAAGTACCGCGGCGGCAAGGAGAGAAAGCAAGAGAATATACAAAACCGTTTCCAAAAGAATGATGCCTTTTCTTTTCATGACCGCTCTCCCCATATAAAAGATGCGGTGAACGGCTTTTTGCTGCCTGTCCCCGCCCGACAGGTCACCTTCATCACCGGTACGCCCTCAACAGTCAGCGCTTCCCGTTCAAGAACGACATCATACATGCGGCCGTTCCGCTCTATATGTCCCGAAAGAACCGGCTCATTTTTATGAAACGCCAAATTATATTTCTCTCTTTCCAGTGCCTCTTGGACAAGAAATATTTCGTCAGTTGCAGTCTCTCTTTCTTCTTCATAAATGACCATCTGATGAAAAATGAGAAAAACGGCAACACCCATCACCGTGACCGCCATGACCCCTATGAGGAGCCACAGCATAAGAAATCCGTGACGCTTTTTCATTTTTTCCCTACTCTGACCCTCCCCGTATATGCCGCCACCGTAATGATTCTCTTGTATTTTTCATCTCTCGTTTTCATTTCGATACGGTACCGGGAATCCCGCGCCGGCCCTGATTTCCCGAACCTTACGGATGATGTCCCTGCCGCAAAAACTATATCCTCCGGCAAAACACCGCGGGGAGAAATTTCATACCGTCCCTTTCTTGTACCGTATACGGCTCTTCCCTCAGGCGTGGACGTACAATAAAAAACAAGCCCCCGTGATTCATCGGGGTACAAAGACGATTCATTTCTCGCCGCCGACTCCACCTGCCGTAAAGCGGAAGCCACCTCTTCCGCCGCCACCTCCAACCGTTGTTCTCTCTGCCGGTTTCCGAAAAAAGGCATGACACAAAAGACGGCTGTCGTAAAAACGGCAAGCACGATCAATATCTCAAAAAGTAAAAAACCGGGCCGTGAAAACGGCGGGATACATTTCCTGGCAGACAAAAGTCCCTACCCCTCCCAAAGCGATACAAGGACAAAAACGAAACGGATACGTTTTCGGTACGTGATAAAAAATGAGAAGAACGGCGGCCGCTGCCGCCCCGATCAGACAGGAACTCCAGATAAAAAAGAAAACCCCCGCCGGTTCCAGCCAAAAAGCAATGGTGGCGGATAGAAAAATATCCCCCGTGCCGATACCTTCGGGAACAACAAAAAAGACCGCCCCGTACACGAGAGCAGCCATCAAAAAAGAAAGAAACCCTTCATAAAAAGAATGATGAATTCCGCGGTAAACCGCACCTGTCAACAGAATAAGAAGACTCCAACGGTCATCCACATAACCCGTTCTGTAATCCTCCACCGCCGGCCCTACCGATAACAATGCCAATGATAAAAGAGGAGAAACAAAAAGAATTCCCGTGCCCGCAAAAGCGGAACATAAAAAAAGAAAAGACGGATACAGTTTCCGGTAGAACGAGCTTTCTTTATACGAAAAATCTCTACCTGCCATTTCCATCTCTCCTGTGTATGCCCCGGGAAACATCAGCCTCCCTGTTTTTTCTCTCCCCCGAAAGAAGAGTAAGTATTTCCTTTGAAAGAATAAGTTGCTTCCCCTGTCGTCGCATTCAATGTATATGACGTGTCTTTTACGGGCGGCTTGGGCTCACTTCTCAAAAAGCCGTCTTTCCCCGTTTCATCCACCATATCTTTGACGGATGACGGATATCTCCCGTTTTTCACATAATAAACTTCCGCCGCAGACCCGATGGCAGATAAATCCGCCTGTATCCTGGCAACCTTGGCCTCATCCGTCATTCCGATGAAATTGGGAATCGCCACCGCCGCCAATATACCGAGTATCGCCACCACAATGAGAAGCTCAATCAGCATAAAACCCTTTCGTTTCTTCCCCGTTCCGGCTTTCAAAAAGCAGCTCCTCATTTTTATCTCCTGCTAATTAAAATCAAAATAACACGCAAATTCTTCTATCAAAATTATAATATAAATTTATTTTTCATTCAATCCTTGAATTTATTTTTTAAAACTTTTTCTTTTTTTCTGCAAATGCTAAAATTAAAAATAATATAGTGAAATAGTGGGGGGGTGGGAAAATACAATGAACGACGAAAAAATAAAAGAAACTGCCGAATCCGCCATCTTGGAAAATCCTGGCCGGCGAATCATTTCTTTTTCCCTGAACGGTGCAACATATTGGATCAAAAGAAAACTGAGTAACCGGAGAAACACATGGATCAAATACTCTGCGGAACAAGAATTTCTCTATGAAGCGGCACGCATCACGATTGCCGCACGAGTACATCCCGAACTTGTCCCCCACATCGAAGTACTCACCTCTGACTATATCGTTACTGCCGACAGCGGTCCTGATTTGTGCTACTGGATGAAAACTCCCGACCTTGATAAAGATGAAAAATTACGTATTTTAGAATCGGCCGGAGCTGGACTTGCAAAGCTTCATGAAAGCGGTATTATCCACGGCCGCCCCGCTCTCCGGGATATAACATGTAAAGATAAAAAAATTACATTTCTGGACTGGCAGAGCCGCCTGTATTTTAAAGATACGGCAAAGCAAAAAATACAAGATGTACTCATGCTCCTCCACGGCCTGTACAGAGAAAATTATGAAGAAGAAACGCTCTATGCCGCCGCCCTCGAAAAAGGATACAAAAATACAGCCGGTGAAAAAACATGGGAAGAAACACGGCAATTACTAAAAAAATACTGCTTAATCGGACAAGCAGCCAAAAAGTTAAACCGGTTTCACTGGAAAGATATAGAGGCATTAGAAAAAATCTATATTTACTTCCGTTAAATATAAAAAAACGATAAAGTAACAAGAAAAAGAAATCTATTTAAAATGATAAATCATTATGTGGTTAATCTGCCGGAGTCAAAAGACAGACAAAAAAGGAGAAACAAAAAGAATTCCCGTACCCGCAAAAGCGGAACATAAAAAAGAAAAGACGGATACAGTTTCCGGTAGAACCAGCTTTCTTTATACGAAAAATCTCTACCTGCCATTTCCATCTCTCCTGTGTATGCCCCGGGAAACATCAGCCTCCCTGTTTTTTCTCTCCCCCGAAAGAAGAGTAAGTATTTCCTTTTTTTCTGCAAATGCTAAAATAAAAAATAATATAGTAAAGCAGCAGGGGAGGAAAATATATCCGATATCATATACTTTTCACCTTCTGCTTGGTTTTACTCAATCATTATTTTTATATTGTACCTTTCAAAACCGTCCAAACGGTTTCATATTGTTTGTTATATTGAGGATTTTTATGAAAACATTTCTGGTTTATAACACATCCTATTTTGGAGACACCATTCTTACTGACGGACTGTGCAGAAATTTGAAAAGAATATATCCCGATTCGCGTCTTATTTTTGTTGCCAACAAACCATTTGCAGACGTAGCCCGTTACATGGATGGTATCGATGAGGTCTGGATTTACGATAAATGGGACAAGCACAAAGGCATTCACGGATGGTATACATTTTATAAAGAACATAAAAACCGGTATTCTTTTGATGCTTCTTTTGTCATTTACGGAAATGAAAGAGGCATTATTTTATCGAAATTATTGGGCGCCAAAAAAATATACGCCGATAACCGTCACGGATATGTCCGTCTGTTTTTGAATAATGGAAAAATCAATTACAGTTCATGGATTCACATCCAAGATAAGCATGCTTATCTGTCCGAACTTTATTCGGGTCTTCCTATGGAAAGTATGCCTATCAAGTACCACGTACCGGAAGAGTCTTGCCGCTATGTGGACACCGTTCTTCTGAAAAATATTTCTAAACCTGTTATTGCCATAAATCCGGTCACCAAAAGAAAAGAAAAAGATTTAAAACCCGACATGTTCTGTCAGCTTGTCGATGAAATCACAAAGTCGGGAAAACTGCCCGCCATCATCGGTGCGGGAAACGGTGCGGAAGATTACTTCCATGCACTTCCCGAAAATACACAAAAACAATTGCTGGATTTCATCGGCAAAACAAGCATTCCTGAGCTGGGTGCACTCTTAAAACGCTGCAGCGTTCTTATCAGTGCGGACACAGGCACAGCCCACTTTGCCCTTGCACTGGATGTTCCCGTTGTTGATGTTTTTTACCTGAATGACGAGAAAAACCTCTCCGAGTGGGGGCCTAAATCATTTTATCGTCACCGCCTCATTGCCCGGGGCGGGGATTTCAGTGCGGAAAACATTTGGAAAAATGCTTTGGATTTGATTAAAGAATCTTAACCTGCCAAATAACTTTTATGGGAAACTCCTGTTATTTATTTACTGCTTTTATTCTCTCTGATACAGTTAAACTATCAATCTTCCATGCTTTTACTATAAGTTTCACTCCCCCGCAGAAAGGAAAATTATGCAGATTGAAGTATCAAAAAAATATCAGTTCAATTGCGAAAATGTAGAAGGACAAAAATATTTAAACATTTATTACGGTGCTGATGATAATGTTTGTCGTGCTTTATGTACCTCCATTTATTCCGTTTACGTCTGTAACAAAAAAAATAATTTACTTTTTTCAGTCATCACAAGCGGATTTAATAAAAAGAACTTAGAAAAAATTCGGACTCTGGCTACCCTTTATAGCATAAAAGTCCAAGTTTTTATTATAAACCCAGGCTTTCTGCAAAAATTAAAAACTGCGAGCCATATCCCTACAGCTACATATTTTCGTATTGCCGGACCACATCTGATACATGCAGCACGCCTACTGTATCTCGATACAGATATTATTGCAAACCATTGTGATATCTCTCCTTTATTTACTCACTCTCTTAATACTCATATCATCGGTGCTGTTCAAGATGCGGATTTCATGGTAAAAAAAAGAACCAAACGCCTCCATTTAAAAGACAATTATTTTAATGCCGGAGTTTTAGTTATAAATACGGATTTGTGGAAAGACGATTCCATCAGCGAACACTTGCTCAACGTATTGACACATAGAAAAAACCTTTCCTATATGGATCAGGATGCCTTAAATATTGTTCTGGAAAAAAAGATTATTTACTTACCTCATAAATGGAATCAATATACAATCGACAAACTGGATTACTCCTCCACAGGATTAATTCATTTTACTGCCCATCCCAAACCTTGGAATACCGGATGGACTCTTCGTACTGATTTAAATCCTTTTATCCAAACTCTTTACCAAAATATGGAAAATCATACCCCGTGGAAAAACACGCCACTTGAGTCCCCCGCAAACTCTCATGCTATACGCATACACGCAAAATTGTTAAAGAAGAACAAAAAATACGGTAAATTCATCATCTGTTATTTTAAATATCTGTGCTCTAAACTAAGAGGCAAGTAGTTATAAGTCATTATAAAATTTTTCAACCTTAAACAAATAAGCATCACACCGTGACAAGTACATAGCTCTCATTAATAAATCTACTCAGTAAAATAATACATAAGTATGCTATAGTATTTTCTCCATCCAGCTTGATATATCAATTATGATAATATATACATATTAAAAACACTTATTTCTAATCAACTGACGGTCGTTTAAAGAAAGAAGCTTATATGCCTAAAATATCTGTTATTATTGCATTACATAAAAAACACTGGTTTCCGAATCTGCCTTTTTATCAACCGCTGCATGTCGGCGCAGAAGGAAAAGACAACATAGGCATCCCAGGCGATAATACGGGAGATAATATCAGTCTTAAAAATCCGGACTATTGTGAATTGACCGGTATGTATTGGGCATGGAAAAATCAAAAGTCTGATTATATCGGATTCACCCATTACAGAAGATTTTTTGACCTTTCCAAATCTGAAAGTTTTTTCCTTGAGACAGAATTTTACGGACTTAATGACACAGATAGGGTGGAGCAACATATAGCTGTCAAAAATGAGATTGTCCACTATTTTAAAAATTATGATATCATTTTGCCACGAGCTTCTTTCCTCAGATGTAATTACGATACTCATTTTTTGAAATATCATGATACCCCAGGATTACAATTAGCCAAACAAACTTTATTAGAATTATATCCTGATTACAAAGATAGTTTATCGACTGTTTTTAACGGGCATAAGATATACTTTAAAAACATGTTTATCTGCCATTGGTCTGTATTTGACGATTACATGAATTTTTTATTTCCTCTGCTATTTGAAGTAGAGAAAAGAACAAAAGAATTAAATTTCCCCTATTATCCCAGACTATATGGATATTTATCTGAATACTTATCCAACGTATATTTTTATCACAATAAACTTCGTATAAAAGAAGTTCCTCTTATTTTTTTTAACCCTGAATACGACACCCGCCGGAGCAAAAAAATAATCAGTCCCCGGGGTATTTGGGCACGTCTGGGCCTTATAAGCTGGTTTTGAAACCTTAATCAAATATATCGTTATGTAAATCAGCCTGTATTACTATATCAATAAAGAGACCTCACATTTTATCAAAAAATCCGGAAAGGGCTTTGGAATCTTATCTCCCAAGTCCTTTCCGGATTTAAATTTACCGGACTAAATTACACCACTTATCTTATCGGTAATACCGCGCAAAATATACTTTAGTTTATCATGCATCTTCAGCTCCTTATTATAGAATAAGGATGCAGATAAAAACAAAAAAGTATTTTTTGTAAGATCGAGTTTACTGTCATCAATAAGTCCGTGAACAGCACAAGTTATCATGACCAATAGAAATACATAATCTTTTCTTTTCCATCCGATATATGTAGATATTGTCAAAAATACAAAAAATATAATGCCTATAATATATCCATTGTCAATAAAAAAGCGAATATACATATTATCAACCCAATTGTACGACTCCAATACCTCCTTGCCCTGGAAAAAATCCCCTCCTCCTACCCATTTTACAGACTGATAAAACGGCCTGATTCCATAATTAATCAAGCCTTCATATCCCAAATGCAAACGACCGCTAAGATATTCGTCTAAAAAAATTATCCACTGCCAATAATTTTTCATTCCATATAATAAAGTCAATAAAAAAGAAACCATTAAACACACCGGGTAACAAAAAATACTTGCAGAAAAAAAAGAATGCATCTTTTTTCCATCAGGCTTAAGAATTTTTAAAATAACAGCCCCTGACAATAGGATAATTGCACAAAAAAATGATATCCGTCCGTCACATTTCATATATGCAAAAACATTGATTGCCAGTAAAAACAATAAAGCTCTGTAACTCAGACTTCTCCGCAAATAAATAACGAGACTTGTTATATTTAGCAAATATGCAGGAAAAAACAAAGGATATATGAAGCCAAGCCCCTCCCGGATTCTTCCGGTAGATGTGTAGTTTGGCAATATCCCCAAATATGATGCCCCGACAATGATCAGCACCAACAAACTGCACAGCCCTATAGTAAAATTTCCTATTCGATGAAACGGTACTGCCCGTCCCGTATAGAGAAATAATATACCTATCAAGGCATCATGCCCTATAACAGGTATCCCCGCCAATTTAATAGCAGCAAAGCCAATCCCGGCAAATAACACAGTATAAATAAATGATTTTCTTGTTCCATTAAAGAATTCACAAATAAGCAGAAATACGGTAACTATAAAAGTATATCGAAAGGGATTATTCCCGGTTGCAGCACTTGCATCCCAAAGCTTCGACAGCATCATATAACCGTAAGCAGCCAAATAAACTCCATCTTTTGTATTAAGAAAATAATCTCTATAAAATTTCTCCGGATGAATTCTGATATTCATGTAATTTTATCCTCTCATTCCGTTTTTCAGGCGTTTCAGTATATCCGAGCCGAGTTCTACATTCAGATAGGCATAGCAAAATGCATTGAACACGAAAACAAGACCTACCATGACCATGCCCGACGTGGTAAGAGTTGCTTTCCCCGGATCGGGATCATAACCTAAAACCGTTGCCAAAGGTTTCCATATCCAGCCGATAAAGGCGGTGAAACGCTCTATCGCTCCCGAAAGTGCATCGGCGATACCGAGAACGTAAATAGAAAATATAATTTTATACGTCATTTCTACAATATAGGCAAGAGCGGTGAGACAGATTGTTTTTTGATAGGATAATTTATGTCTGAACCCGTATCCCATAGCCATACCGAGAGCACCTGCGTAAAAAGCGGTGGTAAGTCCGATTTCCGGCCCGCCCGTCATAGTGACAACTGCCACCACGGCCGCCGATGTACCTGCGCCCCACTTCATGCCGTGAAAATCACAGATGACGGCAATCGGAATTGCCGCAGCAATCATGGTCACAAAAACCAAAAAGGGCGCCAGTAATTTTAATAAAACCAGAATGGACGCTATCGCTGTCGCAGCGGCCGCTTCTGTCAAATATTTCGTTTTTCTGACGGATTCGTTCATTCCGTTTCCTTTCCGAAAGAGGTCACCAAGACTTCTTTCTCTTTTTTTGTTTTCCTTTTCAGCCGGGCTTCCATGGAGCGGGCATCATGCCCGTTGTCCCATTCTTTGTACCACACGAGAGTGACCGGTCTCCTGGCTTTTGTATATTTCGCCCCTTTTCCCGCATTATGGGTATCTACCCGTTTTTCTACGCTACCTTTTGTAAATCCCGTATACAAAGAATTATCTTTGCAACGTACCATATAGGTGAAATATATCTCTTTCATTTTTCCCATTTATGATAACCGGTCTTCCGAAATTTTTGTTTTTCCGTGATTTGTCACGGCCGCTTCCAAGGGTAAATCATATTGTTCATCCGACAAGTCATATTTTCTCTTGTAGAAATTATTGGGAAGATTCATGATTCCGCATACCGTATCAAACATCAGGTCGTTGGTAAATATCGCATCCTTATTGTTGTTTAAATTCTTTACTTTATCTTGATATATGTTTCTATATTTTTCTGATAAATAAACAAACATAGGTATTCTTACCATATCAAATGAAAAATAAGCGGTTGTATGACCGTATTTCAGATTCTCTCCATGGTCCGAACAGTATATCATTGCCTGCAAATTCAAATGTTTTTTGCCATACTCATAAACCGACTTCAAAACATAGTCGGTATACAAAACAGAGGTATCATACCACTCTTTTTTTGTATGATTCTTTCTTCCGCTCTGTTTTGCAAATTCTTTTGGCACTCTATTTTCATATCGTATATGACTTCCTATAAGATGAAGTACAATAAAATTTTTCCCCTGTTTCGGTATTTTCTTAAGTAAATCCAGTAACCGGATATCATCCCCTCCCGATACTTCGGTCCACTCTGCTTCATCAGCACCGGAGCCCACAAAAGTAGCAGAAGAATTGCTTTCTCCTGTTCTGCCTTGGTTACTGAACCAATATGTCTGATATCCCCCTTTACGGGCAATATCAATGATATTGACTACATCTGTATTCTCTCCCTCTGTGTATTGATTCTTATTGGTAAGATACATGGACAAGGACCGTACCGTCTGCGGGAAATTCGAATAGGCATTTTTAAATAAATAAAAACCGTCCTCTTCTTTATTTTCTGAAAGCCACGGGGTCGTTTCCTCAGGATATCCTTCATTGAATGCTTTCATGTGGTCACGATTTGCACTTTCCCCGATAACCAGAATCACTGTTTCATCACCGGTCGTTTCCGGAGAATAATCAAAAATAATCTTTTTTACCGCTTCCGGATGTCCCTTCATCAGTTTCTTTTCTTCATTCATGTATTCTTTCGCTGCTCTGTATTCCTCAAAGGGGAAGCAATGTTTCCCATAGTGACGTAAAAAATAAGTACAGACCGCCAAAAGAATGATGATTTTGTATTCCAAAGCACTCTGTCCGGCAACGGTTTCTTCCACATTCCCTGAAAGCAGTATGACACCGGCTAAAACGGCATATAAAATGAATAAAAAACTCATGATTCCTAATTTGCCCCAGCCGATTTCTTCCCGTATATATTCTGCAGTTTCCGATTTATCGGTTTGAAGAACCGGTATCATATCCCCTTCTGAAAAAACGGTACCGTATACCCAAAAGTATAAAATATAACTGCTGACAATGAGTCCGCCGATAAGCAAAATGATAAAGGATATCCACGAAAACAGCAGCTTATAAATTTCTATTTGGGAAAGTGCTGCCAATAAAATCATGCCCGCACAGGATACTTCCAAGTAGTATCTCAAAGCAGAAAATGGCACGCCCCAATTTTTCATGCTACGTGCTTGCAGTGCCGGGAAAACAGAAATCCACGGGATAAAAAACAACCATCCTGCCAACCATCCGGAAGAAAATATAAATTTCCCTGTCAAAACCTCTCCGGTGAAAAGCAATATGACTGCAATAATACCTTTGTCACGACTATACCTTTCCCCAAGATTGGTGACCCCCATCATTTTCCATAAACAAAAAACAGCAGCTATCAATATACAGGCCTGCAGAAAATAAAGTAATATCTCTGTCATTCTTACATTTCCTTATTGTATTTCAATCACTAAATGCCCTTATCAAATATATCTTTTCATCTCCGTTTGGCCGCCTAGTACCATTCGTTGATCCAGTTTTTCATCGGCGGAAGCAGACGGTGTATGATTTCCTCTTTTTCGTTTTTTTCTTTTTCTCCCTGCCATTTCAAACCGCCGAGTTTTTCTGATTCTCCGACGGAAAGTGCGCCGAAAAACAACTGATTCAAAGCACCTGCCCCGACGGTAAAGTCCGGTGTTTTATTTTCTGCTCTATCCTCTTTTTCTATGTGCAGATGTCCTTTTCGGGCAGTAACGATGTAGATACCGCTGTTTTCGGGAAGAAACGGATCGGTAAGACGGAAAGAAAAAGAAGCATCGCTTTCCGTTTCACAGCAAAGTCCTTCAAAAGCAAGTACGGGGTCGGTAATTCGTCCCATCATGAAAGGAAAGGTACTGTTTTTTATATATTCGTGTTCCGCTCCGTCATTCCAAAACAGGAAGTGCTTATCATCAAGCGGCTCGTACCATTCACATTCATCCAGAGAACCTTCGTGGCCTGCCATGTAGGCATAGAGCCTTTTCCGTCCCTTTTCAGAGGTAAATGCCATTTCGGAGACCGTCATTTTTCTATCTTCGATATGGTAGAAAATATAGCCGGCCGGCCCTTTTTCATCTTCCGCGACGGCAATAAATCCGCCGTCACAAAATTGGGCTTCCATATGTTTTTTCCAAGACTCTTCATCCCGCAAAGTGTAGCCGTTTCTCTCCGATACATATTTCATATATATATCATTCAAAACGGTCCACCTTTCCGTGCCTCCCAGCAGGCCTGCCGCTTCCGTTTTTTCGCCGAGCTTTGCCAGCTGTAGGGGGGACGTTTTGCGTTTCCACTGGTGGGCATAAAAAGAAAATCCTTTGGGATAGTAATAATCCGCCGAAGACGGCATGAGAATGACAACGCCTTTTTTCTCTTTCACTGCTTCACGGAACGACCGGCGCAAAAGTTCTTTTGCATATCCTCTGCCTCTTGCCGCCGGATGGGTCGCCACTCCTACAATATAGTCGGTCTTCACTTTTTTACCGCGAACGGAAAGCGTATACGGCCTTCTGTGGAGGTTACAGGCAATTTTTCCTTTCTCTTCTCCCACCAATACTTCTTCTTTACGGTATTCTCTTTCAAAATACCAACGGAACCAGGGGTCGCTTTCTTTTTCAAAGCAATACGCCCAAAGTGCTTTGACCGCCTTTTCGTCCTCTGCCGTGCTTGTTCGTATATTCATAAAATCCCCTGCTGTTATTTCTTAAGAACCACATCATATTTTTCTGCAAAATGATCGGGATTGTATTCCATTTTCGCCTGCCGCAGTCCTTCAAGTCCGAGATCCTCTTCACGGTTTACAAATTCCGTATCCGCAAATTCATGAATCAGGAAATCCCGGTTAATGGCCTGGTAGAGACCGCGGATTTCAGGATTGGCCTTTTCGAAGAAAATATGCGCCATGTCGGGATTTACGAGATCGCCGTTGGTAAAGGCTTCGACTTTCCCGTAAATACGAATCACTGCTCCTTTCATCTGCAAAGCTTCCCAGTTGTCGAAACAGAGCTGCAATGCTTTTTCTTCTTCTTCGATATGACCGTGACTCTCGAACCACTCGGCAATTCCCGCTTTTGCATCTTCTATATTTTCCATGGTAATCGGCTCATAGACATAATCTGAATATTGGCGGAGAAAGCTGTTCAGATGATTTTTCTTCATTCTGAATTTTTTCCCCGGCAAGCTGATCATATCGGCCGTACGGTACACATACTCCCAGCCGTTTCTGTCGGGAATGAAATCATATTTCCCGGGACAATGGTTTTCAATTTGCTCTGTCACCCAGGGGGACGCGGATTTCAAGATAAAAGGTTTCCCTGCCGCATCAAGACATTCATGAATCAATTCGAGTCCTCTTCCGAATGAAGCCCCTTCTCCTGCAAAAGGAGGCATAAAAAAGAGCTGGTCTTCTCCGGCACGGATGAATAAAATATTTTCCTCTACCGCCCACTGGGTATGGTAAGCATGTTGCCAGAGAAACAGCGTATTAAATGAACAATCGACTCCTTCATAGTGATGCACTTTAAAAAAACTATTGATGTAATCTCTGTCCTTGATATCAAATGCATGAAATTCTATGATCAACATCTCCTTTATAATCATCAGTTTCTAATTCGTTTCCACAGGTATTATCATAATTCATCTTTTTCTATTTTATATGTTTTAGTCTTTTTTAGCAAAAACGGATTTCCGTTCCGTAAAAAGATACAATTTATAAAAAATCTGATTTCTTTCCTCCTTGGTGTCAGCTTCCCCCGAACTCGGGAGGGAAGTGCCGGGCCTGCGAGGCGATAGGGGCATGCTTGTGTACACAGGTCAGAACATCATGGCAAAACAAAAACAACTCTGCCGTCATTCTTGAGCGGCGGGCAGAACAGGAATGATAATAAAAGAAAAAATAGATTATCAGAGGGAGCGAAGAATCCGGCATAGGTTATCGGAAAATGCATTTAACCCCACACATTCTTTGCCCGGATTCTTCACTCTACCCCGTACTTTTTTATTATTCTATTCCCGACCGCTTTTTACGACCGTTCAAGAATGACAGGCAGGTATTTAATGCCGTTCTGTAAAAAACCGTTTTTCGTGTCTGCTCACACTTACCCCTTCCGACGGCTCCGCCGCCACCTTCCCCGTGTCCGGGGACGGCTTCCGATTTGCATTTTATCGTTTCATCGTAACAATCGAGTAATACATTTTAAAAACTATGAATTCTTTTTCCTTAGTCGTTGGCTTCCCCCGAACGCGGAGGGAAGTGCCGAGCCTGCGAGGCGATAGGGGCAAGTCTGCGTACACAGGTCAGAATCGTTCTTTCGTATCTGCTCATACTCATTATTCATTCTTACGTGTCTACTCACACTTGCCCCTTCCGACGGCTCCGCCGCCACCTTCCCCGTATTCGGGGACGGCTTTTTATGTGAATCATTTCGGTGTTTTTTGATTGGATACAAATATTAAAAATATAATTTCTTTTCCCGCTAATTGATAATGAGAATGGCGGGGATTTTATATTTTTTATTCTCCTCCTTTTTATTATAAATAAGACGGCATGTTATCAATGGATTTTCGGACGGAACATTTTTTCTGTAAAGAATCCTGTTTTTTGTAAAAACTCCGTAAAATCAAAAGTTTTTCACTCTTTTCACAGCTTTATTCACAGTTATACACACCTTTGTGGACAATTTTTGTGAAAATTTGGAAAAATAACGGGTTTATGATACTTTTTCACGCCTGTCCACTCCCTGTACACACCTTACCTTGTGAAAAACTGTGAATATCTTTTTCTCTTCACCGTATTGAGAATCGCCAAAACCCCTTTATATATTGTTTTCCGCTATTTTAAAAAATCAATTTCCCGGGTGTGAATAATGTGAATAACTTTTTTCAAAACATAATTGATAATCTTTTATTTTATGTTTTTACCCCCTCTTGACAACGGATTCTGTCAAAAAAAAGAGATTTCGTGAGATAAACCTGTTTTTTGTAAAATTTTTTTATTTATTGTCCACCCGGTGCACACAAAAAAATAAAAAATATATAAATTTTTTCTTTCCGTGTTTTATTGTATCCGCAGCTCCTTAATTTTACAGATTCCGCTTTTCATATTATAATGAAGTTAATCTAATTTTTTGAATATATTGCAGGAGGTTTTTATGGGAAAACTTGAAACAGGTAAGGCGGCACCGTCATTTACTCTTCCCGCTGACAGCGGAAACGATATTTCTCTTGCCGACTATAAAGGGAAAAAAGTGATTTTATATTTCTATCCGAAAGATAATACGTCCGGCTGCACGCTGGAGGCACAGGCTTTCCGGAATCACCGTGACGCTTTCCTTAAAAACGGCTATGTCGTTCTCGGTGTAAGCCGTGACAGTATCAAAAAGCATTGCAATTTCCGTGATAAAAACGAATTGAATTTCCCTCTTCTTTCCGATGAGGACGAAACGGTTTGCAATCTTTACGGCGTTTTGAAGGAAAAGAGCATGTACGGCAGGAAATATATGGGAATTGAGCGTTCGACCTTTATCATCGATGAGGAAGGACGGCTGGTTAAGGAGTACAGAAATGTTAAGGCTGCTACCCATGTCGATGATTTGCTGGAAGATTTAGGTATCAAGGCTTAACTGTAATAAAAAAAGAGGAGGAATCGTTTTTTGATTCTTCCTCTTTTTTGTTGTTTCTTTTCCGTCAGCAAACGGCATCGAGAAGCTTTTTCGTATACGCCGACCGGGGGTGTGTGCAAATTTGTTTTGTTGTTCCTAATTCTACAAGTTCTCCGCCGTTCATGATGAGCACGCGGTCACTGATCCGGCTTACGAGAGGCAGGTCATGGGTGATGAATATAAGACTCATGGAATGTATATCCGCCAGTTCCATGAGAAGTTTTACCACTTTAGCCTGAACGGATACGTCCAGTGCCGATGTCGCTTCGTCGCAAATAAGAATTTCGGGATGAACCGACATTGCTCTGGCAATAGCGGCTCTCTGGCATTCTCCGCCGGAAAGTTCATGAGGATATTTATCCCCGTAAAACGAAGGAAGTCCCACATCTTCCAGAAGTGCGGCAACCTGTTCATGTACGGGACGCGGATCTGTAGAAAGGTGACGAATCGTATCTGCCATGGACTGTCCGATTTTCCGTCTCGGATTAAAAGAGCCGTGGGCATCCTGAAATACCATTTGTATCTTCCGGTAAATCTTTTTTTGTTCTTGCCCCGCCAGGCCCACAATGGACTTGCCGTGAAAAAGGATATCTCCACCCGTAGGCCGGTACAGACCCGTCACAAGTTTGGCAATCGTAGATTTTCCGCTTCCGCTTTCTCCGATAACTCCCAGTTTTTCCTTATATTTCAAATCAAAGGAAACATTTTTCAACGCTTTGATAAGGTAGCCTTCTTTGGAAAATGTCATGTCCAGATTTTGGCAGGCCAGTATAGAATCTGTCATCACTTTTCCTCCTCTGTATCTTCTCTTTGGTAGGCAAGTTTCGGAACGGCGGCGAGCAGTGCCTGTGTATAAGGATGTTGCGGATTGTCAAGGACATCCTTTGTCTTTCCTGACTCTACAATTTCTCCTTTGTACATGACTGCCAGACGGTCGGCAAGAAGACCGACCGCTCCTATATTATGGGTTACTACAATCATCGCCGTCCCCAGCGTATTACGAAGCATTTTCAGTTCTTCAATGACCTGCTTTTGGATTGTCGTATCCAGTGCCGATGTCGGTTCGTCGGCAAGAATCATTCGAGGACGTAGAATGACGGCAAGAGCAATCACCACTCGCTGTGCCATACCGCCGGAAAGTTCAAAGGGATAGGCATCGAGAATACGGTCAATGTCATGAAATCCGATACGTTCAAACACAGAGGCAATAAGGTCATCCATTTCTTTTTTACTCATGTCCTTATGGGCATGAAGCATTTCATAGAACTGGATCCGCACACGGCGAGTGGGATTTAATGATTCTCCGGGGTTTTGAAAAATATAGGAAATCTGCTCGCCCTGAAGTTTCTTTTTCTCTTCCCTCTCCATGTGAACAAGGTCTTTGCCTGCAAAACGGATATTTCCTTTATAAACGGTCGTCCGAAAGCCTTTCAAATCGCCGACGGCTTTCAGAAGTGTGCTTTTCCCGCTTCCGCTTTCTCCGACAACGCCCAATATCTCTCCTTCCCGGAGCGTAAGGCCGATGTCACGGATCACTGTTTTGCCGCCATAACCGGCATTCAGATGTTCAATTGTCAGTAATGGCTGCATAAAAACCTCTTATTTCTGAATATCTTTCGTTACCTGGTAGTAGTCGTTCGGTGTGATTTCATAGCCTTTGACTTTTTTATTCATACCTACCTGAAGGGTGTTGAATCCGATAAAGTCCATAGCCGCATCATCGATAATCTGCTGCTGTATCTGGTTTACCAATGCATTTCTTGCCGCACCTACGGGAACTTTCTGCAATTCGCCGATCCAGCTGTCCAGTTCGGGATTGTTGTAGTGGCCGAAATTGGTTTTGCTTGTGCTGAGATAAGCATTTCTAAGGAAATCATAAGGATCGCCTACCGGAAGGGTGACCACATAGTAAAGGCCGATATCAAAGTCGCCGGGGGCATAGAAATTCGCTTTTTCAAAAGATTTAATCTGTACATCAATACCGATTTTTTTAAGTTGTGCCTGCATTTCTGTAGCAATCGGAGCCATAGCCGCCCGTTTGTAAATACTCAGCTGCAGAGATAAGGGCTTGCCGTCTTTTTCTACAATGCCGTCATTGTTTGTATCTTTATAGCCTGCATCTGCCAAAAGTTTCTTTGCTTTCGCTTCGTCATACATTCTTGGTTTCAGACGGTTAACGCCGTATTCCGTATCTTCAGGGAATGCGTTATACGCAGGTGTGACAGCACCTTTCATAAGATTTTCGCCGATATCCTTTTTATTCAATCCGTAGATGATGGCTTCGCGGACTGCTTTATCTTTCATTTTGTCCAGATTGAAATACATCTGGTATACCCGCGGCTGGGCTACTCTTTTGACGACCAGATTATCTTTTTTAGCCACTGTTTCCGCAGCATTAACAGACAAATCCTGGGCTACGTCAATTTCTCCGGAGTCAAGAGCCATGGCAAGAGCATTTGCATCGGCTACGGTTCTGTATTCCACCGTTTCCGATTTCACCTCTCCGCCCCAATACTTGTCATTTTTCTTCATGACCGCTTTTTTATTCGGTTCATAGGAAGCCATAACGAAAGGACCGGTTCCTATCGGTGCATTTTCAAAATCTTTTGTATTTGCTACATCAATAATGGTGGCATAAGGATCGCAGAGATCATGGATAAGCGTATTATGAGGCTTTTCTGTTTTGATGATGAGGGCATCTCCGTCAACGCTGTATTCCGCCGTTTTCAGAACGGTTGCTCTTTCATTGATTTCTCCCGCTCTTTTCAATGCGGCAAGGACTTTCTGCGGTGTTACTTTTTCCCCGTTCGAGAAGGTCAGATTTTTCTTCAGTGTAATTTTCCAGGTCAGAGGATCGAGCTGTTCGAATTTTTCTGCCAGCCACGGTTCCGCTTTGAGACCTTTTCCTACTTTAAATAAGGTTTCACCGACACCGTAACGGACCGTATACCAGCCCTCCCAGCCTTTTGCAGGGTCCATGGTGGTGGAAACGGATACCGTTCCGCCTATACGGACTGTCTTATCCGCCTTTTTACTATCTCCCCCGCAGCCTGTAATCATGAGTGAACAAGCTGTAAGAGCCGCTACCGCAACTGCTGCATATTTCTTTTTCATAGTAACCTCCTCGGCATAAAAATAATTTATTTTTTATTCTTCGGTTCCAAGAGATCTCTCACTTTGTCACCGAATAAATTAAAAACCAACATCACTGTCACCATGACGGCACTGGGTGCCAGTGCTACCCACGATGCATTTTGAAGACAGAGCCGCCCTTCACTGATCATGGAGCCCCACTCCGCCTCAGGGACCTGCACGCCCAGTCCCAAAAAGGAAAGTCCTGCCAGTCCCATCATCATACCGCTCACATGGAGAGTCGCCGTCACGATAAGAGGACCTGCTATATTCGGCAATATATGGATAAAAATAATTTCCCTGTCACTGCAGCCTCCCAGACGGGCGGCATGGATAAAAGTTTCTTCCTTGATACTGATGACGGAACCTCTGGCAAGCCGAGCATACTGTGTCCATGCCGTCAGCACAAGGGCAAACATGGCATTGAAAAGACTGCCTCCCAAAATACCGGCCACCGCTACGGCAAGAAGAATATCGGGGAAAGCAAGGAAAACATCGGTAACACGCATAAGCACCATATCTGTTTTTCCGCCGAAGTAACCGCCGAGAAGTCCGATGGTCGTTCCGATAAATGCGGCACAGGCAATAATGATAAATGCAGCAAAAATGGAATTTCTGCTCCCCACCATGACACGGGACAAAATATCCCGACCGTGATTATCTGTGCCGAAAAGATGGTCTGCCCCGGGCGGAGTAAGAATATTTCCCGAATCGGTAAGATACGGGTCATAGGGAGTAAGCGATGGAGAAACGAGACTGAATAAGATAATCAAAACAATGAGTCCCGACAGCCACCACATGCTCCGCGGCATTTTAGAAAAAGAAATATTCATGACAGTTCCTTAAAAATCCTTGATTTTCGGGTTAAAGAGGGTGTAGGAAATATCGGTGAGCAGATTGACCACCATAAATGTCGATGCCATCCAGACGATGATTGCCTGTACCACCGGATAGTCTCTGTGACTGATTCCCTCCATGATAAGATTTCCCAATCCCGGCCAGGTAAAAATGGTTTCCACAATCACGGTCCCTCCCAAAAGAGAGCCTAAGGAAAGACCGGTCAGGGTAATCACAATCACCATGACATTTTTTAATACGTTTTTATACAAAATAACCGATTCTGAAAGTCCTCTCGACCGCAGGCCCACCACATATTCCTTATTCATTTCATCAAGAACCGCCGCTCTTATCTGGCGGATATATCTTGACGACATGACGAGGGCAAGTGTGAGAGCGGGCAGAATCAGGCCGATACTCTCTGTCGTTGCCAGCACGGGAATCCATTTAAGACGGTAGGAAAATATAAACATCAAACACAGGGCAATAATGAAATTCGGCAACGCATTTCCTACAAACGCAAAAAAACGGATTGCATAGTCGAAACGGCTGTTTTGTACGGACGCGGTATAAATGCCGAGAGGAATGGAAATCATCAGAGTGAGAATAAGAGATGCTGCCGCCATTTTCAGCGTATACGGAAGTGCCCTGAGTATCATGGACGATACACTTTCGTCAGTGATATAGGAAGAACCCATATCCCCTTGGAGAAACCGGAAAAGCCAGTCCCCGTATTGCACAAAAAAAGGCCGGTCCAGACCCATTTCACGGGTCATTTTTTCTACAAGAACGGAATCGGCACTGATTCCCCCCGCAGAAAGCCGGACACTTACCGGATCACTGGGGGACATATAGATAAGACTGAACGCTAAAAATGTTATTCCCAAAAGCACGGGAATAAACTGAATGATTCGTTTTATAATATTCTTCTGCATTCTGTAATTCTTCATACAACCTCTGTTCTGACAGTCGGAGTGAAACTGTATAAAAATGCGAATGATTCTACAATTTTTGCTATAAAAAATTATATCAGATTATGAACGGCTCTTCAAACTTCAAATTAAAATTATCTCACTATTTTATAATTTATAAGCAAAATAACAGGGGTTGCTTGATATATCCCGGCAATATCGGAAACCCGATTTTGATGCAAAAAAGCATGCCCTTCGACATGCTCTTTCAATTTTAATATTTATCGCCGTAAATTTCTTTATTTCTTTGAATAATTGCCATGATACGGCTTGCCGTTTCCTCAATCGCCTTGTTGGACACGTCAATAACCGGACAATGGAGCTGTCGCATAACTTCCTTGGCATAGGCAAGCTCGTCTTCAATGCGGTCGATATCCGTATAATTGGCCGTCCCCGAAAATCCGAGGGCTTTCATTCTTTCACTGCGGATAGAATTTAATTTGTACGGATCGATAATGAGGCCTATCAGACGATACGGCGGCACTTCAAATATTTCATGCGGAAGCTGTACTTCCGGCACAAGGGGCAAATTGGCAACTTTATATTTTTTATGTGCCATGTACATGGACAGCGGTGTTTTCGAGGTTCTGGATACACCGACAAGTACGATATCCGCTTTTTTGAAACCTGCCGGATTTTTCCCGTCATCGTAGCGGACAGCAAATTCGATAGCTTCTACTTTTTTGAAATATTCTTCGTCCAGACGGTGGATAATGCCCGGTTTCATACGCGGAGAGACTCCCGATTCTTCGGTCACCATATCCATCATCGGCCCTAAAATATCGACATAGCGGACATTTTTTTCTTTAGCCAGCTGCTCGAAATGATCACGGAGTTCACGGCTCACGAGGGTATGGCATATGACTGCTCCCTGTGCTGCCGCGTCATTAATGATTTTTTCTATCTGGTCGCCGTGACGGACGAAAGGCACTCTGTGTATTTCTATGTCCGCATCATACTGGCTGATTGTCGCTTTTGCCACACTTTCCGCTGTTTCTCCAAGAGAATCGGAAACTACATAAATCTGAGGTAACTTACTCATTCCTTACCCCCTGCCGCCCTTTCCCAATTCCAGGAACAGACGGGTGATATTTGTTTTGGATACACGGCCGACAAGAATAAATTTTCTGTCGCCGCCTACCTCTTTAAATGTCCCGATAGGGAGACAATCAATTTCATAGTCCATCATTTTCTGGGCAATAGAAACCAAGTCTTCTTCCGGCTCGCCGTAAATCATCTTGGACCGGGAAGTCATAACCATGGAAATCGGCACCTTTGCCAAATCTTCGCGGCCCATGGCAGCTTTTAAAAGGTCTTTTCTGGAAACAACGCCCTGTATATCGTCTTTTTTACCGACAAAAATGGTACCGATATCTTCTGTAAAAAGAAGAACCGCCGCGTCATAGGCATTGGACTCCGCACTGACCAGTACGGGTCTGGACATGCAGTCCTCGGCAGTGCAGGATCGGATTTGTGCCGCTGCCGGGTCTTCTCCTCCTCCGAGATAGTAATAACCCAGTCTTCTGCGGGCTGCAATGATTTCTCCGGAAAGCAATACAGCCAAATCTCCACGGAGAGCACTTCTCGTCACATGGAGACGTTCTGCAATTTTTTCTCCTGTAATAGGACCATCTTCACGGACAATGCGTGTAATTTCTTTTTGGCGGCTCGTTAGCTGCATATTTTTCCCTTCCTCTCTTCTGTTCTGCAAGAAATTATGATAGCCGGGACCTTTAAGAGAACCCGGTTATCATCTGTCTGCCGCAAAGCACGGTTTCAAATCTTATCGAAAAACTTTACCGGCAACAGACTCTTTTATAATTCATAATCTTCCGTATCTGTAAGACCTCTTCCGGTCGCCTTGTCCAGAATTAAACGCTGTTCGATTCTTGCCACATTCAGCTTGGTACTCTTGACCATATCCGGGTTGACGGATACATAGTCAATACCGCTCTTTACAAGGAATTCCGTAAAGTCCGGATATACCGACGGCGCCTGTCCGCAGATAGATACGGTTTTTCCGTCTCTGTGAGCTACTTTGATGAGGTGACGGATTGCTCTCTTGATAGCCAGATTTCTTTCGTCAAAGAGAGATGCGACGGTGTCATTATTTCTGTCACAGCCGAGAACAAGCATGGTAAGGTCATTGGATCCTATGGAGTATCCGTCTACAAACTTGTTGAACCGGTCAGCAAGGAGAATGTTGGACGGAATTTCAGCCATCAGCAGAAGTTTGAAGTCCGGACCTCTTTCCAGTCCTTCTTCTTTCATGATAGCGGTTACTTTTTCCGCTTCTTCTACCGTACGGCAGAATGGAATCATACAATTCAGGTTCTTCAGTCCGAATTCTTCACGGACTTTCTTGACCGCTTTCAGTTCGAGACGGAAAGCAGCAGTGTATTTCGGGTCATAATAACGGGAAGCCCCTCTCCAGCCGAGAAGATCAGCCGGTTCTTCCGGTTCATATTTGTCGCCGCCTTTCAGATTTCTGTATTCGCCGGACTTGAAATCCGAGAAACGGAGAACGACGGGACGGGGTGCCAGAGCACGGCATACTTTACTGATGCCTTCAGCCAGCATATCTACCACCTTTTCCGGACGACCCGTTTCGATAAGATACAGCGGGTGTTCGTGAATGAAAGTGGTCCAGATAAATTCTTCTCTCATGAGGCCGATGCCGTCACAGGGAAGAGATGCATATTTGCCTGCCAGGTCGGGATCGCCGAGATTCATGAGGACACCTGTGCCTGTAGGCGGGAAATATTCAGCGACAGCCGTTGCTGCGCCTTGTGCCTGTTCGTGTTTTTCCGGCTTTACAAGGTCGGCTACAATGCCGTCATAGACAACGCCATTCTGTGCGTCCACAGTGATGTCCTGTCCCGATTTCAAAACGGAAGTAGCTTCCACACTGCGACTCTTCGTTCCTACTACGCAGGGAATACCGAGTTCGCGGGAAACGATAGATGCGTGGCAGGTCATTCCGCCTGCATCGGTTACGATGGCAACCGCTTTTTTCATAGCCGGAACCCAGTCGGGGGACGTCATTGTGGTGACAAGTATTTCCCCTTCTTTAAACTGGTCGATATCGGCCGGATCGGTAATTACATGACATTTGCCTGCCGCCATTCCCGGACTTGCAGGAAGACCTTTCACAAGTACTTTATGATCTGTTGTCATGGTAACATTTGCCTCCGTTTTTTTATCTTTATTTTTCTTGGACCATACGGTTTCGGGACGAGCCTGGAGAATCCAGAGACGATTCTTGTGATCCAGTGCCCATTCCATATCCATATAGCAGCCGTAATGTTTTTCAATTTTCTTTGCATAAGTAGCCAGTGTGGCAATCTGCTCATCTGTCATGACTTGCATTTTTGCCCGTTCTTCGGGAACCCGTCTTTCTTCTACGTCGCCGCCTTTTTTACGGACAAGCTCGATGGCTTTTTCATTGATACGGCGGTCACGAATGGTCAGTGTTTCCTTATCTACCACAAAATTATCGGGTGTTACGGTGCCCTGTACCACATATTCGCCGAGGCCCCAGGAGCCTTCAATCATAATGGTGTCATCAGCACCGGTAGCAAGATTTACGGTAAACATAACGCCGGAAACTTTGGAGTCCGCCATCATCTGGACAGCTGCGGAAAGCGCTACGTTTTCATGGTCAAAATTCTTTTTCGTACGATAATAAACGGCACGGTCCGTAAAGGTGGACGCATAGCATTCCTTGACCTTTTGGATGACCATATCACGACCGGTGACATTCAGATAAGTATCCTGCTGGCCTGCAAAGGAAGCATCCGGTAAATCTTCTGCCGTTGCGGAAGAACGGACAGCCACGAAAGGATTCTTTTCTCCGACTTTTTCGGCAAGCTTCTCATAGGCTTTGCCGATGGCATCAGCCAAATCCTGCGGCATTTCCGCACTGCAGATGCTTTCTCTGATTTTCGTGCAAACATCATGAAGTTCTATGGAATCTTCCACATCTTTCAAATCCTTGAGGAGTTCATGGATTTTTTTATTTTGTCCTGTCACTTCCATGAAATAACGATATGCATTAGCTGTCGTTGCATAGCCGTAGGGAACAGGTACATCTACGGAAGAAGTGAGTTCTCCCAAAGAAGAAGACTTTCCGCCGACCAAACCCACATCAGCTCTGCGGAGCTCGTCAAACCACAATACATAAGCATTTTCTCTTGCGTCCATCATGACCTCCTTAGTCATAGAAGAAAATATAAACGTATACTCTATTGCTCATATTCATGACTATAGTATACTTTTGTTATTGAAAAGTCAAATTTATATGTATCTGAATATCTCGGAATTTTCAGGGAATAAATGTACACTATATCTGATTTATTGTGAGAATATAAAAGCTCCCGTTATTTTTCATTTACGGTGACTAAAATTCCTTGTATAGGGTATTAAATATTTTTTTACCTCGCCTTTCCAAGCATCAGCCTGTCTGTTTTTACCTGTGATTCTTTTACGGATTATGTATACACTGAAACCGGAAAAGGAAAGCAAAATTCGTTCCCGTTTTAAAACCGTAACGGCAGGACATGTATTTTCATGCACAAAAAAAGCACGGCTCTTACGAGTCGCGCCCGAATTCTGGCAGGGGTAGGTGGAGTCGAACCACCGATAACGGAGTCAAAGTCCGTTGCCTTACCGCTTGGCTATACCCCCATAAAGGTTTTATATTTATGCATTTGTCGTAAAAAAAATGGGGCGAGTGGTGGGGATCGAACCCACGCATAACGGAGCCACAATCCGCCGTGTTAACCGCTTCACCACACCCGCCACATCAGGCATTATGTGGGACGTGCCACATAACGAAATGTATTATACCATGCTCTTTATATTCAGTCAAATATTTCTTCTTTCCGTCAACTTTCTTCTCCCTTTTTATATTTTTTCCCTTTCTAAGTGACAATCATTTTTTATCCTTATATAATAGATAGATATAATATTTCATATTCCGAAGACGAAATGCTTTTATTTCGTCCCACCTTTTTATTTTATACTTTATTTATAGCTTACGGAGGTTCTATGTCTACCCGATTCCAGAATATGACCATTAACGAATATCTGACCGTTCTCGGTTCTACCGCTCCTGCACCGGGCGGCGGAGCGGCGGCGGCTCTCACGGGCGCCCAGGCCTGCGCACTGGCGGAAATGGTATGCCGTTTCACGGAAAATAACCCGCATGATCCGTCTTTTAAAGAAAAAGCCGGGAAATACAAGGACCTTTTTGTTATGGCCCGTTCTATATTTTTGGACCTCATGGACGAAGATGCTGCCAATTTCAAAGCCTTAATGACTCTTTTGCAGGCACCGAAAGAAGGAGACGGAGAAGAAAGAAAAGCCGCTTTGGAAGAAGCTTTTAAAAAATCAGCGGAAGCACCGATGCAGATGGCACAGACCATGAGCGACCTTCTTCCTGCCATGACGGAGCTTTTACTCCACTGCAATGAAAATGTCATGACCGATGCCATTATGGCGGCGCAGGAAGGTATTTCCTGTATCCGCGGCGCAAAACTGAATGTACAAATCAATGTAAAATATATTCACGATGAATTTTACCGGCATGAAACGGAAGAATCTTTTGCGGCCTGGGAAAATGCGATTTCTGCTATAGATGCGGTTTTAACGTATCAGGTTCATTTATAATCGTATGTGATTTTTATTTACCGAGAGGTTATTTTGGAAGACAATAAAGAAAAATCTTCTGTCGCTGATGCAGAATTTAACAAACAACTGTTTAAAACGTATTTGGCGCTGGACAACTGGCACCGTTTCCGTCTCCGCCTTTTTATCGAAGGGATTCTGGTCGGTATTGCCGGCGGTCTTGCTGTCGGCGTATTCCGTTTTCTTCTGACAAAAGCGGAATTTTTACGCCTGTACGGCTATGAAAATATCATCTGGCCGGCTATAAAAAACGTCTCTCTGCTCCCTCTGTTTCTTTGGCTTTGCTCCCTTGTTGTTATTGCAGGGGCTCTTTATAAAATGTGCCGGGTGGCTCCCATGGCTTCAGGCTCAGGAATTCCGCAGGTCAAAGGTGTCATTCTCGGTCTTTTCAAAATGGACTGGCTCCGTATACTCTGGGTAAAGATTGTGGCAGGTGCCGCCGGTATAGGCGCAGGTCTCTCGCTGGGACGGGAAGGCCCGTCTATCCAAATCGGTGCCGTCGCCGCACAGGGTCTCAGCCGTTTCATGGGACGGACACGCATGGAAGAGCGGTATCTCATTACCGCCGGCGCCGGTGCCGGTCTTGCCGCCGCTTTCAATGCGCCCGTGGCAGGTATGATGTTTGCCCTTGAAGAGCTGCACCGGAATTTTTCGGGCGCCGTTCTTCTTCCCACCATGGCCGCCGCCGTTTCCGCCACCATTGTGTCCCGTCTCTTTTTCGGCTCGTCCACAAGTTTCCTTTTCCCCAGTCTGGTCCGTCTTCCTTCGGAATATCTGGTCTATGTCATTTTTATTGCCGTCACTTGCGGTATCGGCGGTATCATTTTTAACTACGGCCTTCTCCATACCGATAAATTTTACGGTCTTCCCGTATTTAAAAACCAGTCGGTAAAAATTCTTTTTGCCCTTCTTACCGCCGCTGTTCTCGGTCTTTGTCTTCCCCAAGTTTTGGGCGGAGGAAATACACTGGTAGACACGCTGGCAGAAACAAGATACAGTCTCGGATTTATCTGCCTTTTGCTTTTGGGTAAATACCTTTTCACTCTCATCAGTTACGGCTGCGGTGTCCCGGGCGGATTCTTCCTGCCCCTTCTCGTAACAGGAGCACTCATGGGTTCGGCAGAAGCCTGTATCTTTGTTTCTTCCGGTTTCCTCGCCGATATGTATACCCCGAATATCATCATCATTTCCATGGCCGCTTTTTTTGCCGCCAGCGTAAGGGCTCCCATTACGGGGACACTCCTCATTTTGGAAATGACCGGTGACTTCGACCATCTCATGGCGCTGTCCCTTTCTTCCGCCGTAGCATACATTACCGCCGAATTCCTTAAAGGAAGCCCTATTTATGATGCTCTTTTGAAAAAATCTCTTGCCGCCGGAAATACACCAGTGCTGAAAGAAGAAAGAAATATCATGGAAGTGCCAGTAGGAAGCGGCTCCATTCTGGAAAACAGAACGGTGGAAGAAATTCCCCACCTGCCCCATACAGTCTTGGTAAATATCAAACGTCAGGGGGAAAGCATGATTCCCGACCCTGATATCCGCCTTCGTCAGGGAGATTTCCTCTATTTCCTTACAGAAAGCGGAAATTCGGAAAAAGTACTCCGCCTGGGAGCGGAACAAGTTCCGAAAAATCATGTCCGCAAATTATAAAAAAATAAAAACGGTGACTCCATGGCAGAGCCGCCGTTTTTTATTTCCTTATTTATTTTTTTCTGCCAAAAGTGCGGCACGGAACTTTGCAATTTCGCGGATATCTTCCGGTGTGGTCCGGCAGCAACCCCCGATGAGCGAGGCTCCGCTCTTTTGCCACTTTTCCACATAGTCCCCGTAAGAAACGGGAGAACCGGTCCATTTTTTATTGACCGCGTCCCACACTTCACCGCGGTTCGGATATACTGCGACAGGCTTGTCCGTTTCCTTTCTGATTTCTCCGATTAACGCCTCTACATACCGGGGATCCGTACAATTGACGCCTATGGCTTCCACCTGTTTTTCCTTATCAAGCACGGCGGCACAGCGGACGATGAGATCACCGCCGCAGGTATACTTTTCATCGCGGCAGGAAAAAGAAATCCACGCCGCCGCATCAGGCCATTCATGAAGAACGGAAACGATAACTTCCGCCTCCTCCAGAGAAGGCACGGTTTCGCAAGCCAGAATATCCGGTCCCTGTGACAAGAGAACCGACAACCGTTCTCTGTGGAAATCCGCCAATTCCTTTTCGGAAACGCCGTAATATCCCCTATACTCCGAACCGTCCGCCAGATACGCTCCGTAAGGACCCACTGAGGCGGCCACGAGAGGAACAGGCCTGTTTTCACAAAGAGGAGAAGAAAGAAATTCATCTCTTGCTTCCTGTACCAGTCTCACCGACCGTTTCAGTAACTCTTCCGCCTCTTTTTTAGTAAATCCTTTTTTCATAAACCCCGGCACGGTAGCCTGATAACTTGCACTTCCGATGATATCTGCCCCGGCCTCCAGATACGAACGGTGCACCGCTTTCACAAGCTCCGGATTTTCATATAAAGCCACAGCACTCCACAATTCATCGCGGATAGAAAATCCCTGCCGTTCCAGTTCCGTTGCAAAAGCCCCGTCCAATACAATCAGAGGATATTTTTTTAAAATCCGGGAAATATGACCCGTCATTTCCTGTCCCTCCCTCATTCTTCCAATAACGCCTGCGGCGGATTTTTTCCGAACCACTTGCGATAGATTTCCGCAAACTTTCCGTTTTTCTTTATTTTCGCAAGACCGCTTTCGATTTTTGCGAGCAGTTCCGTATTTCCTTTCTTTACCGCTATCCCGAGATTTTCTGTCGTCAGAGCCACCGGTGCGGTTTTTACGGAATTGTCATTTGTTTTTGCCACATAATATTCATTGGTCGGTATATCATTGACGACCCCTTCCACGGCCCCGTGTTTCAAGTCGATAAAAGCATCACTTAACGTATTATACACACGGACATCGGCCCCTTCAATCTTCCGTGCCGCCTCTTCTCCCGTCGATCCGATGGTAACGCCCAGCGTTTTTCCTTTCAAATCTTCCTTCTTCACAATCGAATCATTATCCGCTTTCACCACGACACCGAGTCCAGCGATGTAGTAACGTTTTGAGAAATCGACCGACTTCGCCCTGTCATCCGTAATGGTGATGTCATTGATAGCCACATCGATATCCCCTGTCTGCAGCGCCGGAATCAGTCCGTCGAAATTGACATTTTTGACTTGTACCTTCAGATTTTCTTCTGCCGCCACCGCTTTGATAATGTCTACATCAAACCCGACATACTCTTTCGAATTCAAATCCTGCGAACCGAAAGGCGGATAAGCGGCGTCCATGCCTGCCCGTATCACTGCCTCTCCTTTATTCTCCTGCTTTGAAAAGCCCTGTCCTCCGCACCCTGCGGATAGTCCGATAACCGCTGCAGAAAATGCGGCCACTGCCAAACATACGATTTTTTTCATAATTGTCCCTCTTTTCTAAAATAATTGACTGGATAACTTATGCAGAAATGCGGAATTTAGGGAAATAAAAAACTCCCTCCCTGTAAA
>OWIK01000007.1_pt1 | contig 103193 bp, 93 predicted proteins | sample 1732691 | NCBI WGS metagenome assembly OWIK01 (sample SAMN05065743, study PRJEB22554) | human gut metagenome | biome: ENVO:2100002; feature: ENVO:00000062; material: ENVO:00002003 | host: Homo sapiens | place: USA | reverse complement strand
CATATAGAGAGGGAGCAGAAATATGACTGAGTGACCGTGTTTCCTCTGTCTTTTCAGGCTCTCTCCGGATATCTTCCCGGTGATGTAAAAGATATCTTAGAGCATTTTAGCACGTCTTTTAATTTTTTTCAAACCACATTAACAAAATAAACTAACTTTTAAATTTTTTATTTATTTCTTGATTTTACTTATTTTATTTGAAATACTTTATATAAAATATTACATTTTATCTGTTTCCGTTTCTTATTTTTCTTTTGTCATCAGAAAAAGGAGTCTGTGATGGATCTGGAAAAAATCAGACGTGCTTTTAAAAGAAACCGGTTTGCCTGTTCTGTTTTCTCCTGCAAAGAGGACGCCGCCTCTTATCTGGTACGTTCCATTTCGGGAAAAACGGTCGGTATGGGCGACTCGGTCACACTTGCCGCCATGGGATTATATGAAAAATTACAAAAAAATAATGATGTTCGTGATGTGGCCCACTTGAAGGGCATCGATGAGTCCGACTTTTCTTCCCCGGCACGAAATAAAAAATTTTTGGAAACCGCCCGGAAATGTCTGACTGCCGATATATTTCTCACATCGGTAAATGCCGCTTCCGAAACAGGCATGCTTGTCAATATCGACGGTACGGGAAACCGTATTGCCGGTTCTCTTTTCGGCCACGAAAAAGTATATTTTGTGTTCGGTGTCAACAAAATAGTGCCCTCACTGGAGGAAGCCGTTGCACGGGCCAGAAATGTAGCCGCTCCCAAAAATGTAGAACGTCACCATTACAAATGCGGATGCAGCGCCCGCGGCGGAGACCGTTGTTATGATTGCGGTGCCCCTGACCGTATCTGTAATGCCCTTACCGTGTATTATAAAAAAATGAGAAATATAGAGATGGAAGTTGTCATCATCGATGAGAATCTGGGGTATTGACACCACAAAAAAAGGAGCATTTCTGCTCCATTTTTTATTCCTTTGTTTCACAAGACCGGTCATTTCCTTTTTCTTTTTTCTTACTGTATACCCCCGGCCGGTAAAGATTCCACCCGAAGAACATGGCACATCCTCTCATAAAAATGACTGCAAAAAATCCCGCCCAGGAAGCCGTTTCTGCTCCCGCCACCGGATAGAGAACGCAAATAACCACGCCCCCTATGATAGCCGCCACGGCGTAAATGTCGGCGTATAAGACGACAGGTACGCGCTGTGCCAGCAAATCTCTCAATATACCGCCGCCGACCGCCGTAATCAGGGCAAGCATGACAGGCAATATATATTTGTAACCGGGATAGCTCTCAATCGCTGTCAAGGCTCCTGTGACCGCAAATGCGGCAAGCCCGAGGGAGTCGGAAATACTGTAAATAAAACGCATAATCTTTTTCCCCGACACGAGCCGGAAATACTTTCGTCCCCCTACGCTGACAATCGTTGCCGTAATGAGGGAAAGTACGATGCCCATAGGGGATCGGAGTGAAAACGGCGGAACTATGCCGGCCAGAACGTCTCTTATAATCCCTCCGCCCACTGCTGTCGCAACGGACAATACAGCAATTCCGAAAATATCCATTTTCTTTGCCAGTCCCACGGTAGCGCCGGACACCGCAAAGGCTATCGTGCCGAGAATATCAAAAATGACCCATGTAAGTGACATGATTCACCTGTACTTTCAATATTTAAAAAAATCCCAAAACCGTATCAATGATTTTCATGACCGTCCCTGTATATATAACAGACAGAGGACCGAGGATTTTCCCGACCGCACCGCTGAAAACAAGAACCATAAGCAGGATAAAGCTGTAGCGGTAGCTGATATTATGGTAATGCCATGCCCATTTCCCGGGAAGAAGCATTTCTGCAATTTTTGAGCCGTCCAAAGGCGGCACGGGAATCAGATTAAAAAAAGCAAACCATACATTATAAAGCATCATCCAATACAGGAAATAATAGCCCGGCTGCCCGGGGAATAAAAATCCCGTCCGTATCATGACAAGCATGATGCATTCTGCTAAAAAGCATATCAATAAATTCATGCCCGGTCCCGCAAAAGAGACTTTGATGACACCGCTTTTAAAATTTTTATAATAAGCCGGATCAATCTGTACCGGCTTTGCCCAACCGAATCCGCAAATTGCAAGCATAATAAGCCCCAAAGGATCGATATGCTTCAACGGGTTGGCTGTCAGACGTCCCTGTGCTTTCGGCGTAGGGTCGCCGAGACTGTCGGAAACATAAGCATGCGCATATTCATGCAACGCCATGGCAATCAAAAGAGCGGGAATACGGTAAATTAAAGTGCTTTCATCTAAAAAATTAAACATCCTGTCTGATCATTCCTTTACAGGCAGAATTTCCGGTACTGCCTGATTATTTCTTATACAATCTTGTCACATCTGTGACTATATCTGTAACTATAGATGAATATATTATATATATGTTGTTTTTTTAGTGCAACAAAAACTGTTTTCGCTTCATTTTATGCTCTGCTGCCAAAAAAGAGCAGCAGAAACAAAAAAAGACCCTTTCGGATCTTTTTATCTTGTGCCGAAGACACGGCGGAGAATCGATTTTCTTTCCTGTCTTGCCCGGGAGGCCCACTTTTCCGTTTCTTCTGCCGCTACCTGTACTTTGTAGTCTCTGTACGCCCTGTATTCTTCCATATCCAGAAGTATCATGTATACCTGATTGTATCTGAACCGGCGCCGGATTTCAAGTTCTTCTGACGGCGGAGGCGGCGGAATTTTCTTTTCTTCCAGTTCCCAAAGAGAAGTCCCTAAAGCTTCCCTGGCTTTCCGTAGTGTTTCTTCCACGGTTTCTGCCGTAGCACCGCAACCGGCCAAATCAGGAAATGTCATATGAAACAAGTTTGTTTCTTTGTCATCCGTAAAGACGGCAGGATAGAAATATTTCATAGAATGCCTCTTTTCATCCACCTTCACTACGCAGTCTGATTAGTTCATTTCTATTGTAATACATTTTTGCCTCTGCTGCCAATAGGCAATCTCTATATTTTTCAAAAAAACTGCCTTTTTTTGTATGTTTTTTCGGATTTTTTCTAAAAAAGTACAATAATTTCCTCTTTTTGTATCTGTTTTCCTCTTTTTATCTTTCGTTTTGTGTGCACATTTTTATTTCCTTATAAAACGGACAAGCAAAAACCGCCCCTTTCAGAGCGGCTGTTTTTTATCTCTCGTTATAAATCGAGATTTTTTACTTTTTCTGCATTTTCTTCTATGAATTTACGACGCGGTTCGACTTTGTCCCCCATAAGAATGGTGAATAACCGGTCTGCCTCCACCGCATCAGTCAATTCGACACGGAGCATGACACGCTGCTCGGGATTCATGGTGGTGTCCCAAAGCTGTTCGGGGTTCATTTCCCCGAGCCCTTTGTAACGCTGAATCGCACAGCCGTCACGGCCGATTTCATCTAAGAGTTTGTTTTGTTCCGCATCATCATATGTATAGTATTTCTGTCTTCCCTTGCGTACCTGGTAAAGCGGCGGCTGGGCAATATAGACATGTCCTTCCGTAATAAGCGGTTTCATATACCGGTAGAAGAAGGTAAGAAGAAGTGTACGGATATGAGCACCGTCCACGTCGGCATCGGTCATAATGATGATTTTGTAATAACGGAGCTTCGTGATATCAAAATCTTCTCCTACACCTGTACCGAAAGCGGTAATCATGGTACGTATGGAGTCGGAGTTCAGCACTCTGTCGAGTCTTGCTTTTTCTACATTGAGAATTTTACCGCGGAGCGGAAGAATCGCCTGATATTTCCTGTCACGACCCGTCTTGGCGGATCCGCCTGCCGAGTCCCCTTCGACGATGTATATTTCCGTAAGCTTCGGATCTTTTTCCGAGCAGTCCGCCAGTTTTCCCGGAAGGCTCGATACTTCCAATGCATTTTTGCGGCGTGTCAGTTCTCTCGCTTTTCGTGCAGCTTCTCTGGCACGACTCGCCATAATGGATTTAGAAACGATTTCCTTGGCTTCCGAAGGATGTTCTTCCAGATAAGTTCTGAGTCCTTCAGACACGATACTGTCGACAACGCCCTTGACTTCCAGATTTCCCAGTTTTGTTTTTGTCTGTCCTTCAAATTGGGGATTCGGTACTTTCACGGAAATAACGCAAGTCAATCCTTCTCTTACGTCATCGCCGGATAAATTATCTTCATTCTGTTTGAGTAAATTATTGGAGCGGGCATAATCATTCACCGTTCTGGTCAGTGCATTTCTGAAACCTGTGAGATGCATGCCCCCTTCTACAGTATTGATGTCATTGACAAAGCTGTACATGGATTCACTGTAGCCCGTCTGGTACTGCATGGCGATATCAACAATGACTTTGTCTTTTTCTCCCTCAAAGGCAATGATTTTCTCATTGACTACATCTTTTCCTTCATTCAGGAATTTGACAAATTCGGTAATCCCGCCGGCATAGGAAAATACTTCTTGTCTTTTGGCACCGTCACGGACATCGGTCAGTGTAATGGTAAGCCCTTTGTTCAAAAACGCCAGTTCACGCATGCGGACTTTCAGAACATCAAATTCAAAATCTACGCCTTCTTTAAATATTTCCGGATCGGGCTTGAATGTAACGGCTGTTCCCGTTTCCTGCGTTTCTCCGTAAGTACGCATATGTTCGGTCACAACGCCCCGTTCCAGTTTCATTTCATGGAACCGGCCTTCTCTTTGAACGACAACCTTGGTCCATTCCGACAAAGCATTTACGACAGATATACCTACCCCGTGGAGACCGCCGGAAATCGCATAGCCTTCTCCGCCAAATTTACCGCCTGCATGAAGCACGGTCAATACAACTTCCATGGCCGGTTTTCCCGTTTCATGCATGCCTGTGGGGATACCGCGGCCGTTATCGACGACCGTACAGCTTCCGTCATCATTTAATGTAATTTCCACATGGGTACAGAATCCTGCAAGCGCTTCATCGATACTGTTATCCACGACTTCATAGACCAGATGATGAAGTCCCCGTGACGAGGTGGAACCGATATACATGCCGGGACGGAGACGGACGGCTTCGAGTCCTTCCAGTACCCGTATATCTTTTGCACCGTAAGTTTTACTGCCGTGCTCTTCTTCATGACCGGCTTGTATTTCATGAATATTTTCGCTCATACAATCTCCTTAAAAAATGTGACAGTTCCCTTTGCTGTCACTGTCGCTTTATCTTTACTTATAACCATAATATATTAAAAATTATACCACAAAACAGCCGTTTTCGATAGTCTGTAAGAATCGGTAACGTCTGGTATTTACCATATCAGACAATGATTGTGCGCAAAAAAGTCTCCCTTTGTTTCCCTTTCATTTTTTATCCGGAAATTCTGTTTTCCCATGTATGTTAGAATGAAATAAAAAGTATGTCACAGGAGAACCTGAATGAAAAAACTGATATTCTTTATCCTGATTCTCGCCGGATCGGTTTATTGGGGATACAACCAGGGTATGTCCGGACAAAAACCCGTAAGGCCTCATATCTCCGCCAAGGAAGAAACAAAGAATCCGCTCACCATAGGGAAAGATTTGGCAGGAGAAATCACGGATATGGCCGGTGCATGGATTTCGGGACACCCCGTTTCCAAAGAAGAAAACACGGAAAAAGAAGACCCGCAAAAGAATTCCGCCGACCTCTCTTCCGCCATGGAAAGAGTGCGCCGGGTTTATCATTTCAAGGAATCATTGGAAGCAAAGGTGGACAGAAAACAGTTTGTTTCTTCCAAAGATATTCCGGACATGATGAAAAAAGCGATTGTTGCCACCGAAGACCGTCGTTTTTATGACCACGGCGCTCTGGATTTGGTCAGCGTTACCCGTGCGTTGGTGACAAATTATATGGCCGGTCAAACGCTGGAAGGCGGAAGCACCATTGCCCAACAGACGGTAAAAAATATTTTTCTGTCCCACGACAGAACTCTTTCAAGGAAAATAGAAGAACTGGCTTTGGCGGTCCGGCTCGAAAAAAATTACACGAAAGATGAAATTCTTGAATTATATTTAAATACGATTTATTTCGGTCACGGTGCTTACGGCATTAAAGACGCCGCCCGGATTTACTTCGGAAAAGACGTTAAAGATTTAAACGTATCCCAATGTGCTATGCTCGCCGGACTTCCCCAGGCACCTTCCGTTTATGACCCGATTACCCACCCCGAAGAAGGTATACGCCGCATGGCGGTCGTTCTCACGCTGATGGCACAACAGGAATATATTTCCTCAGAAGACGCAGTGAAAGCAGCCGAAGATTTCCGGATGAAATAATTGACAGACATGCAAAAAAGCAGCTCTCTCCAAAACGGGAAAGCTGCTTTTTTATTTTCAGCATTATGATTTAAAGAATGGCATGGGCAATGATAAAGCTCATTACGCAGGCACAGATGATTCCCACAAGACCGGGCATCATGAAACTGTGATTCAATAAGAATTTACCGATTCTGGTTGTCCCTGACCGGTCAAATCCGATGCACGCCAGATCCGACGGATAAGTGGGCAGGAAGAAATAACCGTAGCAGGCAGGAATGAAAGACATTACCATGACGGGATCCATACCTACACTGAGTGCCATAGGTACAACGATAGCAACGGAAGCGCCCTGGGAATTTACAAGTTTCGACGTAAAGAATAATACGATGGCATACGTCCAGGGATGACGGGTCACAACGTTGCCGAGGAAATCTTTTAAAATTCCCATGTGGTTGGCAAAGTAAGTATCTGCCATCCAAGCTACACCGTAAATGGAAACGAGAGCCACTACACCTGCACGGAATACCTGGCTGTTTCCTACTTCTTTAGCTTTAGTATTGCAGAAAAGAAGAATAATGGCGGAAACAAAAAGCATAATCATCTGAATGACCGTAGTCATTGATAAAGCTGCCATTTTTCCCTTGGCATTCGGGAAATGGGGAAGTAAATCGGGGAAATTTCCCAACACGGCAATGACGATGATACCGATCAGGAAAATCACGGTAGCCCGGTAATAGGAAGACGGAAGCTTGCGTCCCTGCAAGGTTTCATTATCCCCGTAAACATACTCTTTTTGTTCCGGATCTTTAATCAATTCCTGAAAATCCGGGTCATTTTCCAAATCCTTGCCTCTTTTATAACTCAGAAGAGCGGCACAGATGACACCGAAGAAAGTGGCGGGAATGGAAATGGACAAAATCTGCAGTAAAGAATAGCTCTGTTCCGTCATAGCCATGAATCCTGCAAAGGATACGACCGCTACGGATACGGGAGATGCGGACACGCCCATCTGGGAGGCTATGGAAGAAACCGCCATCGGTCTTTCGGGGCGGATATTCTGCTTGATGGAAATATCATAAATAATCGGGAACATCGTATAAACAACATGGCCCGTTCCGCACAGAATCGTCAAAAACCAAGTCGTCACAGGAGCAAGAATCGTGATGTGCTTCGGATTTTTACGGAGAAATTTTTCCGCATACTTGAGCATAACGGTGAGACCGCCGGAAGTTTGGAGAAAACCTGCACAGGTGACAACGGAAAGAATCGTCAGCATGACGCCGATAGGCGGTGTTCCAGGTTTATACCCGAATATAAATGTATAAATCATGAGGCCAATGCCGCTGACAACGGCAAGACCTATCCCTCCGTGACGGATGCCTATAAAAAGGCAGGAGAGAAGAACAATAAATCCCAATACCATTTCCATAAATAAAACCCTCTTTTCTTGATTAGTGTATACTATATAATCAAATAGTATGGTTTAAAGTATACATGTTTTATTCTAAATAGCAAATATATTTTTCTCATGCTACCCCTGTTGTATGCGTTTATTTCATAATTAAACCGTCACGTCTGTCATTGCAGACACTAAAAAACAGCCTTGCGGCTGTCATTTTTTATGTTCAGAAGAAAATCCACCGGGCGGAAAAGCCGCCGACGGCTGCCAGAAAAAGTCCGAGAAATACCTGTAGAAAGAGGTAACCGAAGCCCGTCCAAAATTGCCCGGCCGAAAGATACTGGATGACCTCATTGACAAGAGAGGAAAATGTAGTCAGTCCTCCCAAAATGCCTGTAATGACGAATACACCGAGCAGCGGATTTTTGGAAACGCCCGAAATAAGGACTCCGAAAAAACCGATGCATAAAGCCCCTGCCGCATTGACTGCCAGAGTTCCGTAAGGAAAAGACGTACCGAGCATCACTGCCATTTCGGAAGAAATAAGATACCGTAAAACCGATCCGGCGGCACCGCCCAGGGCGGCCGCTCCTACGGCAAGCCACATATGATTCATATTTTTCTCCTTTTCTTTACCTGTCACTGATGTAAAGAAGATCGTTTTCTTTCAGTACGGTCTCTCCATTGGGAATCACGACATGTTCGTTTCGTAAAATCAAAATCACCAGACTCCCTGCCAAAGAAATTTCCGATAATTTCCGCTCCGCCCATTCATCGTCTTTCGTTATTCTTCTTTCATATAAATGGATGCCGCTGATTTGTCCGCCTTCCCGGCCGCTCAAAATCAAAATATCCCCTTCTTGCAAAACGGTATTTCCTTTAGGAATCAATTTCAGATTGTCCCGCAATATCAGCGTAAGAATGGATTCGGGCGGCAATGTAACAGCCGATAAAGGCTTCCCTTCCCAGGGATGTCCTTTTTGTAAAGTGAACTGCAAAAACTGTACGGGCACTTCTTCGGTATAGTCATTGAATGTTTTAAGCACGTTCCCGTCTTCATCAATCATATCCAAAACTTTTGCCATTCCCGGAAGAAGCGTCCCCTGTATCAGAATGGAGAAAAGGACGATAAAGAATACGATATGGAAAATATCATTGGAAAGCACGGCCGTTCCTGTCATGGCCATAATGGCAAATACAATCGATGCCGCACCGCGCATACCCGACCAGGCCACAAAAATCTGCTGGCGGAAAGATGAACGGAAAGGCGTTAAAATCCCGAATACCGCAAGCGGTCTTGCTATAAACGTGAGGAAAAGGGCAATCAAAAGAGCCGTCCATGCAACGCCGGGCAATTTAGACGGGAAGGATAAAAGTCCGAGCAGGAAAAATAAGAACATCTGCATCAGTGTCGTAAGTCCGCCTAAAAAATCAATGATGTTTTTCTTATTCGGAAGTCTTGCGTTTCCCAGTATAATGCCTGCAATATACACGGAAAGATAGCCGTTTCCGCCTATGAGATAAGGAACGGTATAGGCCATCAACGCGATGCCTACCAGAAAAGTGGTGTCCAGTGCAATTTCAGAGATATGAAATCTTGTCAGCACCCAACGGCCGAAAAACGCAAACAAAAATCCTCCGGCCAAACCGAGAGCGACCTGCAGGAAAAGCATCAGCACCACTTGTCCGCCGCTGTAGTTTTCCCCGCCCATCATCGTCAGAAAAATCACGGTCAGCATATAAGAAAAAGGGTCGTTACTGCCGCTTTCCACTTCGAGCATAGGAGCTGTGGAATATTTCAAATTCATTTGTTTGGAACGGAGAATCGAAAAGACGGAAGCCGCATCGGTGGAACAGATGACAGCGCCCATCAAAAAAGCTTCTATTAAAGGGAAATCAAGAGCATAAAAGCAAAAACCGCCTACCAGAAAAGCCGTCAGAACGGTTCCCAGCGAGGACAGCAAAACCGCTTTCACCGCCGCAGGCCGGGCGGTACTCCATTTCGTGCCGGCGCCGCCGTAAAACATGATGAAAATAAGTGCCATGGAACATATTTCGTTGGCAAACGAATAATCATCAAAAGGAATCTGGAAAATGCCGTCCGAACCGAAAAGCATCCCCAGCAGAATAAAAATAAATAACCCCGGCACGCCCGTTTTACCGAGAAGCTTTTGAAAAGCCACACAGACAAAAATAACGACAGCCATTAAAAATAAAATCTTTTCCAAACAAACCTCCCGAGAAAAACCCTCTATCTTATCCAATACGGCGCTTCGCCGTCTTTTCTGTTTATTTTCTCTTTGCTTTTAATTATACCTTAAACTTTTCAACTGGAAAAACATTTTTTCCACGGCACGGCTCTTATAAAATGATATAATGAATAAAACAGTTTATTTATATACAAGGAGGCTTCTATGGATTACCGGATGATTAAATTTTCCGTATCGGAACAGGTTGCAACGATTACCCTGGACTATGCACCCACACTGAATGCTTTGGATCTCCATATGGCACTTGAACTGGAAGATGCCCTCAAGAAATCGGAAGAGTCGCCCGATGTTTCTGTCGTCATTATCACCGGTGCGGGCCGTGCTTTCTGCGGCGGCGGTGATATCCGCTATATGAAAGCCCATTGTGAGGAGCCGGACTTTTCAAAAAAATCCATGGGACCTTTAGCAGGCAAATTATCGGAAATCGTTCTTTATATCAAAAAAATGAAGAAAATCGTCATTTGTGCCGTAGCCGGTGCAGCTGCAGGCGGCGGTGCCAATCTTGCTTTCGGGTGTGACTTTATTTTTGCCGCCGACAATGCAAAATTTCTTCAGGCCTTTGTGGGAATCGGACTTTGCCCCGACACGGGCGGTACCTATTTCCTGCCCCGCATGATAGGCACTCACCGTGCTTTTGATATGTTCGTCACCGGCCGTCCCGTAAGTGCGGAAGAAGCTTTCTATGCAGGTATCGTCAAAGAAATAACTACAAAAGAAGATCTCCTTCCCATAGCAACAGCATTTGCAAAAAAACTCACAAAAGGACCGGCCCTTGCCTATGCAAATATGAAAAAACTGATGTTTGAAAGTATGTATAAAGATTTCGAGAAATTTATGGAAACGGAATCCGTTTATCTGGGACAATGCTCCGGAAGTGATGATTTCAAAGAAGGAATCACCGCTTTCCTTGAAAAGAGAAAACCCCGTTTTCAGGGAAAATAATTTCCTTCCCGCCGACAAACCGTACCATGATTTTCAAAAGCCTCTGCCCGGAAAGCCCGTTTCCCGGCAAAGGCTTTTTCAGTTCGAAAAAAATAGATTTATCTGCTATAATGAGTACATTCCTTCGGACTTTCACTCCGCTTTGGAATCGGGAAAAAATATCCCGGTATGATGGTTTTATGAAAGGATATTTTATGGAAGAAAAGAAAAAGGTTGTCGTCGCCATGTCGGGCGGTGTCGACAGCACTTTGACGGCCCGCCTGTTACAGGAGGCAGGCTACGATGTGTACGGAGCAACCATGCATATCTTCAACGGACAGGACCTCGGCGATGCCGCCGATATGGCCCGTTTTCTCAAAATCCCCCACAAGGTCATTGATGTGCGAGACATTTATCAGAAAGAAGTCATGTCCTATTTTATCCGTTCCTATAAAAACGGAATCACCCCGAATCCCTGCATGGTTTGTGACTTTAAAATTAAATTCGGTCTTTTTTATGATGCCGCCCGTGAATATTTCGATGCCCCTTATTTTGCCACCGGCCATTACGCCCGTATCACCTATGACAGTACCAGAGGCAAGTACCAGGTAGAAAAGGGAACGGATTTGGGCAAAGACCAGTCCTATATGATGTATCAACTGACACAGGAAAAACTGGCACATATCATTTTTCCCTTAGGCCGTATCTTCAAAAAAGACACGCGCCGCCTTTCGGAAGAAAAGGGACTGCCTACGTATAATAAAGCAGAGTCGCAGGATATTTGCTTTCTTACCACGGAAAAATCCTATGCCGACTACTTGGAAATTCATGCACCGGACGCGTTCCGCCCGGGAAATATCGTAACAAAAACAGGAAAAATACTGGGCCACCACAAAGGACTTCCCCATTACACCATAGGCCAGCGCAAGGGATTGGGCATTGCCGCAAAACATCCGCTCTATGTGGTTTCTCTCGACGCCCGGAAAAATGAAGTCGTCGTCGGCTCCAATGACGATCTTTTCCGTACAAGACTTCTTGCCGGGGACCTTGCTTTCACCGACAGCAAACCTCCGTCGACGCAATTCCGCTGCAGTGCAAAAATCCGCTACGGCATCCGTGTCCATGACTGTACCGTCACTTTAGATGACTACGGCAGGGCAACCGTGAAATTTGATGAACCCCAAAGGGCCGTCACAAGCGGACAGTCTGTCGTTTTCTATGATGAAAACCGTCTGATCGGCGGCGGCACCATTATAAAACCTTTATAAAAGAACGGTAGGAAATATCTGAATCTTATTTCCTGCCGCTTTTTTATTTTATCTATTTTTATTTTGACAGCCGGCAGATACAATATAAAATAAAAACGAATTTATTTTTGATGTATAAAAAGGAGCTTCTGATGGCATACTGTCCCTGGTCTTTACACGATGGTTTTTCCAAAATTTACCACGATACGGAATGGTGTCGTCCCCATAATGACGATTCTTACCTTTTTGAAATGCTCGTTTTGGAAGGAGCGCAAGCCGGATTATCCTGGGCGACAGTACTGAAAAAACGAAACGCTTACCGAAATGCATTTTTTCATTTTGATATCAAAAAATGCGCCGCCATGACAGACGAGCAAATAGAAGACTGCCTTGAAAATCCCGGCCTGATACGAAACCGCAAAAAAATAGAATCCGTCAGAAAAAATGCGGCCGCCGTCCTTGCCATACAGAAAGAATATGGCAGTTTTTCCGCCTATCTTTGGAGTTTTACAAAGAACCGCCCTGTCATCAACCATTGGAAGCGGCCGGAAGACGTCCCCTGTGAATCGGATTTTTCCTGCAAAGTCAGCCGTGATTTAAAAAAACGGGGTTGTACATTTGCAGGCTCTGTCATCATTTATTCTTTTCTCCAAGCGGCAGGTTTGATTGATGACCATCTCATTACCTGTCCCTTTCACAGTGAAAATAGAAAATGATTTTCTGTAAAAAAATAGATTTCATCAAAATTATTCATCGGCAGTTTCCCCGACTTATGATAAAATAAATAAATGATTTTCCATATTATATTAACTATGACAGGATGATTATGGATTTTCTTACCTATCTTATTACTTGTCCCCTTGTTTTTTTAGCAGGTTTCGTTGATGCGGTAGCAGGCGGCGGCGGACTCATTTCCCTTCCCGCCTATATCATTGCAGGGCTTCCGGTCCATCATGCCATTGCCACAAACAAACTCAGCTCCTGCATGGGCACTCTGCTTACCACGGGGAAATTTGCAAAAGACGGACTCATTCCCTGGAAAATTGCTCTCCCGGGTATTCTTTTTGCTTTTGCCGGCTCATCTTTGGGCGCACATATTGCTTTATTCCTCGACTCTCACAGCTTTCTTCTCGCTATGCTCGTCATTCTTCCCGTAACCGCCTTTTATGTCACCCGCGGTAAAGCAATGACGGAAAAAGAACCGTTCCCTCTTAAGAAAACGGTTTTTCTCAGCTGTGCAATGGCTTTTTTCATCGGCATGTACGACGGATTTTACGGACCGGGCACGGGGACATTTATGATTCTGCTTCTTATCGGTGTCGCCCACGTAAAGCTCCTCCCTGCCAACGGAATCACAAAAGTCATCAACAGTGCCACAAATCTGGCGGCACTTTCCGTATTTTTATTAAATGATGTAGTCATTATCTCTTTAGGTCTGGCAGCCGGACTTTTTAATATGGCAGGCAATTATTTCGGAGCCCGCTATTTTGAAAAAGGCGGTGCCCAAAATGTACGGCCCGTCATCGTTCTGGTTCTTACCATTTTCTTTATTAAAGTTATTTATGAGCTTATGACAGAATAAAAAAAGCCTGTCCCGTGTACCGTGATGAAGGTACGTGGAACAAGCTTTTTTTGTGCCTGATTATTTTTCTTTTTTTAAAAACATTTCCGCAAAGGGAATGTAAATCGATAAAATACCGAACGCCGCCAAAAACCAGCAATACCATGTATGGGGAATAATTTCCATGGCATTCATCACGGCGCCGTTTTGCGTTGCCAGTGCAGAGGCGGTCAGCAGTTGTGCTCCGTAGGGAATCATGCCCTGGAATACGCAGGAGAAAATATCCAAAAGCGAAGCGGTTCTCCGCGGATCGATATTGTATTCTTTGCTGATATCTTTTGCCATACTTCCCGTAATAATGATAGCCACTGTATTATTGGCCGTCGCGCAGTCGGTAAGCGATACGAGAGTGGCTATACCGAGCTGGGCCGACTTATTTCCTTTAATCATTTTCCGCAGTTTGCCTATCAGCCATTCGATACCGCCGTAATAGGCAATCATTTCCGAAATGCCGCCGCAGAAAAGAGCGAGGAAAAAGGCTTCGCTCATACCGGTGAATCCGTTCCATATATTTTGGGCAAAAGTAATGACTGTCAGATTTCCGCAGGTCATGCCGATGATACCGGCCAGAAAAATACCGATGGTAAGAACGAGGAATACGTTCGCCCCCAGAAGTGCCAGTCCGAGAACGGCGATATAAGGAAATACTTTAATCATTTGGTAATCGAGCGCACCTATTTCCGTCACCGCGTCCGGCTTTCCTATAACGAGAAGCAAAATAATCGTACAAACGGCGGCAGGAAGAGCAATCATGAAATTCAGCTTGAATTTATCTTTTAAATCGCACCCCTGCGTTCTCGTTGCTGCAATGGTCGTATCGGAAATCATGGACAAATTGTCGCCGAACATGGCACCGCCCACACAGGCGCCGATCATAAGCGGTTCATAAATCCCGCTTTTTGCCGCTACGCCGGCAGCAATCGGTACAATCGCCGCCACCGTTCCCATCGATGTCCCCGTGGCGGTTCCCATGAAAGCGGAAATAATAAATACCCCGGCCGTGAGATATTCGGGAGGAATCATGGAGATTCCCAAATTGACGGTCGCATCTCTTCCGCCCATAGCTGCCGCCACTGCAGAAAAAGCACCGGCCAGGATATAAATCATGAGCATGGTCATGACATTTTCATTTCCTGCACCGCGGGCAAAAATACCGAATTTGACCTGAAGCGACTCGTCACCGATCCAGAACGCGGAAAGCACGGCAATAAACATAGCCGTCACGGAGGGGAACTGGTAAAATGCCATTTCTACGCCCTGCATTTGGAAATAAATGCCTGCCCCCAAGTAAATAATGATAAAAATAAGAAAAGGAAGAAGTGAAAGTGCTCCTTCCTTTTTGTGTTCATATCCCATATAGCTCCTCCTGCATCCGTTTTCATTTATTATACCAATATTCAGGCAGAAATAAAATGACGGCAAGCCGGAGCAAAGGGTTTCTCACTTTCTATTTCTTTTACTTTCTCCATAAAAAAAGCACCTCCCTGAGGAGATGCTTTTGAATTCGTTTAACCTTTGAAATAAGCAACGCCGCTTTCAAAGAGAGGCTGGTGTTTATTTCCGTAAATATTTTTCCCGATATTGTTTCCGTTTCTTTCCGTATGTCCCATTTTCCCGAGGACCCGGCCGTCGGGACTGGTGATTCCTTCCACGGAGAAGAAAGAACCGTTCGGATTATACCGGCTGTCGTAAGTGGGATTTCCTTTTTCATCGGTATAAATCGTCGCCACCTGTCCGTTTTGCAGCCATTCCCGGACCTGTTCTTCCGAAGCAATGAATCGTCCTTCACCGTGACTGACGGGAATGCTGTATATTTCATCGGTGCTGCAAAGTGAAAGCCACGGAGATTTTGCAGAAATCACTTTCGTCGATACATAGCGGGAAATATGGCGTCCGATGGTATTGAATGTCAGGGTCGGTGCTTTTTCCGTCAAGGGTTTGAATTTCCCGTACGGAACCAGTCCGAGTTTGATTAATGCCTGGAATCCGTTGCAAATACCGAGAGCCAGTCCGTCTCTTTCATGAAGAAGTTTTTCCATGGCGGTCATCAGTTTTTCATTGCGGAAAAGCGCGGCGATAAATTTACCGCTTCCGTCAGGTTCGTCCCCTGCCGAGAAACCGCCGGGGAACATGACCATTTGTGCCGAGGCAATACGACGGCTCATTTCTTCTACCGATTCCTTTAATTCTCCGGCGTCTCTGTTCCGTAAAATGAAAATATCCGTTTCCGCTCCTGCCCGTTCAAAGGCTCTGGCACTATCAACTTCACAGTTTGTCCCGGGCATGGCGGGAATAAAGACTTTCGGTAAAATTACTTTTGTTTTTACATTGACTCTTGCCGGATTTGTTTTTATGACCGGTGCGGGGATTTCTCCCGGAAGGGTGGCCGCTCTCCGCGGGAAAATGCCGCCAAGCGGTTTTTCATAGGCATGAATCAGTTCGGACAGAGTAATTTCCGTTCCACCCAGTTTCATGGAAGAGCCGCCGACAGTTCCCAAAATTTTCGTGTGTTCTTCACGGCTGTACAACTCTGCCAGTTCCGGGGTCGTTTCTACAAGAACGGAGCCGTAGAAATTTTTGAAAAATGCATGGACAGGCAGCTGCCCGCCAAATTGAATACCCAATTTATTACCGAATGCCATTTTGGCCGCGGTGACGGCAATACCGCCGTGTTCCACCGCTTTCATGGCAGCAATATGACCTTTTTTTACTTCCTCATACAAGAAATCGCCGTGCTTTTTGAATACTTCCAAATCCGGCATTCCCTCTTCATCTTTAGGCATTTCAAATAAAACAAGAGTATTTCCTTCTTTTTTCAGTTCCTGGCTCACTGCTTCCGATGCTTTGCCGGGAGCAACAGCAAAAGAAATCAGTGATGGCGGAACATGGAGATCATTGAAAGTTCCGCTCATCGAGTCTTTTCCGCCAATGGCACCGATTCTGAGAATCTTCTGCATATAATAAGCACCGAGAACGGCAGAAACAGGCTTCCCCCAGCTGTCTTTTTCCGTCAGCTTTTCAAAATATTCCTGTAACGTGAGATACGATTTTCTCCAGTCTGCGCCCATGGCAACAAGACGGGTCAGAGAAAGAAGTATGGCATAAACGGCGCCATGGAAAGGACTCCATGTGGCAATGTCGGGGTCAAAACCGTGTGCCATGAAACTGGCACTGTCGGTTTCCCCTTTCCTTACGGGAAATTTTGCCACCATACCGTCAGAAGGTGTCCGCTGGTATTTTCCGCCGAAAGGCATAAGTACCGTTCCTGCGCCGATGGTGGAGTCGAAACGTTCGGAAAGTCCCTGCTGCGATGCATGACGGATATCACTCATGGCGGATATCCACGCCGATTTTATATCTTTAATTTCCGGGGTTTGGAAATATCCTTTTTCGTCAGGTTTTTTCACATATGCTTTTTTGACCTGCTCCGCCCCGTTGGTATCAAGAAATGCTCTTGAAATATCAACAATGGTTTTTCCCCGCCAGGTCATGACAAGACGGCCGCTGTCATTGACACGGGCAATCGGTGTCGCTTCCAAATTTTCTTCGGCGGCATAGGAAATAAAACGGTCCGCGTCTTCACTTCTGACAACTACGGCCATCCTTTCCTGAGATTCGGAAATGGCAAGTTCCGTACCGTCAAGTCCTTCGTATTTCTTCGGCACCTTGTCCAAATCGATGGAAAGCCCGTCAGTCAATTCTCCGACGGCAACAGATACACCGCCGGCGCCGAAATCATTACACCTTTTAATGAGCCGTGTCACTTCTCCTCTGCGGAAAAGGCACTGTATTTTCCGTTCCGTCAAAGGATTTCCTTTTTGGACTTCCGCTCCGCAGGTTTCGATAGATTCGGTATTTAATTCTTTGGATGAACCTGTGGCACCGCCCATGCCGTCACGGCCCGTTCTGCCTCCCACAAGAATCACTACATCCCCTGCAGAAGGTCTTTCCCGGATGACGTGGCTTTCAGGTGCGGCAGCTACGACAGCTCCGATTTCCATACGTTTTGCCAAAAATCCGGGATGATAATATTCCTTGACCTCTCCCGTGGCAAGACCGATTTGGTTTCCGTAAGAGCTGTACCCTTTGGCCGCTTCCGTAACAATCTTCTTTTGCGGCAATTTTCCCGGCAAAGTTTCCGAAAGAGGAGCCCGTGGATCTGCCGCGCCGGTAACACGCATCGCCTGATAGACATACGCTCTTCCGGAAAGCGGATCTCTGATACAGCCGCCGAGACAGGTAGCCGCACCGCCGAAAGGTTCGATTTCCGTCGGATGGTTGTGTGTTTCATTCTTAAAGAGAAGGAGCCAGTCCTCTTCGCCTTGGTCCGTATCAATTTTTACTTTGATTGTGCAGGCATTGATTTCTTCTGAAGAATCCAGGTTTTCAAGCTTTCCTGCTTTACGGAGCTCTTTCACCGCCACCGTTGCCATATCCATCAGGGTGACCGGTCTTTCCGTATGTTTTCCGTATACCTGATCCCTTGCTTCCCGATACTGCATGAGAGCTTTTTTTACAGGTTTTGTATATATTCCTTCTTCTACACTGATATCCTCAAGTCTGGTAGAAAAAGTCGTGTGCCTGCAGTGATCGGACCAATAGGTATCGAGTACCCGTATTTCCGTCACTGTCGGATCCCGCTTTTCTTCCTTATTGAAATAATCACAAATCATTGCCAAATCATCATGGCTCATGGCAAGTCCCATTTCACGGATAAGGCGGTCCCTTCCTTTTTCATCAAGTTCCCGTAATCCCTCTACCACAGGAACCGGCTTCGGTTCTTCTACGGGAAGTTCCAATGTTTCCGCTTCTTCCAAAGCGGCTTCTCTTGACTCTACGGGATTCACAAGAAATTTTAAAATCTTTTCCTTATCCCCGTCGATGAATTCTCCTTGGAATGCATACACCAAAGCACAGCGGACTTTCGCACCGTCCTGTCCCGTCACAACGGCCAGACACTGTTCTGCCGAATCTGCCCGCTGGTCATACTGACCGGGTAAAAATTCCACCGCCATGACCATATCGCCCTGCGGCAATTCTTTCTGCACCGTATCTACCGGCGGTTCTGAAAAAACGGCTGCTACCGCTTTCTCGTAATCATCGTCGCCCAGCCCGTCTACATCATAACGATGATAAACAGCCGCGCCCCTGATACGGTCTCCCAAAACTTCCTTAAGTGCCGCAACAAGACTTTCTTCTCCCTGACGGAAACCTTCTTTTTTTCTTACGTAAAGCCGTCTTATGTCTGACAAAACAAACACCCTTCCTTTCGGATTCTCCCTGCGTTTTATGAAATATAATATATTTCTATATTACCACATAAAAATGAAATGAGCCTTAACAATGAGGCACTGTCCTTTCAATCCCAAATCGCTTCAAAATACTTACCAAAGAGTCGTAGTCCTTCAGCAATTTCTGCTCTGTATTGTTCTTCTTTTTTATATACTTCATTTGTAAAATATTGATCATGAAGATCTTCACGAGTAAATTTCATTTGTGATAAATCCTTATCCATTTCCTCTACTGTCCACTCATAAGCATCAGGATGTTCATCACACATACATTTGCTTGCTATATTATGCGGGGAATCCGGATAACCACGGACAATCTGATCAAAGGTGTAAATGAACTTATCCAACATAGCTTCCCATTTTTTGAGACTGTTCACCTCTTCATCCATATCAGGATACCCATGGCGAGGCATATTTTTATATTCTTTAAGAATAGCCAAAAGAAATTCCGCCATAGTATCTGATGCATTCCAGAGTTCCAGATCTGAAAATGTATACCCTCTAAGTTTTTTCTTTTTACGCCACCTGTTATTCATAATATGCATGTCCTTTCATTTCGCAAATATATTTAAAATTATCATACCACCTTTTGTAAAAAAATATTTATTCACTTTATTTTGAATTTGTATACACTATATAAATTTCGATGTATGTTAATTATAAAATATTTGCATTATATGGTACTTGAAATATTCTTTCTAACGTATTATGATAGGTTTAATAAATTTATCTATTAAAGTAATTCAATAATCTGTTTATTGCAATTATAAGTTTTTTGAAAAGCGAGGTTCTATGAATTACACGGGAGAACATGCAGTCAATCAGTTACTGCGAAGCTACCAACGATTTTATAATATCACCCGCTTTGACGGTATCGAAAGTCCTGTCCCCGACGATGAGAATTCTCTTCAGGAAGCTAAAAAAATTTCTCCTTTTCCTGAAAATGACGGCGCGTCCTTGTCTGCGGTTTGTGAATATTATGAACGGACGGGACAGCATTTGTTTTTTAAAACGAATGAAATCTGGTCTGCCAATCAGGAAGAATTTATTTTTCTTTTCAAGGTGGATCATCTCAACGACGAACTTTTTGAAAAATGTAAAAACTATGCCCATGAAGAAGGTTTAAAAATGGCACATATCGGACCGGGGCATATGTATACCTATATTTCTCCCGTCTTTATTTGCAATTCCGTTACCGAATCTGCAAGAAAGAAACTGGAAAAATGCCGTGTTTACAAAAGCTTTAAATTCTCTTTCCATGGCTGGATGGAGTTACATACTGCCTGTCTGCATATCAGAGACAATACTTTTTACTTTAATTATGCAGGACGGTGCATGGAAAAGAATTTAAAAAATGTGTTGAAAGAATTCACTGAGAAAGGGGCTTAAAATGAACACATTGGTACTTATGGGTGTCTGCAGTGTCGTATTAATTTGCGGATACATTTTTTACGGAGGCTGGCTCGCCAGACAATGGGGTGTCGGTGAAGGAAATTTGGAAACACCGGCACATACCATGGCGGATGGTGTCGATTACGTTCCTGCCAAAGCACCGGTTCTTATGGGACATCACTTTTCTTCCATTGCCGGTGCCGGTCCGATTACAGGTCCTATCGGGGCTGCTATGTTCGGCTGGCTTCCCGTTACACTCTGGGTTCTGATCGGCGGTATTTTCTTCGGCGGCGTGCATGACTTCGGCGCACTTTTCGCTTCTATCCGCCACCGCGGGAAATCTATCGGTGAAATCATTTCACTCAATATGTCAAAAAGAGCCAAGCAATTATTTATCATTTTCTCTTATCTGACATTGATTCTGGTCGTAGCCGCTTTTGCCGCTATCGTTGCTTCCACTTTCGGTGCTACTTATAAAGACGGTGTTCTTGATGCAGCTGCCAGTGCCACCAATGCGTCGGTTGCCATGGTTTCCATCATGTTCATTCTCTTGGCTATCGTTTTCGGCTTTGCTGTCTACCGCCGTCATACGCCGATGGTGATTTCTTCCATTTTAGGCGTACTTGCCATTGCAGCCTGCATGGCCATCGGCATGAATTTCCATCCGTTCTACTTTTCCACAAGTACATGGATGATTCTCGTCGGCATTTATATTACCATCGCTTCTGTCACGCCGGTCTGGATTCTTTTGCAGCCCCGTGACTATCTGAGCTCTTTCCTTCTTTATGCGATGCTCATTGTCGCATTTGTCGGTATTATCGGAGCACATCCGACAATTGATGAAAGCGTATTCCCTGCCTTTGCAGGATTTACTGTCAATAACGCAAACGGTACGCAGTTCTTATTCCCGATTTTATTTACCACCGTAGCCTGCGGTGCTATTTCCGGATTCCATTCCCTCGTTTCTTCCGGCACTACGTCGAAACAACTGGATAAAGAATCCGATGCCAAACCGATTGCTTACGGCGGCATGCTTCTGGAATGTGTACTGGCTATCATTACTCTCTGTGCCATCGGATATGCCCGTGTAACAGGTCATACCAAAGGAGCTACCGATATATTTGCCGGCGGTATCGCTGCCATGATTGGTGCTATTCCCGGACTGGAAGGCATGGAAAATATCATGTACACTCTTCTGGTACTCACTTACTCCGCCTTCTGCCTGACTTCCCTCGATACGGCAACACGTCTTGCCCGCTTTATGTTCCAGGAATTCTGGCTCGAACCGGGCGAAAATCCGAAAGATGTAAAAAGCGGATTCCGCAAATTGATGGTCAATCCTTATTTTGCTACCATCATCACCGTTGTTTTGGGAATTTCCCTCGGTATGGGCGGCTTTGCAAAAATTTGGGGATTATTCGGTGCCGCTAACCAGCTTCTCGCTGCCATCGGTCTCTTAGCTGTAGCAGCATGGCTCGGAAATGCAGGAAAAAATAATAAAATGTTCTTATTCCCCATGACCTTCATGCTCGTCGTAACGATTTCTTCACTGGTCATCATCGTTATGAACCAATTCGGAATCATCAATGCCGGTACTGCCGGATGGGGTCCTTATGCACAGGTTGTTATCGGTTCCCTCCTTGTAGTACTTGCCCTCGTACTTGCTTATGAAGGATACCGCACCGTATCCCACCCGCATGAAGAACTGAAAGTTTAACCGTAGTAAATAAAAAGTCTGCCATGAAAGTTTCATACTTCATGACAGACTTTTTTGATGTTCATTTTTCATCAGATATCCGAATCCGCTTTTTCATACAGAACGGGACAGGCGGGAAGGTATTTCCCAAGCATGACCGCCAAATCCTCTTTCCCTTCGCGGTCCGTATATATTTCCTTTGCCGCCGTCTTGGCAATGTCATCAGTCACATAGATGACAGGTTCTTTTGTCTCATCCGGCATCACCAAGAGCATCATATCCATGTGATCATCATGGCGGAAAAAATATGCCCGGCCGTAAAACGGAAATTTCATACCGCCCATATCAAAAATAATCCGGCTTGCCGCTACATACAAATAAGATTCCGTAAAAGACAGCCGGTGGTACGGCTCTATTTCTTCAAGAGAAATCTTTGCCGAAGAACGCAGCCCTTCAGGAAACAGCACCTCACCGTTCCGGATAAGCGTTTCTATTTTGCTGCGGAGCGGAGAATCACTTCCCAGTAACAGGCGGTTCAATTTGACAAGCCCCCGCCACTCGTGAATCGTGAGATACTCCCTGAAATAAGGACGGAGCCTTTCTTCCTTATGCGGCGGAAGTTCTGCCGTCACCAGATACCCGCAAATCATATTTTTTGTTCCCGGCGGTTGCAGAGAAATCTGCCCCAACTGATAAGACAATTTCCCCTCAGGGTCAGAAATAGTATGCCCGCCCTCTATCTCCGTATAGGTAAACATAGACGGCCATCTTTCATCTGCTATTTTCTTTATATCATATGCCTCTGACGTTATGCCGAGCGCCAGTACCGATAATACGGCAAGCGCTGCTATTTTTTCCCGGATCATAATGACTCCCTTTCCAGTCCGTCAATCCCGTAAAGAACGTACTTACCGAGCTTATTTCTTGCCATATGGCTCCCCACTACGGTAATAAGATAATAGACCTTTCCCGCTTTATAAAGATGACTGTCTGTCCAAAGCGGAAGTGCACCGTATCCTTCCCGGAAGACCACAAGACGGCTTTCCTGACTCCAACGGTACGACCCGTCTTTATTTTTATAGCGTTGCCAGGGAGAAAAATCGGAAAGCACCGCCTTTATATGCTGCACCTTTTCCTTCTCCAACCTCCGTTCCAGCGCCGCCCCGTATTCGGCAAGACTGATTTTCGGTGTTCCGAAAAGAAAATCCGGCTTTTCTGCCTTCCCCTGAAATGCATTGTTCCAAAAAGAAAGAGCTTTCTTATCCCGCCCGTTGCGGAAAGGACATTCTTTTCCGTAAACAACAAAAAGAAGAGCCGTATACTCCCCTTCCATATCTTTTGTACGAATCTGATACATACGAACCGTATCATCAGAAAATGATCCATTCCCGAAACAAGACTCCATACCCGGCGGCACAGACAAAAGGCGAACCATTTTTTCTATATCCCGCCTGCTGTCATCCCCGGTATGTAAAAAACTTTCCGCCGCTCCACCGGCCGCAGTCACTTCCATGTTCTGACGAAACGGAAATTTTCCCAATCCTTCCACCTCAAGAGAGGCGGCAGATACGGTCATCACACTTGCCATAAGCCAAAGAGCAAGTCCCATAAATGTATAACGCATGATGTTCTCCTGTAAACAGTATTTTCTTTATTGTAAAAAAAATAACATATTTTCTCAAGTTCTACACAAAAATCCCTTTCTCCGAATCTATCCGGTGAAAGGGATTTTTTACTTCTATTACATTTTTATTGCTCAATCAGAATTTATATTCATAGCCGAGCATGAAATTTCTACCTTGTGAGATATAGCCGAACTTTTCAGGATTTGGTGCGGTGACGGTTGTGTAATCTTCTCTATCAAGCAAATTATTGATATGGAAGAACACTTTGTGTGCTTCTCCCGGTTTGTAGGAGATATCCAAATCGGTAAAGAGGGCAGGTTTTACTTTGGTACGTCCGTCATCAGCCGAATTATAGCGGTAACCTAAATAGTTGGCGGAAAGCGTTCCCTCCCATTTATCCTTGTGATAGCGGACAGAAGACGTAATCTGCCATCTGTTATTGGTATGAATCCAGTCTCCCACATTCCCGCTGCTGTCCAAGCTCTTTTCTTTTGGATTTCCATAAGCAATGCCCACTGTGTAATCCAAATATTCGCTATGACGGACGTCGGCGGACACTTCAATACCCGTATTCTTGCTATCCGCATTGCTGTATTTCAAATCACCGGTGAGAGGAGAACCGCTGAAACTCTTAATAGAATCTTTAATATCATAATGGAAGAGCGCAACTCGCCATGAAATATCTCCCTTGTTCAGTTTATAACCGACTTCATAATGCTTTCCATGCTCCGGTTGTAAATTGACATTCGGAAGCATTGCCGAGCCCCCGAATATTTTGGTTAATTCCGGCAAACGGAACGATTTGCCCGCTTTGGCATAGAAAGAAGCATTCTCATCTATCTTCCGGATATACTGCACTTCCGGTGTAAATTTATTCTGATTTTTCTGTACCGTCTTGCCGGTTTGACCGCTTTCTATTTCTGTAGTCGTGCCATCTGCATTGCGTACAAAAGTTTCACGAGCGTTGAAAATCAATTGGTCTTTATCTGTCATATGCCATTTGTAAGAACCGTAAACGGAATATATATCACGGTTATAATTCCCAAATTTTGCCGGTTGTGCCGGTCTTGACCCCATTTTCTTTGTACCTGCACTTCTTACATCCAAATCTTCTCTTTGGAACGAAGCACCTATTAAGAATGTATCTTCACCGCTTGTTTCAAATACTTTCTGAACATTTAAATTGGTATTGTGTCCTTTTCTCCAGCTGTACTCGATATCTTCTTTGATATCACCCGTTTTCTTGTCATAGCTGATCTGATTGTGATTTCTCTCCTGCGTACCATAAGAGACAAAAGCGGTCAAACCGTCCTTATCGTCATAATTCAAAAGGAAGGTATTGTTATCGTCTTCATATTTCTTTGTCTGATACGGGCTGTTTTTATAAGCCGAATCCATCTGGGAAACCGTATTTCTTGTATTGACATAGTTATGACTGAACTTCAAATGGTCATTGATGGCATAGTTCCAGAAAATGCCCCAATCGTTTCCTTTTTTATAGTCGTAATAGCGGTCTGTAAATTTTCCGCCCATCGCTTTATTCTTAGTCGTAGTCGTCGTGATATGGTCAATAGGTCCTCTATGTTCATAATAAAGAGAGGCGTTGAATGCATCCGCACCGATATTGACATTATATCTCTGCTTGTCATAATTACCGGCGGCCACTTTGACACTGTTTTGTATCCGGGAACGGGTAATGATATTGATAACGCCGCCGGTAGCTTCAGAGCCGTACAGCATGGAACCGCCGCCGCGGACAATTTCAATGCGCTCTATGGCATCGGCTCCGATATCTTCCAGATTATATTTCCCGTCCTGATTCATCGGCACACCGTCCACCAGAACCAGCGTCCCCTTATCTACACCGCGGATATTGATTTTACTCGTCATGGAACCCATACTGACGCCATTAGGAAGCTGTGTGCTGGCAAAAGTTCCCAAGGAAGTGCGGAGAACTTCAAATGCGCTGCCTGCCCCGCTCGCTTCAATGTCTTTTCTTTCCACAACTTCCACCGTCGCCGGTGTATCCAAATCACGGTTTTCGACACGCTGCGCTGTAACAAATACAGGATCAAGCTCGTAGGTTTCCGCCCCCCCTATATTTACCAGCGAGCAGGCGCTTAACGCAGCAAGAATGCCGATTCTGATGGTCCGATTCATAGAAAACTCCTTCCAAAACAAAAAACGCGTCATTACAAGAAAATGAAATAAGAATTTATTTTTTGCAAATTGTTTTCCTATCTCCTTTAATTTGTAATAACGCATTTACCATTAATTACTATTATGCTATCACATAAACAAAATCATATCAAACTGTTTTGTTATTTTTCTTTAATATTTCCATGTTACAAATAAAATAATTCCATAGAAAAATCCCCTTCATCGGATTTTCACGGTAAAGGGGATTTAATCTTAAAAGCATGTTAACTCATTTGTTTTTACGGCAATACGTCTTCCGGCGTCTCTTCCACAACCGGTTTAATCGGTTCGCCCTTATGCTCTACCGAGAGCTTACGGTAACGGGACATACCTGTTCCGGCAGGAATGAGTTTGCCGATAATGACATTTTCCTTCAAGCCGAGAAGCGGATCTTCTTTCCCTTTGATTGCTGCTTCGGTAAGTACTCTTGTTGTCTCCTGGAAAGAAGCGGCGGAGAGGAAAGAGTCGGTAGCAAGTGCCGCCTTGGTCGTACCGAGAAGCAGGTTCTCTCCGACAGCCGGTTCTTTTCCTTCATCTTCCAGACGGCGGTTCTCCGCACGGTAAGAAACTACATCGACCGTTTCTCCCGGCAGCCATCCGGAGTCACCGGGGTTGATAATTTTAATCTTCCGGAGCATCTGATGGACGATGATTTCAATATGCTTATCATTGATTTCAACACCTTGGGAACGATATACCTTCTGAACTTCTTTTACAATATAATTCTGTGTGGCCTTCACGCCGAGAACACGAAGAATATCGTGAGGATTGATGTTACCTTCAATCAGGCGGGTGCCTGCTTCGATAACCTGCCCTTCTTCTACGGAAATTCTCTTTCCGAACGGAATCTTATAGGTATCCGAAGTTTCTTCATTTGTTACGGTAATGATTTTGATATTTGCATTTTCCGAAGAATCTTCAATCGATACCGTTCCGGCAATGTTGGAAATGATAGCATTTCCTTTCGGCTTGCGGGCTTCAAACAATTCTTCGACACGCGGCAGACCTTGTGTGATATCTTCCGCCGATGCAACACCGCCTGTATGGAATGTACGCATCGTCAGCTGTGTCCCCGGTTCGCCGATGGACTGGGCTGCAATAATACCTACAGATTCACCGATTTCTACATGACGTCCCGTAGCCAGGTTACGGCCGTAGCATTTTGCACAAATGCCGTGCTCGGACTGGCAGGTAAGAATGGAACGGACACGGAGAGAATCATAGTGCTTTTCGATTTCTGCCGCCTGGTCATCAGAGATTTCTTCATTCTTTTTCACGATGACTTTTCCTGTTTCGGGATTCAATACATCTTCTACGGAACAACGGCCGGAAATACGATCGGCAAGCGACTCGATAAGCCGTCCCATTTCCGTAATTTTACGAACTTCAATCCCCTTCATCTGGTCCATGCGGACACGAATCAGCGGAATATCGGCTTTGAGAATTTTCTTTATCGCCGCATCATCAATAACCGTATCGGCAGGAAGAATTTCTTTTCCTTTCCGGTCAAGAGCGGCCTCTTCCAACTTAGCATCCCGGAAATGTACGGTCAGATGGTGCTTCATGGCACGATCATATTCATTGACCGCCTCTGTTACATCAAAAGCAACCGTTTCCGTTGTACTTTCTTCTTCTCCCGGAATTGTTATCGTTACGGATTCAATCAGATTCTTATTCATAAGAACGACATCTTCGGCATCGATAGTTTTTCCTTTGACCAAAAGAATTTCTCCGCTGCGGCGGTTCAGAATGTCTTCTTCCAAAATGGAACCAATCAGCTTATTCTTTTGTTCATTATAGAGATTCCGGACAGCCGAACGGGAAGCTATGAGGTTCAATTCTCTGTCAAAGTTCAGTACCTGGACATCACAATCTTCTTCACGGACAATGACATCTTGCGATACATCGACAAGACGACGTGTCAGATAGCCGGAGTCGGCCGTACGGAGTGCTGTATCGGCAAGACCTTTGCGGGCCCCGTGGGAGGACGTAAAGTAATCGAGTACCGTCAATCCTTCACGGAAGTTTGCCTTAACAGGAAGTTCTACCGTTTTACCTGAGGTATCGGCAATCAGACCGCGCATACCTGCAAGCTGGCGAATCTGGTTATCGTTACCGCGGGCCCCTGACTGGGCCATCATGGTCAGCGGATTCATCTTTGTCATGGAAGCTTTCATTGCCTCTCCGACATCGTTGGTCGCTTTTTCCCAAATTTTGACGACTTTTCTGTATCTTTCTTCTTCTGTCATAAGACCGCGGCGGTAGAATTTTTTAACCTTTTCTACCTGCTTGTCACTTTCGGACAAGATATGATCTTTCTTTTCCGGTACGGCTACGTCGTAAATGCCGATGGAAATACCGGAAATCAATGCGTAGTGGAACCCGAGTGCCTTGATGGAGTCAAGAAGGTCACCGGTTGCCTTAAACCCGAGTTTCTTGAAGCAGTCATTGACAAGTTTACCCATCTGCTTTTTGCCGATGGTAACACCAAGTCCGGTGGTGCCGTCATTCCGCTTATAGAAGAAACGGAGTTCTTCGGGAATAGCATAGTTGAAAATGAGACGTCCCGGTGTAGTTACAACAAGACCGTGTCCGGGCACTTCTACCTTAATAAAATCGTGTATGCCCACCTGTTTCAATGCGTAAGCAAGCATCACTTCATCATAATTCGTATAAGCATGGAACTTGGAGGAATCCAGTGCATCTTCCTCTTCTTTATCTTCTTTGACAATCGTCAGGTAGTAAGATCCGAGAATCATATCCTGGGATGGGATGGCCACCGGTTTTCCGTCTTTAGTGGACAAAATATTATTGATAGACAGCATCAGTGTTCTTGCTTCCGCCTGTGCTTCTACGGAAAGCGGCAGGTGGCACGCCATCTGGTCACCGTCAAAGTCCGCATTGTAGCCGGGGCACACGAGAGGATGCAATTTAATCGCTCTGCCTTCCCAGAGAATCGGTTCAAAGGCCTGAATGCCCAAACGGTGAAGCGTCGGTGCACGGTTAAGAAGTACGGGATGTTCTTTGATAACATCGCCCAATACGTCCCACACTTCAGGTGCTAATTTATCCACCTTTTTACGGGCTACTTTCAAATTGCTTGCCATTTCCCGTTTAATCAGCTCATGCATGATAAACGGCTTGAATAATTCAATGGCCATTTCCTTAGGCAATCCGCACTGGTACATCTTAAGTTCCGGACCTACTACGATAACGGAACGGCCCGAATAGTCTACACGTTTTCCGAGGAGGTTCTGGCGGAAACGTCCCTGTTTCCCTTTGAGCATATCGGAAAGGGATTTGAGAGGTCTGTTTCCCGGTCCGCTTACGGCTCTGCCGCGGCGGCCGTTATCGATAAGGGCATCGACAGCTTCCTGGAGCATACGTTTTTCATTGCGGACAATGATTTCCGGTGCACCCATACCCATCAAACGTTTCAGTCGGTTATTTCTGTTAATGACACGACGATACAAATCATTTAAATCGCTGGTAGCAAACCGGCCGCCGTCAAGTTGTACCATCGGACGGAGATCCGGCGGAATAACGGGAAGCACGGTAAGAATCATCCATTCCGGTTTATTTCCGGAGTGCAGGAATGCTTCTACTTCCTCCAAACGGCGGATACTGCGTATCCTGCGCTGGTTACTGCTGCTTTCCACATCTTCTTTCAGTTGTTCTTCCAAAGCGAGAAGATCGAGGTTCTGCAAAAGTTTCTGGATTGCTTCTGCCCCCATCTGTGCTTTAAATGAACCTGCACCGTATTCCTGGACAGCCTGCTGGTATTCCTGTTCATTCAGTACCTGCTTGTCCTGGAGCTTTGTATCTCCTTTATCGATAACGATATAAGCTGCGAAATAAAGAACTCTTTCCAGCTGACGGGGAGATACGTCAAGAATCAGTCCGATACGGCTCGGTGTGCCCTTGAAATACCAGATATGGGATACAGGACATGCCAACTCGATATGACCCATTCTTTCACGGCGGACCTTAGAGCTCGTAACTTCGACACCGCACTTGTCGCAGACCGTGCCTTTGTAACGCATTTTTTTATATTTACCGCATTTACATTCCCAGTCCTTGGTCGGTCCGAAAATTCTTTCGCAGAAAAGACCGTCTGTTTCAGCCTTCAGAGTGCGGTAGTTAATTGTTTCCGGCTTTGTGACTTCCCCATGAGACCATTCTTTGATCTTTTCCGGAGAAGCGATACCGATTTTCATAGAGTCAAATTCATTTACATCTAACAATTGTTTAGCGCTCCTTTCCGGAATCAGGCTTCAGGGTCATCTGCAAGACCCGCTTCAATATCAACATCAGTTTCAGTAAAGGACGAATCTTCAGGTTCATCGGCAGTAACTTCCGCCTCAAGAGTATCGTTAAAGGAAGCGACATCATTTATCTGCGTGCCTTTCCCTTCCCCGGAAATATTGGATTCCATAGCTCCGCGGGATGCCGAAACGGCATCGTCACCTTCCATGGCCTCCTTTACTTCTTCTTTGCGGAAACGTCCGCCGCCGAAGCCCTGTTCTAAATCAGATTCATCTAATTCCTTCAGTACAACTTCTTCATTGTTTTCATTTAAGATTCTGACGTCAAGTCCGATAGACTGGAGTTCTTTCATAAGAACTTTGAAAGATTCCGGTACTCCCGGATTCGGGATATTTTCCCCTTTGACAATCTTTTCATAAGCTTTGACACGGCCGATGACATCATCGGATTTTACCGTCAGGATTTCCTGCAGTGTATAGGCAGCACCGTAAGCTTCCAATGCCCAAACTTCCATTTCGCCGAAACGCTGTCCGCCGAACTGTGCTTTACCGCCGAGCGGCTGCTGGGTTACAAGTGAATACGGACCTGTGGAACGGGCATGAATCTTATCATCTACCAGATGATGGAGCTTCAGCATGTATTTCCAACCGATAGTGACCTGTCCGTCCAGCTTTTCACCGGTACGGCCGTCATACAAATCAGACTTCGCATTGACAGGAAGTCCTGCTGCCGCCAGTGTTGACGCGAGATCTTCATCACGGCAGCCGTCAAAGACGGGGGTCGCTATATGGATACCCGAGTCTGTCGGTTCCGGCATGCCGTAAGTATCAAAGTCATATCCTGCAGCACGGAGTCTCTTCTCCAGAATCTTCGCCTGTTTGGGATCTTTTTGTGCAGCTTTGATTTCTTCCCCAAGCATATGGCATGCCCAGGATAAGTGGATTTCAAGAATCTGTCCTATATTCATACGGGACGGAACGCCGAGAGGATTCAAAACCAAATCGACGGGACGTCCATCAGGCGTAAAGGGCATATCTTCGACAGGCAGAATTCTCGAGCATACGCATTTGTTCCCGTGGCGGCCTGCCATTTTATCACCTTCACGAATCTTACGCTTCTGCGCAATATAGACGCGGACAAGTTTATTGACACCCGGAGCAAGCTCATCGCCATTTTCACGGGTAAATACCTTAACGTCAACAACTTTACCGAATTCACCGTGCGGCACACGTAAAGAGGTGTCCCGGACTTCTCTTTCCTTATCTCCGAAAATAGCTCTGAGAAGTCTTTCTTCAGGAGTAAGTTCCGTTTCCCCCTTCGGTGTTACCTTACCGACCAGGATATCTCCCGGACGTACGTCGGCACCGATACGGATAATACCGTTTTCGTCAAGGTCCTTTAATGCATCTTCCCCGACAGAGGAAAGCTGGCGTGTAATTTCTTCTTCGCCCAGCTTTGTATCACGGGAGTCGCATTCGTATTCTTCAATATGGATAGATGTATATAAATCATCTTTGCAGAGCCGTTCGGAAATAAGAACAGCATCTTCGTGGTTATAGCCTTCCCAAGATACAAAGGCAACAAGGACATTATGTCCCAATGCAAGCTCACCGCCGTCGGTCGCCATACCGTCTGCCAGTGTTTGTCCCGCTTCTACACGGTCTCCCTTATAAACGAGAGGACGCTGGTTTATGCAGGTGCTCTGGTTGGAACGCATGAACTTAATCAAATCATAATCATCATATTCGCCATTATCCGCTTTAACGGTAATTGTACGTCCTGTAATCTCAGTGACCACACCGGAGCGTTTCGCAAGAACGCAGACACCCGAGTCCTGTCCTGCTACCCATTCCATTCCGGTTCCTACAAGCGGTGCTTCCGGACGGAGAAGCGGAACTGCCTGGCGTTGCATGTTTGCGCCCATGAGGGCACGGTTCGTATCATCGTGTTCCAAAAACGGGATAAGGGATGTACCGATGGAAACGACCTGCTTAGGTGATACGTCCATCAGATCGACTTCTTCAGGGAGTGCTTCCAACACGTCGGCACCACGACGGCAAGCCACATAACGGTCCACAAATTCACCGTTTTCTTTCAGCACTTCGCTCGCCTGGGCAATGATTTTGTCTTCTTCCACATCAGCCGTTACATACTTGCATTCATCAGTAACATGATGTGTCTTAGGATCCACAAGACGGTACGGTGTTTCTATAAGACCGTACTTGTTCACAATTCCGTAGTTGGAAAGAGAGGAAATCAGACCGATATTCGGACCTTCCGGTGTTTCTACCGGGCACATACGCCCATAGTGGGAATAGTGTACGTCACGAACCTCAAATCCCGCACGTTCTCTGGAGAGACCGCCCGGTCCCAATGCAGAAAGACGGCGTTTATGTGTCAGCTCTGCCAGCGGATTTGTCTGATCCATAAACTGGGAAAGCTGGGAACTTCCGAAGAATTCCTTTATAGCGGCAACTACGGGACGGATATTGACCAGTGCCTGGGCTGTCATTTTATCCTGATCCTGGGTCGTCATTCTTTCACGGACAACACGCTCCATACGGGATAAACCGATACGGAACTGGTTCTGCAAAAGTTCACCGACAAGACGGACACGGCGATTTCCCAAATGATCTATATCATCGGGACGGCCGTAACCTTGAATCATATTGAGCAAATACCCGACAGTGGCAATGATATCCGCTCTGTCCAAAGTGCGGAAATTATCATCATGCATACCGCTGGAAGCAATCACTTTAACCGGTGTACCGTCCTCTTTCTGAGTCATGACTTCCACCATTTCACTGTGGCTGAAAACCCCGCTCTTACGGATGATTTCCAAAGCTTCATCATCAATGATGGCGTTGGCACGGATAATAACTTCACCCGTTTCCGTATCGACAATCGGACCTTCCGTTCTGTGTCCTTTCAAACGATTTTCCCAGGATAATTTCTTATTTAATTTATACCGTCCCACTTTTGCCAAATCGTAACGGCGGGGATCGTAGAAGAAGTTACGAAGCAGGGTAATACCGCTTTCTTCCGTAGCCGGTTCGCCGGGGCGCAGCTTTTTGTAAATTTCAATAAGTGCTTCTTTCGTCGTTGTCGTCTGGTCTTTTTTCAATGTCTCTTCGATATGGATATCGTTATTGAAAAGCTCCATGATTTCTTCATTGGACGAAAAACCTAATGCACGGATCAGATAAGTGACCGGCATTTTTCTGTTGCGGTCAATACGGACGAAAACGACACCGTTCGCATCTGTTTCCAGTTCAATCCAGGCTCCGCGGTTCGGAATCAGCTGGGCCGAATAGATTTCCTTACCGAAGGTATCCATTTCCTTCTTGTAATAAACGCCGGGGGAACGAACAAGCTGGGATACGATAACACGTTCCGCACCATTGATAATAAACGTCCCCGTATTCGTCATAATCGGGAAATCTCCCATAAAGAGATCGTGTTCTTTAATTTCACCAGTCTCTTTATTGACGAGCTGGACCTTCACCTGCAGCGGCGCGGAATACGTAGCATCTCTGGATTTACATTCATCAATGCTGTACTTTTCTTTCTTGAAATAGTATTCCCCGAAATGAAGCGCCCACTTATGGGCACTGTCTTCAATCGGAGAGATATCCGCAAATACATCTTTTAACCCTTCCTCACAGAACCATTCATAAGACTTGGTCTGCAAATCGAGGAGATGGGGCATCCCCAAAACCTCTTGAGATCTGGCGTAGGTATATCTTTTTTTCTTACCTACTTGGACGGGTCTGAACATTTTGCTGTTGGGCATTCCACGCCTCACCCTTTCCTTCCACACACAAATTCATAACTTTGAAATGAGGAAAAACAAAGCAAGGTCAAATAACGTATAACCTTGCTTTCCTATACATTTCCAAAACTGTAAATAAAACTTTCACGAAAAATTATTATAATATATTAAATTACTTATTTCAACAAAACCGCCCGATTTACACATTAAGAATTATTTTATACAACCCGAAAGCTTTTATCTTTTATAAAATTATTCTTTAGCTATATAAAACTTTTCTATTGCTTAATTTTCCTATTGCAATTTTTGTTAAAATATGCTTTCGGTTTATTCTATCATTTAATTCTTTTCTTTGCAAATTATTTGCCGCCGCAGCTTATGTAATTTTATTTTCTCTCTGAATACATATATAAAAGATATTAAAAAAGGCACAAAAAAAGCGACCCCGCCGGTTTAAGCGAGGTCGCTTTTCATTAAATCAGTTTTCGTAAACTTCAAATTCTTCTTTACCTACTCCGCAAAGAGGACATTTGAAATCATCGGGCAAATCTTCCCATTTGGTTCCCGGTGCAATTCCGTTATCCGGATCTCCCACAGCTTCATCATATACCCATCCGCAAGCTTTACAAACGTATTTTTTCATTTTCTACTCCTTTTCCGGACCTTCTGGTCCTTACCCATTTATATTTATAGCGGATTTAAAATCCGTTATTACCGAAATTATTCTACCACCATGAGGAGATCGCCGGATTCAATCCTCATTCCCGGCTTTACATGAATCTCACTGACAATTCCGTCTGCCGGAGATGTAATCGTCGTTTCCATTTTCATGGCTTCCGTAACGATAACAGGTTCTCCTTTTCCGACATGACTTCCTTTTTCAACAAGAAGTTTTACGACAGATCCTGACAGTGTGGCTCCGATTTCTCCCAGTATATCTTTATCTGCTTTTCTGGAAGTCACGACCGCATCAGCCATATGCTTGTCATGCACCTTAATCTCCCGGGGCATACCGTTCAACTCAAACTGGATTCTTCTGTTTCCTTCCCCGTCAGCTTTACTTACACCGTCAAGGCGTATCAGAAGCATTTTCCCTTCTTCTATATTGACACGTATTTCTTCACCCGGTTTCATACCGAAGAAAAACGTCGGTGTATCCAAAACAGATAAATCACCGAATTTATGGAATCTGTCCATATAGTCGGCAAACACCTTCGGATAGATGCAATAAGAAGAAATATCCTCTTCCCGTAAAGGCATGTTCTTCTCTTTCATTTCTTCTTTGACTTTTGCAAAATCCACATCTGCCGGGCGGGATTCCAAATGCGGTTTTTCTCCGCGGAGAATAATTTTCTGCAACTTTTCAGGGAATCCGCCATAGGGTGTCCCCAATTTCCCGTCAAAGAAATCCACCACCGACTGCGGGAAGTCCAAAGTATTTCCTTTTTCGTAAATATCATCCTCGGTCAATCCGTTTTGCACCATAAAGAGTGTCATATCTCCCACCACTTTAGATGACGGTGTGACTTTGATGATATCGCCGAACATCATATTCACTTTCGCATACATACGGCATACTTCGGGCCAACGGTCACCCAGTCCCACTGCCGTCGCCTGTTGGCGCAGGTTGGAGAACTGTCCTCCCGGCATTTCATGCTGGAATACCGTGGTGTTCGGGCTTACCATTTTACTGTCTACCCCTGCATAGTAAGGACGGACAGCCTGCCAGTACCGGTCAATCGTTTCCAGTGCGTCAATGTCGAGTTTCGGCTGACGGGGATGATTTTGCAACGCATAGTACATCGCCGTCATGGAAGGCTGGCTCGTGCCGTTAGAGAGAGCTCCTGTTGCTACATCGACGATATCGACTCCCGCTTCAACCGCTTTCGCATAGCTGTAGAGCGTAAGTCCGCCGCCTTCGTGACTGTGCAGGTGAACGGGCAAATCGACAGCGTCCTTTAATGCGGAAACCAGAGCATATGCGGCTTCAGGTTTCAAAAGCCCCGCCATATCCTTAATGGCAATAATATTAGCCCCTGCCTTTTCCATTTCTTTCGCAAGGTCTGTGTAATATTTTAAAGAATATTTTTGCCGTGTCGGATCCATAATGTCCCCGGTGTAACAGAAGCAGGCCTCTGCAAGCTTGCCCTTTTTTCTGACTTCGTCAATGGAAATGGTCATATGGGAAAGCTGGTTCAAACAGTCGAAAATACGGAATACATCGACACCGTTATCTGCCGCCCGGTCAATGAAATGACGGACTACATTTTCCGGATAATTCGTATAGCCTACCGTATTGGCACCGCGGGTCAGCATCTGGAATAAAATATTCGGTGCTGCCTTTCTCATCTGACGGAGACGGTCCCAAGGACTTTCGTCAAGAAAGCGGTACGCTACATCAAAAGTGGCACCGCCCCAGTTTTCAAAGGAAAAGAGTTGCGGTACATGACGCGCCGTATAACGGATCGCATTCATGATATCATGCGTTCTCACACGGGTAGCCAAAAGTGACTGGTGGGCATCACGATACGTGGTGTCCATGAACATGACCTCTTTTTGGTCCTGCACCCATTTTGCAAATTTTTCCGGCCCCAGCTTATCCAAAAGCTGCCTGGTTCCTTCAGGCACCGGCGATTCATCGGAAGGAAGCTGCGGTATATCGGCAAAATCAGGTTTGTCCTGATGGCCTGCTCCTGCATAACCGTTTACGGTAATATCTCCGATATAATACAAAAGCTTGGTTCCCCTGTCGCTTATGAGGTGACTGTCCTCTAAAAGCTGCGGGTGCTTATCTATATAATTGACATCACAAAGCCCGCCCGCAAAATCTTTTGTGCGCAATACATTTTGAAGGAAATAAATATTTGTTTTTACGCCGCTGATACGGAATTCGTCAAGACAGCGGAGCATACGGTGAATCACATCGGCAGGATGGAGTGCATGAGCTGTCACTTTGACGAGGAGGGAATCATAATACGGTGTAATTACGGCACCCGTATAGGCCGTTCCCGCATCAAGACGGATGCCGGGGCCGCCGCCGGAGCGGTATGCCACAATTTTACCCGTATCGGGCATAAATTGGTTTTTCGGATCTTCCGTTGTGATACGGCACTGGACAGACACGCCTTTAAACCAGATATCCGGCTGCAGACCGATAGCAATTTCCTCACTGTCCAAGGAGTAGCCTTCGGCAATCAGTATCTGTGTCTTTACAATATCCACATCGGTAATCATTTCCGTTACGGTATGCTCAACCTGTACACGGGGATTGACTTCAATGAAATAGAAATGCTTTTCGTCTTCATCAACTAAAAATTCTACTGTCCCGGCATTCAAGTAGCCTACATTTTTCATCAGCTTGACAGCGGCTTCACAGATGTCATTCCGCAAACTTTGAGGCAAAGACCAGGCAGGCGCCATTTCTATAACCTTTTGATGACGGCGCTGTATCGAACAGTCTCTTTCAAAGAGATGAACTACATTTCCCGCTTCATCGCCCAAAATCTGAACCTCTATATGCTTCGGATTCATGACGCACTTTTCTACATACACTTCGTCATCACCGAAAGCCATTTTCGCTTCCGACTTGGCTCTGTGATAAGCTTCCTCAAGATCTTCCATGCGGTCTACATTTCTCATGCCGCGACCGCCGCCGCCATTGACCGCTTTGATCATGACGGGGAAACCATGCTCTTCCGCAAATGCCTTAACTTCAGAGAAATCACGGACAGCGCCTTTTGTGCCGGGGATTCTCGGAATATCCGCTTTTTCCGCCTGGATACGGGCATTCACCTTATCGCCGAACATAATCAGATGCTCTACTCTCGGACCGATAAAGATGATTCCTTCCTCTTCACATCGCTTTGCCAATTTGGCATTTTCCGCGAGAAATCCGTAGCCCGGATGGATGGCATCAACATGATGCTCCTTACAAATGCGGATGATATCCTCAATATCGAGATAGGCATCAATGGGTTTATCATTTTCACCCACCAAATAAGCCTCATCGGCGCGGTTGCGGTGAAGCGACAGCACATCTTCCTTAGAATAAATCGCTACTGTTCTGATTCCCAGCTCATTACATGCCCGAAACACACGAATGGCGATTTCGCCACGATTCGCTACCAAAACCTTATTAATTTTTCTCATGGAAATCCCCCTCATGTATGAACACCTTTTCACTACCTGTATCTATTATTGTACTTACCGCCGCTCTTTATTTCAATAGACGGATATTTAAAATAGCGGCAGGGAAATAAAATATCCGGGGCGGCGCAAAAAGCGTAAAGAAAAAGCGGGGCTTTTTACCACCGCTTCTCTTGAAACGTCATTCTCCGAGAATCGCCTTCCCTTTTGCGATATTTTCACGGATAGCCTCACAGCAAGCTGTAAAACGTTTCATTTCATCTTCCGTTAAATTATATTCTATTACTTTTTCAATACCGTTTGCTCCGATTACGGCAGGAACGCCGCAGAAAATTCCTTTTTGTCCGTACTCACCGTCCAGTGGTGCCGAGCAGGGAAGAATCCGCTTTTCATCACGGAGAATCGTCCGCACCAGTGTCGCCCCTGCAGAAGCGATTCCGTATTCGGTGCACTGCTTGCCTGCATATGTAACCCAGCCGCCCTTAATTGTTCTTTCTTCGATTTCCTTTTTATCAAACCGGAACTTCGGATCATTCTCCATTTCAGACAACGGTTTCCCGTAAAAAGAAATAAGGGACCATGGAACAATCTGGGAATTTCCATGCTCACCGAGCATGAATGCCGTAAATCCGCGGGCATCCAAATCCGTCTGTCCCGAAATGGCATGAATCAGCCGGGACGAATCGAGCAGCGTGCCCGTTCCGACCACATGCCCCTTAGGAAGACTGCTCTTCTCCGCAGATAACTTTTGTTCAGCGCAGTTCATCTAAGCTTTCCAAAACGTCTTTAACCAGCCTCGCCTGATACTTTATCTTAAGCAGTTCTTCAAGACTGTCTGTGTGTAAAGCTGTTTCACGATATTGTTCTATACGTGTAACAAACATACTAATATATTCCTGCATTTGTTCGTTTTGTACCGTTCATTTTCTAAAACAAAAGGCTGATTTGGCGGCGATCAGCTCCACAACTGCTTCTCGCTCAAAAATCATCATTGACGGGCTCAGTTCAATTTTATATTCGTCCATGTCATCCCCCCTTTGAAAAAAATTTATTGCAATTGCTTTATAACTTTTCATAATCGAATTCGCAATCATTCGCAAAGGTTTTAATGTCTATGGTGTAGTCGGAGTAGGGCATTTAGGTGCTCATGTGGCATTTAATTTGGGAATGATAGGGATTGCCGATGAAATGCTGCTTTGTGATGGGAAAGAGAGCAAGGTCACAAGTGAAGTACAGGATTTAAATGATGCGGTCATGTATATGCCGAGTCATATCATTTACAAAGCGTCCGATTATGAGAGACTGAAAGATTGTGATGTCATTGTCAATGCAGTGGGAGATATCACGCTTTGTGCCTCGGGGATGAGAGATGCGGAACTGGAAAATAGTGTGAAACAGGTGTCAGATTATGTTCCGAAGGTCATGGCAAGCGGCTTTCACGGTATTTTTGTGAGTATTACCAATCCTTGTGATGTTATTGCCCACTTGATTCAGGAGTTTTAAATCATGGTTTTTGTTGCTTTTTCTAAGTTTACTAATTTACCACAAAGAGCCATAAATAAACGTTTTGTCTGAATTTCTGCTTTGATAAACTTGGCCTATTATTGCTAAATTTATAGAGTTAATAAAGTTATTGGGCTCAATAACTACTTGCTCTTGGTAATTTTCTCATAGACATTTTTGATGAATCCTTGCTTTTCTGTTTCTTTCCAAAAATAATAGTTCACCAAAAGCAACATAAGCCAAACGAACAAATAAGCAAGTACCGTCGGAATACTTGCACCACCGTAAGACCACGTTACCGGCGAAAAGGGATAATTCCGAGCACGAGCTTCTGATATTATCGCAGTATACAACAATGTGCCCAAAAACATATGTGTCGATAAAGCTAGCAAAAATGATGCCGCCATCATCGTTATTTTACTTGCTTTTTTAGGCGATTCCTTTCTTTCTATTTGCTTTTTTAGCCACAATAATGCTATCGGCATCATTCCGATAAAAATGTATCGACTTTTTTTATCCAAACAAACAGCTATAATACTATTCCATACTGTTGACCATTTTTCCGGTAAAACCCCAATCCAAAGCGGCTTCGGTTGTAATTCAAATACATTTACCTGGAGCACAACCCCCAATAACAATAACAATGATAGCGAAAAATATATCTTACTGTAATCACGCACAACGGTATTCCTATTTCCCGTTTTAGAGTACTTGTTTATTTCTCTATATACATCTGGAATCAAAATCCCCCAAAACCAGGCTAACAAAAATATTACTCCGATATTCGGTAAAGCATCTGAATACACAATCCATGCGAAAACGCCTTCTGTTTCATTGATCGCAACAAGCGTTTGAAAGTATATCAAAGCGATTGCTTCAATAGCACTTAAAAGAAAGATTTTAGTCCCCCAAAAAATATTTTTCCCCAAAAACTCCAAAAGCACATTCGGTAAAAATCTTGATAAATAAATTATCACACCTGTTAAACAAAGCAAGCCTAAGACCCGAGCCGTTGACCATGCTAACATCATTTTCATATAGAGAGAAACGGAAAAGAGCTCAAGTCCGAATAACAAGAAAAAACAAGCCATAAAGCACAATGCTACCGGTCGCTCTTTACTCATTTTCTTCTCAGCGAAATACCACCCCGCCAATAATATATGCAATACACTGAAAAGTAGAAAAACTACATATTGTATCGGTCCATATTTAGGATCAAGATAACATGCATAACTCGCCCAAACCAAGTTTGCCAGCACCACATATATTCCCCATACTATGCTTGAAACAATCATATATATATCCCACAATGTCCTGCGACATTTAGTTCTATACATCGACATCACCGCCCGTTCCCGAACTGATTCTTCAATTCATCAATAACGTAGGATACTTTGTTTCCTGTGGATTTAAATGGAAGAAACATATTAAACGGTATCCTTTCTTCGATCGGAATCTCTGCTTCTTTCAACATTTTAATAATATCCTCACCATAAGTAATGCAAGTCCCTCCTGCCAAATATGTTCGCGGCACATTAAAATTATATCGTCCTGTTCCAGCTGAAAATGTATTTTTGTGCAATGAGTCATTAATTATCTGTATCGCTTGTTCTGCATGTTCTACATCAACAGTCGCAACTACAAGTGCATCTCCCGATTCAATCAGCTGATCAATATAGTTGCCGTTTGTTTTTTCTTCCACATAATTCTCCAATTTATTTGACCAATCAGGTGTAACACCGAGTGTATTAACACCATCGGATATATACAAATGGCCCGCGACCGTAAGATTCCCATCTTCCGATACCCATGGTCGTTTGTAAACAATCTTGAGCGGCTGTTTTTGAAATGCGAGATCATTCTATTTAGTTCCATATATCGCTTCGGCTGCACCGGTTTGCAGGGTCTGACCTATCGCATTGTTCACGATGACACCTACGGTGGCGCTGAGCCACTGATGCAGGGCGGGGTTGATCTTGCCGTGGGTGGCTTCGTATTTCGCAATCTCGCCGTTAATGACTTCGTTCACTGCGCCGCTCCATGCTCCCGCTGCATAGTGATCTCCTCCCAGTTTCGCCGTTATTCCTCCGACTACGGCATGAAGTATCGCTTATTTTGTGTACAGCTTCATTGGCATGTTTCGCAAACAGTTCACTGAGCCGTTTCTTTTCTTGTATATGAGGATCGTAATAATTATTTGTATGAATTTATTTTTCTTCTTCATAATAAGTTACCACGTCCACGATTTTCCGGCGGCATCTAACTCCTCTTTTGTCACTTCAATCGGAATAGATACTTTCCAAGCAATCGGTTCCACACCTAAGGCGGCTCCTACCTTATTCATTCCACCTACGTTTTTATTGTAGTCTATCAGATCCATAAAAGTGATCAGAAATGAATATTTTTCCTGTCCGTCACGCTCCACAATTTGGCTGGTTACAATCACTTGCGCTCCGTTAATTGCATACTCATGATCTTTGGTATCATTGATAAATATTCCACCACTTTTTTGCGTTAAATTTTCCGTAACTTGTTTTGTGGAAAGATCGGAAGTAATAAATAAATACATTATTACCGATCGGTTCTTGTGTCGCCAGTAGTAGTGCGTGTCGGCGACGTTTTGTACCGTGGTGAGTCCGATGTCTCGTGCGGCAAGTAGTTAAAACTCACCATACAATAAAAATCGCACTTACTAACAAAATCATAAAAATCCCATTTAGTATTAAAACCCAGCCCATAACATCCTTTGTCTTGCCTTTAAAAACCCTATTAGAATATCCTTTCAGCGCTGCATACCCTGTTGCACAGGAACTAAATCCTAAAATAAAAGTTGTGATGAAGATTGATAAAGAGGTAAGCTTTTCAATAAACAACACCAACGTCATTGCTATTAAAAAAGATCCTTCTCCTAAACGCTACCATGTTACCGCCTCTTCACATTGTTTTGTTTTTCTCCATTCTTTAAAAAACATAACCACTAAACATACTATCGCTATTGTCACAAGAAGTTTTCCACCGTCAATAATCACCATATCAACCTACCTCCAAAAACTTCTTTGTCTCTGCATCAATATATAATTGATTATCCGTCGGGATTTCCTTTAGCAGATAATACTGTAATCCCTCACCTACCGTTGCTCCCGCAGCACCGACAACAAATGATCCCACAAGCCCAAACCCTGTTCCTAAATACCCACCCATAGAGTCAATAGAGTTATTGGGCTCAATAATTATCTCTCCATTCCTTTATTCAAGCCTTTGACGGCTTGTTTGTAAGAACATTAGCGGCAAGACTTACGTTCATGTCAAATGATTTTGTCTCTTCGCTGTGCTGCTTAGGACAACATTTCCTAATATCCAGGCACAAAAAGATATTCCAACCATTTCATTCTTGTCCAAATGTCATTATAAACGATAGATATAATGACTTGTTTTTTGTTTTCTACATGATCAATGTCGATAATAAACTCTTCATTGTACAATCTTGCAGTTCTCAAACGCTCATTGCAAGAATAAACAGTCCATCCTTGTTCTTGTAAATCGGACAGAAAAGAATCAAATAAAAACAATTCATCAGCATCATCAAAACATACAGTCAAAAACAATGCGGGAAGTTTATTAACATGCCCAAAATACGTCGCCCGACCATGAAAAGGCTCTGCTAAGCCTATGGCCCTCTGCTCTAAATAATATGTACGTTCTTCCACGATGTCTTTGTTTACAATTCCATAAACAATGCCACCAAAAAAATTAACCACGAAAGCAAACAACACAGCTCCCAATATATACCAATACCATTTGAGACAGATCTTCCGTATCTGTTGAAAAGCCGTTTTCAAAACATTCTTAATGGAATTCATTGATATTTCCTGCATATGTAGATAGTAGTCAGATAGACTTTTCATCATATTTTCACTCTAAGAGATTTGCAACAATGATTATACCAGTCAAAAACAGTGCTATTTTTTCAATTGAATAAATCGGACAGCTCACCCGTTCATTTTTTAACAATACTCCACTAAACGCTCTTCGTTCAACCTGAGGTAAAAATACATAAAATAAATTCCATTCCAAACTTTGCGCATATTTTTTTACAGCGCCATCCGAACAATATTCAACAATATATCGATAACATCCCCATACTCCAAAAGGAGCTTCCCAAATAATCTCTGCCCCAACAATATAGCCTTTGCACACCGTCTCCCCCTTAAAAAAACGATAATAATATCTGTACAAAAGAAGACTTAGTACTATAAGGGAATATGCTCCTGTCAAAAACAGCTTCATATCCACACCTAAATATTCCCTTGGCAGCCCAAAAATACGGTGTCAGCATTTGTTAAGCACAAGGCAGCCGTGGGAGAAATAATTTCAACATGTTCTCCAATGTATGTTCTTTTTAAATGCTTCATAGTACCCCCTGTATATGCGTATTTCTCATATAATTATTATATCATCTCTAAAAAACTCTATATTATTCCCTGAGCATGTTCCACGTGTAATAACCACATCAGATAAATTATTCGCCGCCCGTTTTGGCGTATAAAAAAAGTCTCGCGATCACGAGACTTTTTTATATAAGGTTAATAGAGTTATTGGGCTCAAATTCAGATTTTCTACAAATTATATTTTTGATAAAAATCATTAAACTTTACAACAACTTTTATTTTTGATGCAGTTTTGTTTTCGGTTTCTTTGTATACAAAAATCTCCACTCTATACTTCCCATCCTTTGTCAGATAGTCAAAATAATAATACCGCTCATATTCACTATCGTATGCGTGTATCCATTCATTAGTTTTTGCCAACTCTTTAATTCCTTGTATCACCTCACCATAATGTTTTTTTACTACCATTTCTTTTTTGAGATACAAACGATATCCTATCGTATAGTATTGGGCTTTTTGGATGTCAGACATGTGCTGTATGCATCCAAATTCACGAGTATACACTTGTTCCAGCGTATCGGCACGCGCTTGGATTTTATCAGTGAAAAACGCCTCATAAACAAAAGTAGAAGCAAAGTAAAAAACAAACAGCAGCATCCCGCCTATCACAAAGTAATTGAATATTTTACGCATCTTTAAATCCTGCCTTTTAATGCTGTCCATGTAAAATCAAATGCTACGCCTGCAGTCATACCTGCATGAATACTTACCATACTCCCTTTTTTGCCAAATGAAATACTACCACCAATTCCGCCTATTGCTGAAAATCCTCCTGCTCCGCCAAGCAGCACGTCTTGTATATCTCCATTATCTATAATCCTGCCACTATACTTAAACACTTTACCAAATCCAATCGTCCCCGTCTTTAAGGATGCACCTGCATTGATTCCGCCGGCTACATATACATTCCCAAATCGGTCAATTACTTGCACCAATTCCACACCGACCAGTCCCCATGATTTACCCCCATTCACGATTATTACATCGGCGTTGCCGGGAAATTTGTAGTGACCATACTCATCCTTACTTACTATTTTAGTGTTGATTAATCCGTCCATTACTTTTCTTGCCGATTGCACGTAAAGTTCATCGTACGGATTGTATCGCTCCGCACTTACTTCCACCGGGTCTAAAAATGTCACTCGTATACCTTGCGATGATGTTTTTTCAGCCAATGCGATATATGCATCTTTGAAATTCGACACTTTAGCAGGAGCATATCCCTCCCGTATCAATACAGATTCTATTACCGACCATTCACTTTCTCCTAAGAACTCAATACCATCATTGCTCCCTGGTAGTTTTTGGGATAGAATCGCAACAATTCGATTCAATTCTCGTTCATCTTCGATTCCCAGTTTCTCTTTTAATAGCTTCCTACCGTCCAATATTTTAAAAGCATGGTAGTTCCACTTCGTTCCATACACCGCTTCAGCTGCACCGGTTTGCAGGGTCTGACCTATCGCATTGTTCACGATGACACCTACGGTGGCGCTGAGCCACTGATGCAGGGCGGGGTCGATCTTGCCGTGGGTGGCTTCGTATTTCGCGATCTCGCCGTTGATGACTTCGTTCACTGCGCCGCCCCAGGCTCCCGCTGCATAGTTATCTCCGCCGATTTTTGCCGTGATGCCGCCCACGACGGCGTGGAGCAGTACTTTCTCCGCACTGCCGTCTTGCCAGTGATTCTTGTCGCTGATCTTATGTACTGCTTCGTTGGCATGTTTGGCAAAGAGTTCGCTCAGGCGTTTCTTTTCTTCGATCGCTTGCAGGTCAAGTGTATTCTCCAGGGCATTAAGTGTATCTTGCGTGTTTCGGTTTACATCATCTGTGTTAAAGTCTTTGTCTCCCGTGATGTGGAGTTTCCCGTCTACGATCGCCGCATAGGTGGTGCTTGTGCGGCTGCCGTTGCTTGCGATCGGGGTGTGCGGGGTGAGTCCTTGTTCGTTTTGCGCCGTGCCGTCTCCATCGCTCCAGCCGATGCCTGCGCCTGTGCTACTCAATGCTTCTTTGTTCGTGAGGTTCTTCAGTTCGAGTTCGTTCGTCGTGATATTGTTCTTGGTTTTGTCCGCTTTACTGTCGATGAGTGCGCCCGTAAGGGTAGTTTTTCCACCGACGGTGATGTTTATCCCGCCTGCTCCTACAAAGATTCCCGCCTGTTCCCGGACGGTGTTCAACCGATAGTCCACTTTTCCTTTGTTGGCATTGGCATGACTGCCATTGATGCCACCTTGTCCACTTTTTAAACCGACGTTCATACCGATGGCGGCATTTTTACTGCGGTAGGTGTAGCTTGCACTGTCGGAGGTAATGGTAAGGTCTCCTCCGACGGCGATGTCGACCTGTTCTCCGAGCAGGGTACTTCCCTGTATATTCATATTTCCTCCGGCGGTGATGCTTATTTTATCCCCGTTGATTCGTGTCGGGGTATAGTAAGTTTCCGTTTCTTCGGTTTCGTTTTGGCTTGCCGCATAGCCGATTTTAGGCGCGATATAGCCAGACTTACCGAAGTCCGCGCCTATTTCCGCATGGCTGTCGTGACTGCCTGTTTCGGTGATGCTGTGGTTATCTCCCGAGGCCATATCCAGATGATAGGTTTCCAACCGGATGTCTTTTCCGCTCAGGGTTTGGCCGATGAGTTTGATTTCGCCGTTTTGGATATCTTTGGCGCGAATGACAATGTCTCCTTCGCTAGTTACGCTCCCTCCCGCATAGCGGACGACAACGTTGTCATAGGTTTGTTTCGTCTTATCGGAAACGAGCGCGACAGATAGTGTGATTTTATTATTACTCGTTGTGTTATCGAAGTAGTCGTTCCATGCTTTGTCGAATTCGCTTTTGGTTTCGACTCCTTCGAGGATTTTCAGCCGATTATCCCGGGCGCGGAGTGCGTTTTGGCCAAATACATAGGCATTGTTGAGATAGCTGACGGTTGTTCCTCCCAAACCAATTTGCAAGCCTTTGAAAGAATACGCGTCGGTTTGGCTATAGGTGCGTTTTGCATACGCTCCGTCAAGGGCAACTGACGCGCCGCTGATGGTGACTCCATCTTTGCCGTATATGTATGTAGCAGTAGCGTGTACTTTCCCTTCCGCGTCGAGGTCGACAGTGCCACCGACGGAGGTAATACGAGCGGGTACGGGCGTTTCTTCTGTTTCGCTGCTGTTATGGACTTCGCTCCATTTCCCTATCCGTATACCGAATAAGCCTTTGCCGAAGCCGATCCCACTTCCTTCAAAGGTTTTGGTATATTCGGTCTTTTGCAATGCAGTGTCAACGGCCGAGGTAATATCTCGTCCCGCTTTGAAACGTGTATTTCCTCGATCAATACTATTGGACGAGAGCAAACTGATATCCCGTTTTGCAGCAAGAAGAATGTTGTTACCCAACAGCTCAGTGGAAATCGGGTCTTTAATCTGGCCCGTTTCCTGTTGGCTGAAACGTCCGCGTTTGCTGCCGATGCCGCCGTTTCGGTGACGCCAATAGTAAGACGAGTCCATGCGGGTATGGCCAGTGGTAATTTCAATATCCCGATCAGCGAGCAGCCGTAGGCTACCTTGGGCGCTGCGAACGGCTCCCGCTTTGATTTTGATGTCGCCTTCAGCCTGCAGGGTGATGTCGCCTTCCGCTTCGACGATGCTGCCGCTTTCAGTGGTGATGTGCCGAACGTTATCTGCCGTTTGGGTAGTACCGACAGTGTATTCATAGGTTTGTGCGTCCAACAGGATATCTCCGCCTGCGTCGATGACAAGCGTGCCGTTGGGCCCGCTATGGGAGATTTGCCGGTTTTGGATATAGACGTTGCGATCAGCATGCAAATATAGCAGACCGTCTTTTTCTGTGACAACAACGCCGCGCCGAGCGTAATCGTGATGAATCGGCTCCTGTGCCAAGATGTCCGGTGCAGTCATTCGGATCGTTCCCGCCTCAGCCGCGAGTTTCTTTGCCACGATCAAATCTCCAGTGTGTGTGAAGGCGTCTCCCAGTTTCAGTGTCACGTCATCGGCTTCGATACGGCCACGGTTATTAAGGTCACTTCCCTGCAACGCTATAGCATGCGCGAGAACTGTTCCTTCGTTATAGCTGCCAGTGTTACCTTGCGCGATGATTTCTTTGGCGGAAATAAGTGATGAAGCGGTTTTTTCCTGTATGTCATTTTCCTTATGAAGGGTAATGACTACGTCATTTTCCTTTTTCCCGTTGCGCCAATGCGTTTCTTCTTCTATCCGATAGCTACCCTCTTTCCCGCCATTTTTCTGTGACGGTGTCAATGCCAATGCTCCACTTCCCGTCGCAGCCGAGGTATAGTAAGTCACGGTCGGCAAATAATATGCCACGGTTTCGTCCGGTTCCTGATATGGCTGGTACGGAGTCCAGCGACGTTCGGTTTTATTGTGAAGGTGATGCCAATGTTGTTCCGGTGAGCTATGGCTGATTTCTCCTTTATGCAGCCGTTTCTTTTCTACTGCTGCAGCGATATTTTTCCATGTGCCATCGATTCGGATTTGCTCCCCCGCAATGATCCGACTGTCCTGATTGGTGAGTTCACCGAATAGGCGTATGTTCCCGTCGGCAATGACGCTGCCGGGACTCGCGGACACCAGTTCCGTGTGAATATTCTTTTGCGCGGAATGAATTTCCCAGTAAGTGCGGAAGGTTTCCAGTGTATTGTATTCGCGAACCATGGCATTGTATTCATCCAATGTCTTGCCAAACTTTTCTTTAATTTTGTCTGCGATCTGCTGTTTGAGTTCCGTTTCACTTTGCTCTTTCACATGCCCAAGAGGTATTCCCAGTTCCCTCAGCAACCCATTCATTTCGTTTTGAGCAGACTGCCAGTCATTATATTCGGCATCCCACTCTTCTTCAATGTCGAAATCCTTTTCATCCGGTTCATCGCTGAAATAATCGCTGATAGTAGCATCGGTGACTGCTACATATTTTCTGTATTTATCCGGATGCGGAAAGTAGTCATAAGAGTGGCGTCCATTCAAATTTCTAAATTTATTTTTCGTTGCGATCAGGTGATTGTATTCAGTTCCTTCCGCTTCGATTTCAATCCTGTCGGGGTCTTTTTCCCATTTTCCTTCCACTGTACGAAGTTGCAGATCCGCGTTGGTATTTTTTACTTGCCGTGCTGCTATGTATAGATCGCCAGCACTGCGAATATCGCCACCGTTGTTGTGAATAAGTTCGGCGTACGAGGGTTCTTGTTCCGATTTTGTATCTATACCCTCCAAATGTACATTGCCGTCACCTGCAATAACGGCTCGTTCCCGATTATACAGGTACTGGCTACGAATCCGTACGCCTCCTACGCCGTAAATAACGCCACCGACGCGCCCACTGTATACGTACGGTGCAAGCGCCGCCTGCTCTGTACGCAAAGTGGCCAATTCGTCTTCTGCTTTGTCCCGTTCTCGCTCGTAATCCTCCGCCTCGTCCCGATTATTGCGGTTAAAATAGTCTAATTCCTTATTCAATTCGGCAATTTCCCGCTCTTTTGCCTTGATTTTTTCATCCCATTCCGCAATTTTCGGATTCACTTTCTTTTCGCCGGCTGCATTTTCTAAACGCTTAGCGCGAAGATCAAGCGTCCCACCCAGTATACCGCCTTCGTTAATCAGGTCGGTCGCGGTAAGAAGAACACGTCCTCCTTTAATTGCACCTCGATTCAGCGCATTTCGATCGGTGCTGATTTCAGTAAGTCCCACTCCGTTAATAACACCGTTCTGTTCGATATCTCCTTGCAAGCGGATGCGCAAAGTACGAGCCGCTTGCAGATTTCCTTCAAGCAGCAACGATGCGTCAGCGTCGGCGGACTGCCAAGTGATCCCCTGCGCCTGAATATGTCCTGCCGACGTGACAGTCGATAGTGTTTGCTCCTTATTTGCCGCTGCAGCGGCGCTTATTTTGCCACCGGCAGCATTGACGGTACCTGCGCCGGTAAAGAAGTTCAGATTCTCTCCCTGCACGCTTCCCTGTACACGTAAAATACCTCCTATGATATTTGTCTGGCCGATATGACGAGTGTCCAGCGATGCGATATCGATGGTCTGATTGCGACTGCTGAGTTGCGGCTGGCCGTCTTGCCATTGTATAGTGCCTGCATGAAACGTCACACGATCGGAATGCAATACCTTTGCTCCGTCCAACGTAATGCCGTTCGGATTGGCAATAAGGACGCTTGCTTTATTTCCGCCCACTTCCAACGTGCCGTTGATAAGGCTGCGCCGATCTCCTGTCACTTCACCCACAATCAAACCTGCGGTCCGATCGGCAAAGTTGCTGTTCTTGTGAATTGTGCCGGCCACTTCAGTAGTCACTGTTCCCAATGAATTGTTCAACACCAAGCCACTGCGCAATACATTAAAACGTTCTAATTGATTCAGCGATACACCGTATTGATCCGGTGCAAGGATATCCATGACTTGCGCTCCATTGGCAGCAGTTTCGATACGAACGGTTTGCGCTGGTAGCGGTACAGGCGACGGTGCCGGTGTTACCTCGGACTCGGACGGTGTATACACCGGATACGGCGTGGGATTGGGTAGCCATGTCGGTCGTGTCTGCATAACGGTAATTGTTGCCGGTTGACCCCATCCGGTCATATTGAGTCCGCCAATATCTCCATTGACGCTCGACCAAATCTTCATTTCATTGCCAACCAAGTTAGTATACTGAACACCATTTCCGTATAGGCCGTTTCCGACAACTGCCAGTGTTCCTTGCGGCTGAATATAGAGTTCCTTCGCATAGGAGATATCATGCGGTAGCGCGCCCGTTACCAAAGAGGCATAATCCATATTTGTCAATTGCGCGCCGTCAAGAGTAATACCGTTCGGATTGGCGAGAAGAAATGACGCTCTCGCACCGGCTATTTCCAAATTGCCCTGCAATGTACTTTCGTCTTTTCCTGTTACTTCCGCCACAATAAGTTGAGCCACATGCTTTCCGTAATTACGATTACGTTGAATCGTTCCTGCAGTAATGGTGGCAGTTTCAGTTAATGTGTTGTTCAGTACCAACCCCGACTTATCTACGGTAAAATCTGCCAAGCGATTGATGGACACACCTTGCGAATCAGGTGCGAGCACGTCCATAACGACAGCACCGTTCGTTGCTTTTGCAATGCGAATTTCTTGTGCAGGAAGAGAATCCTGTTCCTCTATAACAGTTTCACTTTCGGCTTCTTCCGATTCTATTATCGGCTCGGGTATCGACTGATGCTTTTGTTGGGTATGCACCGACACCTGTGTGTCCGGCGCAAGTTCCACTTCTTTTGCTGCGTTGATTTGTAAATCCTTCGATACCGTTTTCCCTCGTAAAGTAATATCGCCGTTGGCTTGTAACACCACTTGCTCCGCCCCTTGCAAAGTGCCATCACTATGAATTCCGGTACCGAGTGATTCCGTTTCAATATAAATCGTATCGGCATACATGCCACCATAAGCGGATACGTCAACCACCTTGCGGCTTGTACCCGGCTTGTCAGAAAAGGTTTGTCGCTGTTTGCCAAGCGAAAGTTCCCCCTCCCCTGTTACTACGTATATATCTTTTGCTCGCACGTCGCCGTCCACAGTGGTACGGTTCGCGACCAATGCCAATTTCCCTGGCTCTATTTGCAGTCCTTTCTTATAAATGGCAATATCTCCACTCGCATGAACCTGCCCTCTTTGCAGTTTCCCCTCTACATAGTTCGGCCGTCCCGCCCACAATGATACTTCACCGGCATTGATAAACCGGGCTCCGTTTACGTCAATACCGTTCGGATTAGCAATGATGATATCTGCACGCGTCCCTGCTACTTCAACAGCTCCGTACAATGCTGAACGATTTTTTCCCATAACTTCATTCACTATCAGTTCAGCAGCATCGGTTAAATTCGGATTAGCTTCAATTTGGCCTGCCAACTGCGTGTCGGTCTGTTCCGTAGCGTTATTCAGTACCATTCCCTGTTCGCCGACTGTAAAACCGCTGTATTGATTGACCGATATGCCGTCCTGATTCGGTGCCTGTATATTCACTATTACCGTTTCGTTCGCAACTACTCCTGCCCCACCCCAACCTATCAGATATCCTGACAACGCACCCAATATTAACCGCTTGAGTATTTGTTTTTTCTGTTTTTGCATACGCATAGGTAGCCTCCTTATATCAATACGCATTCCCTGTTTCCCCTTTCTTTGTTGCGTGTTTGTCTGACGATATCATTTTTACCATCGATACCCTAACTCCACATCTACTATCTGCCTATTTCCTGTCCATGAATGCGGACGGATCAGAGGTGTAGAAAAAGTAACGGTACCGAAACAACGGTCGCCGCTAATTTTAACTCCGACAGCTGCTCCCATCAGTACATGTCCTGGGGTTCGTTCTCCCTTTCGATAAACTGCGCCGATATCGGCCCCAACAAAAGGTTGCCACCTGCCGATTTTACTTGTCCATTCCTGCTGGCAATGCCATCCACTACTGCCTGCCAATACATTGGCACCGCTGAATCCGCGAACGGTATATAAGCCGCCGATAGAGATTTCATCATGTCCAAGAAGTCGGCTTTTCGCCAATTGTCCGTGCCATAGAACTCGATATTTGACAGGCAGACCTTGCCATTTCAATGATCGCGTATAGGATATATCCGCATTGCCGACCCATGCGTCGATGTCCGGCCCACCGGGATACTCTTTCACGACACGATCTCGCCACCACGGGACACCTTTACTAACTGCGGCCAATACGTTAATTTGACCGTCCGAATAGTATCGATTATAGTCCAATCCTAAACGAAGCGAGGTTCTATCCGTACGCTGTACACGCAATTCGGATGCACCGATATAATTTCGTCCGCGATATCGCTCTACACTTGCCTGCACGGTCATTTTTTCACGCTGATTACGCCACCACAGACGTTCTGTTTCAAGGATCTGCGTTCGCGCTCGATTACGATACGGGTATTTCCCCAAGTGTGCCACTATCGGGCGCACCGTTTGCAAACGAGACTCTCGATAGCCGAATCGGTATTTACCATAAGGCAGTGTATAGCTCCACCCCGTCTGCCGATAGTTTTGGTATCGTCCTGCATGCGGTTCTTCGCGACCGATCTGTACGGAAAGTACATCATTTAGACGCAACGGGTTTGCCCATGTCACATGCAAGCGTCCCCGATACTTACCAGCGGCATCGTTACCTTGGTTATTCACCACAAAAGCAAATGCAAGAGGCTTAGGACGGGTAAAGTACAATATAACATCACTTGTATCCGTTCCCTTTACCGGCTGAATTTTCAATTGTACTTGCTGACCCGGTACACACCGAATTTGATCCGCCCCCTGTTCCATCATGCGCAAGTCCAATACATCGCCTGGCCGTGAGGGAAATGCCGTACGCCAATTTCCTTTAACGCTTCCCGGCGCGTATGCAAAGGAACGAATTTTTCCCGGAATGTATACCAGTCGCAATGTTCCTTTGCCGACCGACTGTTCCGGAATAAAGAACCGTCCTGTCAGACGTCCTTCTCGCACCGCTTCCTGTTGCAGTCCCCTGACTAACTGCCGTATATCCACCATGGTAAGTCGACGATTTGTATATTTTTCAAGAATCGGCTTTAGATTTACATAGAACCCCTGCGCGCCTTTTAAAACAATATTGCGCACAAAAACGGCAGTACCGTTCGTAACTTCTTCCGTCACAAAAGGTACTGCCGTTTCTTGCTGCAAGGGTCGCGTTGCCAACGAAGCGACTTGACGCTGATGAATTTGTTCTGCTTTGAACTGCTGCTCGGCAAGATTGAAAGAGCTGGCAACTGCGATACCCCCGCCAAAGAGATATGTGCACGCAAAAGCAATCGCAAATATTACTCCCCTTCCGCGCACAGCTTTCTCCATGTTCCTTTTTTTGTTCTTATAGTTCATGATTCCCTCTTCATGAATAATTATTAAGTTTATTGTTATCATATTGTTAACATATTCATTTGTCAAGAAGCTACGCTAAAAGCGCCAAGATGTATCTTTTCTGTCAAATTTTAAATCATGGTTTTTGTTACTTTTTCTAAGTTTACTAATTTACCACAAAGAGCCATAAATAAACGTTTTGCCTGAATTTCTGCTTTGATAAAGTTGACCCATTGTTGCTAAATTTATAGAGTTAATAGAGTTATTGGGCTCAATAATTATAGCGGGAGAGATAATAAACGTGGCACAGCTGCATGAAGTGCCAGAGAAAATTGACTGTTTGTTAGTAAGATACAATGAACGCCAAATGACATTACAAGATATGGCGGAGTTTCACTTTCAATTTTAGAAATAAGAGGACATCTTCGTCCCCTTATTTTTCATTTTAGCATGTTATAATTTAAACATAGAAAAATGTTGAGATGTTAAAAACTTATCATTTTAACATCTAAAAAATTTAGGAGAACATTATGATAAAAAACTGGTAGGATTTTTAACGGTACTATGCATGGTCTTCTTTATTTCCGGTTGTAGCAGCACCCCGGATGTGTCGGGAACGTATTCATAATAAAAATGTAAAAAAGGTTCCACACACTGGGTATCTAAATTTAACCTGGAGATAAAACAAATGGTTGCCGACCAAAACACCAATCCATTTAGCAATAGAGTTTTATTTTTTAGTGAAGACCTATCCGGCGTAGGATTTAATAAAATGTATCCTGATGCATTTAAAAAGGTTTCTAAATCCGAAGCACAAAAATATGATAAGTTTGTAGAAGAATAAAACCATGCATTTTAAAAGGATGGACAGCCTGACAGTACCGGTCAATCGTTTCCAGTGCGTCAATGTCGAGTTTCGGCTGGCGGGGATGATTTTGCAACGCATAGTACATCGCCGTCATGGAAGACTGGCTCGTGCCGTTGGAAAGAGCTCCTGTTGCCACGCTGTAGAGCGTAAGTCCGCCGCCTTCGTGACTGTGCAGGTGAACGGGCAAATCGACAGCGTCCTTTAATGCGGAAACCAGAGCATATGCGGCTTCAGGTTTCAAAAGCCCCGCCATATCCTTAATGGCAATAATATTAGCCCCTGCCTTTTCCATTTCTTTCGCAAGGTCTGTGTAATATTTTAAAGAATATTTTTGCCGTGCCGGATCCATAATGTCCCCGGTGTAGCAGAAGCAGGCCTCTGCAAGCTTGCCCTGTTTCCTGACTTCATCAATGGAAATCGTCATATGGGAAAGCTGGTTCAAACAGTCGAAAATACGGAATACATCGACACCACTCTCTGCCGCCCGGTTAATAAAATGACGGACTACATTTTCCGGATAATTCGTATAGCCTACTGTATTGGCACCGTGGGTCAGCATCTGGAATAAAATATTCGGTGCCGCCTTTCTCATTTAACGGAGACGGTCCCACGCTCTTTATTTCAATAGACGGATATTTAAAATAGCGGCAGGGAAATAAAATATCCGGGGCGGCGCAAAAAGCGTAAAGAAAAAGCGGGGCTTTTTACCACCGCTTCTCTTGAAACGTCATTCTCCGAGAATCGCCTTCCCTTTTGCAATATTTTCACGGATAGCTTCACAGCAAGCTGTAAAACGTTTCATTTCATCTTCCGTTAAATTGTATTCTATTACTTTTTCAATACCGTTTGCTCCGATTACGGCAGGAACACCGCAGAAAATTCCTTTTTGCCCGTACTCGCCGTCCAGTGGCGCCGAGCAGGGAAGAATCCGCTTTTCATCACGGAGAATCGTCCGTACCAGTGTCGCCCCTGCAGAAGCGATTCCGTATTCGGTGCACTGCTTGCCTGCATATGTAACCCAGCCGCCCTTAATTGTTCTTTCTTCGATTTCCTTTTTATCAAACCGGAACTTCGGATCATTCTCCATTTCGGACAACGGTTTCCCGTAAAAAGAAATATGGGACCACGGAACAATCTGGGAATTTCCATGCTCACCGAGCATGAATGCCGTAAATCCGCGAGAATCCAAATCCGTCTGTCCCGAAATGGCATGAATCAGCCGGGACGAATCGAGCAGTGTGCCCGTTCCGACCACATGCCCCTTGGGAAGACCGCTTTTTTCCTGAATCAGGTGGGCAATAACATCGCAAGGATTTGTAATACTTACAAAAATACCGTGAAATCCTGCTGCCATCACCTTCGGTACATAATCCGCCACCTGTCTTACACTGTTTTCAAGCTCCGTATCTCTGGTTCCCGAAGCACAAAGAGTGATATCTCCCACAGCATTGACAATGATATCACAATCTTTAAGTCCCGCATAATCCGAGGCTTTATAAATAACACGGTTCGGCATGTACATTACGGCATCATTTAAATCCTGTACTTCGCTGGTGACCTTACTTTCCTTGACATCGCAAAGCAGTACCTCATCGGCAATTCCCATCATTCCCAAATTGAATGCCACATGAGCACCTACATGCCCTACTCCGACTACACCGACTTTTCGTTTTTGAATAGCCATAGTTCATCCCTCCAAAACAGATTATTATTTTTATAAACCTTTACAGTTTATTGACTATGGTAACACAGAAAATTTCAAGTGTAAATAAAAAAAGCAGGTTTTTTCCCTGCTCTTTCTGGTGCGAGCGAAGGGACTCGAACCCCCATGCACAAGGCGCAGGATCCTAAATCCTGTGCGTCTACCAATTCCGCCACGCTCGCATATTCGTTTACCCCGGGTAAACAACATATAATGATAGACAATCCGAATAAAAAAGTCAATGTTCACCGATGATTCTGACAGTAATTTGGAAACAGGAAATCATAATAATCCTGTTCATTTTATCGTCCGCTTCAAATATATTTTCCCGCAAAAAAAGCATACTCCCTCAGGAATATGCTTTCCCTGTTCTTATTTCCCAGACTCCTCCAAAACAGCCGTGCAATGAGGGCAACGGGTCGCATCATCGGCAATTGTTTCCTTGCAGAACGGGCAGGCACGCTTCGGTGCTTCCGCCGGTTTGGGAAACATTCTATTCATCTGACGAATCATCAGGAAAATCACAAATGCAATAATCAGAAAATCAATAACCGTATTCAGAAACTGCCCGTATGCAATGACAGGCACATTCAATTCTTTTGCCTCTGCCAAAGTTGATACCGGTGTCTTTCCCAAACTGATAAACAGATTGGAAAAATCAATACCGCCCATAAGCATTCCTATCGGAGGCATGATTACATTGTCCACAAGAGAAGACACAATTTTCCCGAAAGCGCCGCCGATAATGACACCGACTGCCATATCCATTACATTCCCGCGGGCTGCAAAATCTTTAAACTCTTTCATGAGTCCCATATAAATCGCTCCTTTTCCTTTTGCGAATACGTTTTAATCTTTCCGTAGTATACCACAATTTTTAACAGATTGATATATTTCAATTTACCTTCTGATTTTCAAAAACAGCAGAACTCCTTTGTCTTTCCTGACTCTCTTTTAATTGTTAATTTAAATCCGTTTATTAATTTGACAATATGAAAACAAGGGACTATAATGAAATTGTAAATCATAGAAAGACCCCGGCCTTGGTCTTTCTACTCATTGTCATTTTACACAACTCCCTGCGAAGCCCCTTACCGGGGCTTTTGCTATATACAGGCAGTGATTTCCGGAACCGGGTTTTATAACCCGTTTTTATTTTCCCTATTTTCCGATCAACTTCTTTTTTTCCATATAAAATACGTTTCATTATAAAAACGACTCTGTAGCCGTTTCATTTTTACAGAGCCGTTTTTTATAATCCATTTATTTTTTTACTACATCATTATTGACAATTATCCTGAAATATTCTTTTTTGCTTCAGGATATACCTTACCGGACATATACTGTAAAGCGTCGGGATAACGTATGCCCGGGCTGCTCAGAAACAAATCCTGAGGGAGCAGGTATACTCTCCCTGTCTTGACAGCCTTCATTCCTTTCCATGCCGGGTGATTCATTAAAGATTTTGCAAAAACCTCATCTTCTTTTCCCCTTTGAACCATCGTTGTAAGAAATATCACATCCGGATCTTTTATCGCCAACTCTTCCATACTGAACGGAGGACGGTTCCCCAGTTTTTCTGTAGCCGAACCGGAAAATACGTTAACCATCCCCATTTTTTCTGCCACGTCACAAGCGATGGAGTTTTTATTTTCTATGGTAAGAGATTTTCCTGTGCCATGAATAACGGCAAAAGACAAATTTTCTTTAGGAATACTGCCGGCTATATCGGCCATCTTCTGATCCAGACGACTTTCTATCTGCCGTCCTTTTTCCTCATCCCCTGCAACCTGTGACAATGTATGTACTACTTTTTTTACATCATCATAGCTTGCCATGGACAGTAACAGAAAAGGAATATGATTCCCCGATAAACTTTCCTCCAAACCGTTATGCAGCCCCTGAAGACCTATGACCAAATCCGGTTTTAAAGATACAAGCTGTTCCATATTTATCTGGTAAGGTCTTCCCACATATGACTTGTCCGCTCCATACATCTTCACCGTTTCTTCCGACGGTGCCGCCATTCCGATAAAGCTTCCGCCCAAAGCATTTTGTATTTCCGCCAACGTAGGTGTAAGAAGAACAATCCGTTCCGGTTTCTTAGGAATAGTTACTTCTCTCGCAACACTGTCAGTAATGGCAAGAAAGCTGTCTCTGTTTTCCTTTACCTGAATTGTACCGCATCCGGAAATAAAAACTAAAACGGCTGCCAAAAATGAACAGATATACCCCTTCATAAACACCTCCGCAATGAAAAAGATTCTGATTGTATCAAATCTTCCATGCTTTTTGTCACCGGTTAAAAGGCATGCTCAAATCCAAATATCCAGAACCGGCCGTCCAAATCAGATTTGCTGTCCTTTTTATCCAATATGTTTTCTACGGTACCATAAAGTCTTGTATTTTTATTAAATCGTCTTGTCAAGGTGAAATTAAGCAGATTATAATTTGTCTTTTCCTGATGCTCCGTCACATACTGGTAATCCCACTGATCCCAAAGAACCGCACTATATCCCGTATCTTTATGATCATCATAGATGAGCTGGTATATTTGGGAGAACCGCGGACGTCTCACTAAATCCAAATTGTCCGTTGTATTTTTAGCAGAAAGCCAGTTAGAAATCATACGTATCTCCCAACGTTCGTTCCACTTATATCCAAGTATACTTTCTACCCCTTTAATTCTTGCCTTTCCCACATTCATGTATTTATACTGGTCAGCTCTGCCATCATTTCCGATTTTTTCACTTTCAATCAAATTCTTCACATGGCTATCAAAATAACTGAGAGACCCGTAACCGTTTCCAAATTCCGCTTCCACTCCCACATCGAAGCTTTTTGATTCTTCCGGTTTTAAATCTTTATTTCCCAATAAATTGACGTATGTCTGTCCCATCATACGATAAAGAGAGTAATAGAGCTGGTAAACCGAGGGAGCTTTAAATCCGTCACCATAATTAAACTTGAATCGTAAATTGTCCTGTGCTTTATAAGTCAGACCCAATTTCGGAGAAACATGTCCCCCGAAAGTAGAATGATGATCATAGCGAAAAGCAGGAACAATGAACCATTTTCCATTTTCTATCTCATCCTGTACATAGAAAGCATAGGTGTCGATATTCACTTCCGAGCTTTTTTTCGTCTTCCCGTTTTTACTGAGATCTTTCACGCTTGTTCCGTTACTGCCCAAATTCGTCCCTTTGACAGTATTATCTATATACTCTGCCCCGAAGGTAAGACGATTATGGGAGTTGACTGTCCATGTATTTTTTCCTTCCAATGCCCATAATGCATTCGAATTTTCATTGAAATCATTCGTATTATGATTTCTGTTAACAAGAGCCATATATGCCTTCATGAATCGGGGGTTCATCTTTTTATCGGGAATAGCACCTAAAACTTTCTGGTTTTTTTGGTCATTCCAATCAAAAACACTCCGATATAACCTGACTTGCCAATTATTATTTAAAGAGCTTCCGTACAGACTGGCTCCATAATTTTTTTGTTTGTAGTCATGCAGATTAACGCCTTCTATGCTGGCTGATCCGTTTAATTGCATACGTCCCATGAAAACAGACAGAGGAGCATACTGCGGAACACCCGTATCGCTCTTTAAATGCTGTGTAAAATAGTCATAAAATATTTGGACATATTGATTATCCTTTATGTGGTATTTAGCAGAAAGATTGTATGCTTCTGCTGTCCCGTAGGAATCAGAAAATGCATCGTCCGCATCCTGTTTCCTGAAAATTTTATTGAATTTCATATCCGCTGCGGCAGACAGATTTCCTTTCCGTCCCGTATCAAAATGATACCAGTTATTTGCATCCCGTTTGCTTCTGGATACACCCGCAAGACCTGACGGTTTCCCTGACTGTTTCGTGATGACATTCACCACACCGCCCATCGCTTCCGATCCGTACAAAGCACTGGAAGGCCCCTTTACAATTTCAATTCTTTCAATATCACTTAAGCTGATTCTGTCAAATGCCATCGCATTCCCCAGTCCCGTAGCATCAGCTTCATTTGCTACACGACGGCCATCAATCAATATTAAAGTTTTATCGGTATCCATTCCGCGAATAATAACATCATGTCCGCCGCCACGGCTTCTATATTTTTGGAATATCCCCGTCTCATGGGAAATCAAGCCGCGTAAATCATTGCTCCCTGATCTTTGAATATCCTTTTGAGTAATAATTTGTGTAGAGGCAGGTACATTCTGTATCGTATTTTCAGTTCTTGTCGCTGTCACAACCACTTCCGGCAAAGTTGCAACCTGCATGGGTGCAGCATAAACACTTATACCCCCCCACATTGCGGCAATCTGCCCTGCTAAAAGTATTTTTTCCCATTTCCTCATTCGATACGCCTCCCGATAAACATTAAAATTTATAAAAAATATATAAACTTATATTATAATATCACGAAGAATTTGTTTGTACTAATAAATATTCAATTAATCGTTCTTTGATAAAAGTAATCTTTTACCCGGTTAAAATCACGTTTTTCAACTTGGCAAAAACTTTCCTTTTCTATATAAAATGCACCCTGTATTTACTTTTTCCGCAGATGCATTTTTGTAATTTTAAAACCGAACGCTCTTATCTTGTTGCAAAAATTTTTACAGACTTTACAGGCAACAAAAAAACCATACTTTTTATGGTCTTTTTTTACTTTTCTATTCTCTTTTCATCGTAAAGAAGATTCATTGATATCGGGAGCAGGGTTGTTCCTTCTTCCTGTACAACAAGTCCCAAGGGATCGGTTGCACTGCGGCGGGCCAGGATAGCGGCTACATGGCGGAGCCACTTATTTCATCTTTCTGTCATTTTCTTTTTTTCCGCTTCTTTATATATTCCGCCGGACTCTTTCCGGAACGGATGCTTAAACTCTTCCATTTATTTTCTCCTTCTGCTTCCCTTTTATATTTTCATTATACCCATGTAGGTATGTATATCAATAATCAGTTCACGAATCTTGTCAGATATAGAACAAAATTTTTATTTTGTCCATTTTCTTGAAAATTTAAAAAAGAAACAAAAAGAGCCCGTTTTTATGTGCATCAAAAAAAGCATCGTTTGAGATGCTTTTATTTTTTTACATTTTATTCATTTCGTCCAAGGTAAGGAAAAAGCTGCCTGCAAAGTGATCTAAAAACCAGTCCACTTCCTTCAGCTGCATCTTTCGCAGTTTATTCTCCGTAGTCCGGAAGGCTTCTTCAAATTCACTGTTGCCCGCCTGTTTTTCTTCTGCACATTTCAAATAAGCGGACAGCGTATCTGCCGCCTTGACCAAAGGCCAGAGAGAATCTTTTTCCATATCAAGAATATAGGGACGGTACGCTTTCTTTAATTCATCGGGAAGTGTCTGCAAGAGCCTTTCTCTTGCTTTATCCTCTATTTCCTGATAGCGGTCTCTCAAGTCTTCGGTAAAATACTTAACCGGTGTCGGCATATCGCCTGTAAATACTTCGCTTACATCATGATAAACGGCAAGCATGGCGCAATGTTCTCCGTCGCAGGGCTCGTGGAATATGTTTTCCCGTATGAGAGCCAGTCCGTGGGCAATCATTGCCGTTTGCAGCGTATGTTCCGCATCATTTTCAGGGACGGAATTTCTCATAAGTCCCCATCGTTTTATGTATTTCATTCTTGCCAAATAGGCAAAAAAAGTATGTTTCATAAATGCCCCCAATTTTTTCCGTAAAACCAGAAATGGTGAACCGGACCATAGCCGTGTCCGATTTTATTGTCTTTTGCCGTTTCTATCGCCCCTGTTACGTATTTTTTTGCCTGTTCAACGGCTTGCGGTATTTCCATTCCTCCGGCAAGCATGACCGCCAAAGCCGCGGAAAGTGTACAGCCTGTTCCATGGGTATTTTCCGTATCAATCCGTTTTCCCGGAAAACGGTATACTTGCTTTCCGTCATACAGTACATCAAGTGCTTCCATGACACGGTGTCCGCCTTTGACAAGAACGGCTTGTGAGCCGTATTTCATTAGCGCCTTGGCTGCCTTTTCCATATCTTCCACCGTTTTAATCGTGATGCCCGAAAGAAATTCCGCTTCAGGGATATTGGGTGTTACCAGTGTTGCTTCGGGAAGCAATTCTGTTTTATAAAGTTCAACCGCTTTTTCTTCCAAAAGCACCGCCCCTGTCGTAGCGACCATCACGGAATCTACCACAAGGGGAGGTCCTTTATGTTTTTTTATAAAATCCGCCACAGCACTTACAATGCCCGGCGTACTCAGCATTCCCGTTTTTACCGCATCGGGATATATATCGTCATATACTGCATGAAGCTGGGCAGTCACCATCTCTTCCGGTGTATTGACCACCATGGTAACGCCTTTCGTATTTTGTGCCGTCAGGGCACAGATACAGCTCATTCCATAAGTCCCGAGAGCGGCAAAAGTTTTCAAATCGGCCTGCACCCCTGCGCCGCCGGAAGAATCAGAGCCTGCAACAGTCAGTAATTTTTTCATCAGTCATCCTTCTTCAGTCTTTTTAATTGGGGTGTGAAATAAGCAACAAGTTGTCCCTGTTTCCACCGGAAATCATAGTCAATCACCGCCACGGCACCGGGTTCAAATTTAATCGCCGCATGTCCCGTAAAAAGCAAATAGGACTGGAGGAAAGGATGATGGCTTACCAAAGCCACCGGTCCGCCTTCCGTCAGAATATGATTGGCCACCATTTGGAAATCTCCCTGGAGAAGATCTTCGGACGTATGAAGTCCTTCAGCAAAGCATTCCTCCGAAAGAATCCGTGCGGTCTGCCTGGTTCTGAGGAACGGGCTGGTATAAATGCGGAGAGGTCTTTCCTTTAAAAAACGGGCCAGAATCCGGGATACTTTCCGGACCTGCCGTTTTCCTTCCCGGGTCAGCTTACGGTCACGGTTACTGATATTTTCTGTCTGGGGTACTGCTTCCCCATGACGCATTAAAATTAAATACATAGAATCCTCCCGTTATATGCTGTCGTGTAATCAATTTTTTATTTCTTTTGCGGCAGAACTGTAACTTTTTGTTTCATTGTACTCGTCCTTTTCCGCTCCGCTGGTCGCGTATTTCACGGATAAATTCTTACCCACCGTGGTAAATGTTTTTTCCACGGGACCGCCGTTGGCTAAAATTTTGGAAATTGCCACCCGTCCGTCTTTGACGCGAATCAGTGCGGTAATTTCATTTTTCATACGGGTTTCTGTTTTTCCCGTTTCTTTATTTTTGATTTCTACCCGTTCCGACAATTCTACAACGGGAAGTTTCTTCAAATCTTCCGGTGCCATGTACATACGGTCGGCAGGGAAATCAAAATATACTTTCCCGTCTGCACTGTAGAGTGCCCGCACGGTGATATAATCACCGGAAGGCTTTTTATCACTTCCGCCGGAAATGACCATCATTCCCTTATCATCCTTGGCCAAAGAAAGGTACACGGTTTCTCCTTTCTCCGGTATATTGCCGCCTTTCCAGACCGCTTCGTTCAAAGGAATATGGACGGGAAGATAATTTTTATCATAAAAACTTTCCTGAAATCCGATATTTGCAGGCACTTCATACTCGCTGCCGTCAATGAGAGCGGAGCGGTAATCACCACGCGTCCAGAAGAGGCATATCACCTGGAGCAGTGCCACCAGTCCGAAGAGAATCCATTTTATTTTTTTATTCATGGAAATCCTCCTTTTCCTCTTCCGCTTGAACGGACAGAGATACGGGTACCTCTTTTACCGTCCCGTTTTCTTCCGCCGGTTTCTCCTCAGGTCTTCTCCGTCTTTTTCTGCGTCTCACTTTCTTATTGGCAAAGGAAATCGTACAGAGAAGAAGGGAAATCACGCCGGCAAGAAGGAAGAACGATCCGCGCTGCCCGAAAGTCAGTGCCGAATCAATCACCCGCATGATTCCCGTTCCCAAAAGAAGGAGCAACCCCGACCATTTCATAAATGACGAACCCCGGCGGTATCCCTTCCCTATAACCGATACGCCCAAAAATGCGGCAAAAACGGAAACAATCAGAGCGGAAACCGCACCGGTCGTTTCAAAAATCGCAACGGATACGGCAATGAGCATAATAAATGGTGTACATCCCGCCAGAATAGCAAGCGCCTCTTTTTTTACACTCATCCGGGTGAGAAGAACGGCATCTACCGCCAAAATGAAAAGGAAGAGCAGCCATAAAACCCAACTTCCCGACACCTCTTTCCACACAACGCTCCATGAACCTTCAAGAAGTACGGCAAATACGGCTATGACGCCGAAAACTTTGAGTATATCCGATACTTTTCCCCATGAACCGAGAAGTGCTCCCGCCATCCATGTCAGGGACGCGGCAAGAGCAAAAAACATCGTCTGCCAAAGTAATCCCGAGGCGGTCCAAAAAATCAGTGCCAATACCGATACCGCCCACATCCAGAAGTAGCAGACCACCGCTTTATGCCGCCGTTCCCCTAAAAGTTGCACCAAAAACGGCAGTGCCAGAATCAGTAAGAACCAAGCCGTCATCTCGGGCCAGCCCTGATGAGGAGCAAGCCGGTATACGGAAAGCGCGGTCAGCATGGAAATCATTCCCAATCCGCAGGAACAGGAAATATAGGTCATAACAAGCAGGAATAAGGAAGAGAGTGCGGATAAAACAAACAGGTCATCCGAAAGTTTAAAGGATTCCTGCACCAGAAAAAGAGCGCCCAAATAAGACAGTCCGTGGAAAACCGCCGCCGATTCCCTGATAACAGCAGGAACAAGGTGATGACTTGTACCGGAAGAAACCCATCTTGTGCGGAAAAGTCCGGGAGAATCGGAATTCAATTCGTCTCCCAACTTTTTCATTGTCTCCCTGTTTTCCTCTCTTACGGAAAGAGAATCGGAGGCACCGCCGTAAGCCATGGCATCGTTCGCCGTATTTCCCGTAGCAATAAAGGTTTCTTTCACAGGCGGATTTTCCACCATCCTGTCTTTCCACAAGATGACCGCCATAAAGACAAGAGAAAGAATAAATGGAGAGAGAGCCATCACAAAACGCTCGTCCTGGGTAAGCCGTCCCCAATAACCTGCACAGATAAAAAGAATCCCCACGAGAAAACAAGCGGCCGCGAGAATGAAAAAGCCGGCTCCTCCGGAATTTTTAACTTCCCCTTCATAACGGGAAAGAAGAATGTCTCCTGTCCGGGGGGTAACAATTTTTTCCGCCACCCAACGGGGTACTTCTTTTTGCAACCATTTCAAATGTGTCATATCGGATCCTTTACTTCTGACGGAAACAAAAGTACTCCGTCTTATTCATAAAAAAAGCGGTGATGACTCATTCCACCACCGCCTCCTCTTTATTTCACAATAAGTACGGGACATTTCCCGCGGCTTACAATATAGCTGGAAACGGAGCCCATAAAGATTCCCTTCAGCGGTCCCAATCCGCGGCTGCCCATTACAATCAGATCACATTTTTTCTCTTCCGCCATATTGAGCAGAACAGGACCGGGTGAACCGATTTCGAAAAGCTTTTCATAAGGAATTCCCTCGGGAACGGAATCAACCGCTTCCTTCAGGTCATTTTTGCATTGCTCTTCCAGGTCCTCGGAAAGCTTCGATGTCAGACAGCCTTCTGCAATAGAAACCTGGTCAAAATTACTCATAGCGGACACCATATTGCACACAGAGGCAATATATAATTTTGTACCGTCGCCGTTGGCCGCCAGAGCTACCGCCTGGGCCAATGCTTCTTTGGCATGGTCGGACCCGTCATAGGGAACGAGAATATTTTTATATTTCAACATAATAGAACCGCCACCTTTCATTTTCTCTGCAAGACTTTTTATCATTATATCACGAAAAAATACTTCCCGTCTTCTCTTTTTGCTTTCGGAATATAAATTTTCTTTATAAAAATCATATAAAAAAAGCATGCCTATAAGCATGCTTAAAGAAATCAAAAAATAATTTTTGTATAGTCCGGTTTTTTATCGGGATTATGAAAAGGAATGACCCGGGCAAAATGATTTTTTGCCGACAGTTCTTTCATTTCTTTTTCCGTCGTGTGGTTCGGCCAGAGAACAAGTTCCGCCCGTCCCGACTCCAGATATGCTTTCGTTTTTCCGTAACCGTGGACACTTCCTGTCAGAAGAATACGGCATTCCGGATGTTCTTCTATAAATTTTCTGGATGATAATTTCGTAAGTTGTGCATCCGTCAGGAAATAAAGACCGCCCGGCGAAATTTCATTTGTATCCCAAAGAGAAAAGGCTTTATACGGAATTTTTGCAGCGGCAGGTGTAGCAAAGTACGCACGGCGTCCAAGTCTTTCCCATTCGTCATACAGATGCTTATCCAAATAAAAGGCAGCTCCTTTTTCCAGATGTTCATATAAATAAACCGGAAGTGAAAGTCCCCGGCCGAAACGGGGTACGGGAAACAGAACGGCCTGCCCCGTCTCCCGCATGGATTTCACCGCAGCGGCTACCTCTTTTCTCATATCCGCTCCGCAGGTATCCGTTCCGTAGGCGGCATCAATAACCGCCACGTCGGCAGAAAGTCCGCGTACCTCATCACACATGTAAAAAGGATCGTTTTCACGATAGTCGCCTGAAAAAAATAATTTCTTTCCTTCACAGGAAATATGGTACCAGACTGCTCCCGCACAGTGCCCGGTTCTCCCCCAGCGGAAAGAGAAATCCGGCTCAAGTTCCAGTTCGGGAGCGGTAGAGTCAAGAATCATTGTGTTTTCCGGTTTGTGATGAATTTGACGGAATGCCTGGTTTGTCAAAAGCACAGGCCCGCGGAATCCTTTGTTTTCAAAATACTCTATCGCACCGGTGTGATCCCTGTGGGAATGGGTAATAAAAAGATATTCCGCCCCGGCTATTTCAGCAGGGGTGAGATCGGGCATTCTGTCAAGTCCGTCCGTCGAAGTTCCTGCGTCCACAATAAAAGCGTGGCGCTCTCCTTCGACAAAAAAGCAACTGCGTCCGAAATCGCCGCAGCCGCCTGCAATTGTTATCTGCATATTACATCTCCATTGATGTTTTGTTCAGTTAAGCACCACGCTCGTGGTTATTCTCAATATATCACATGTAAGAAAAAGTCGCAAAATCCTGCCTGCTTTTTTAATTCCACGTCCCCGGTAAATTACCGTCCCTGCTTTTTTCTTTTTCATATTCTTCTGCCAAAGCCTGCAGGAACGCACCGACTTCACCGATATGCTCCTCGGAAATCCCATAGACTCCGCAAACGGCGGCGGTCATCATGGAATTCACAGATTCCGGTTCCACATCTGTCTTCACTTCCAGCTCTACGGTGCCCCCTTTTTCACGGGCAACGATGATAATCTTTTTTTCTTCTGCCAGTTCTTCTTTTTTGATATTGTATTCCATGATATTTCCCTTCCTCCTGTTTTCCCTGACGTTACCGGTTTTTTATATGTACGTGATTCCAACCGCTGTTTGCAAGAATTTCCGGTTCTTTTCCCGTAAATGCCCGGGCAGCATACCTGTCATCTTTCAATTGCCAACGGAACCAGGCCGTTACATAGGCATCACTTTCCGCCTGTATATCCGAATGAGTGGTAAATCCTCTTCGTCCCATGACCACAAAAGTCTTTGCCCCTTCAAAGAGACTCTCCATATCCGAAAGCGGAGTAATCAGATTCCTGTCTATCGGTCCATCTCCTGCTACCATAAACCACGGTATGGATATCTCTCCCGGATTGAAATCCCATTTCTCCATGTCCAGTTTTTCCATCAGGGACGTCGTGACTCCCGAAATGGTCACTACGGTTTTAAACCGTCCCATCATATCTCTTTTCAAAAGAGCATTCACGGCACCGTTAGCCCCTTGGGAGTGTCCGCCGATTCCCATATTTTTAAAGTCAATCTTTTTATAAAATACACTTTGCCTGTCCCGGGCCAGATTTTCCATGATTTCCAGTCCCCATTGTGCAGAATAGCCGGCTCTGGTTTGAGTGTCCGTATTTCCGAGAACAATAAATCCCCATGAAGCAAGATGCTCATACAGCGGCTCGTCCGTATCACAGGTCACGCCTGTCCCGTTCATAAGAATCACAAGCGGCCATTCCTGTCCCGACTGTTCCAGTTTATCGGGGTACCAGGCGAAATAAGTAAACTTTCCGTAAGCCGGATTGTTTTCAGAAACCTTGACCTTTACGGGTTTATACATACCGTGAGGACGGTATCGCTCCTCCACCATACCCGCATCTTCAGCTGTCAGATAATAATCATAAGGAATCGGAACGGCAGCATTTGCCACGCCTACCCCCAGGAAAAACAGGAACATAATCTGTAAAATGATTTTTAATGTCTTCATACCGTAATCCGTCATTTCTTTTTCCCTTACAATAAAAATAAATGATTCCCTCATCGCAGCATGGATAAAAATTCATTCCGCAGAGAAGATTCTTTTTCAAACCGTCCGCCGCAGGCTATCGTTTTTGTCAGCGCCCCCGGCTTTTTGATGCCTCTGGCGGTCATGCAGGAATGCTCGCCTTCCAGAAGAACAATGACATCGGGTGATCCCGTAATCTCTATCATGATATCACGGATATCTTTTCCGATTCTCTCCTGAATCTGCAACCGTTTCGATACGGCGTCGGCAATGCGTGCCACCTTGGAAAGGCCGATGACCCGTCCGCGGGGAATGTATCCGACAGCGGCATGCATATTGTACATCAAAGCGATGTGGTGCTCGCAGTGGGAAAAAATAGAAATATCTTTCACGACCACCATATCACTTTCAGGAGATTCAAAGGTTTTATCAAATTCCTTGGCAATCTCTTTATTAGTCACCGCCGCATAAGCAAGCTGCTCTGCCATCATTTCCGCAAACCGTTTCGGTGTTTCCCGGAGCCCCTCCCTTGCGGAATTTTCTCCGACCGCCTCTATAATCAGACGGGCCGCCTCTTCCAATTTTTCTATATCCATATCAAACGCCTCTCTTATCGGGACTCCAAATAATCTTATGCAGCTGCACCTGAACGACCACGTCGGACAGCTGGTTTGCTCTCACATATTCCACCAATTCCCGGGGAGCGATTTTTCCCCAGACGGGACTTACATAAAATGCCGGTTTTTCTCCGGAAAATTCACGGGTAACCACTTGTTTCATATCTTCCAAATCTTCCGCGGAACCGACCACAAATTTCAATACATCTTCTCTTCCCAGTTCCTTGAAATTGGCGGTTCTCATGAATTTCTTCATGCCGCTTCCCGTGCATTTATAGTCCATTGTATAAAATAAATGCTCCGGACGGCGCTCCAACAGCGGTACGGCACCGTTCGTTTCTATATTGATTTCATAGCCTTCCCGGGAAAGAATGTCGCAAAGGCTTTGCAGTGGTTGGAGAAGCGGTTCTCCTCCGGTAACGGTGATTCTTTTCCACGGGTAAGCATGTATCCGCCCGAGGATTTCTTCTTCCGTAAGAAATTCCTCTGCCTGTGACTCTTTCAGGGCATACGCAGTATCACAGTAGGTACAACGGATATTGCAGCCTGCAAAACGGACAAAAATCACCATTTTTCCTGTTCGTTTTCCCTCGCCGTCAATGCTGTCAAATATTTCCGACAGAGGAAACTTATTTTTCATAAGTCGCCACATTCCCTTCCGTTTCCTGCACCGACACACGGATACAGTGGGGGATATGGTCACAAATCCATTTCGCCATATTTTCCGCCGTGGGATTGAGATCCTTTAATACATCATTCACACAGGCATGGTCAAAGCGGTTCACCACTTCTTTAATTTTTGTAAAATCAACGACCATTCCGTTTTTATCAAGGCTCTCACTTTGCACCGTGACCGTTATGATCCAGTTGTGGCCATGGAGACTCCTGCACTTGCTTTCATAATCAAGCGTCAAAAAATGAGCACCGCTCACTTCCATTCGTTTTGTAACTGTATACATCATGACTCCTTTATTTCATAAATTGATTTCTTCATTTTCCGTTATTTAAGGGCCGGATCTTTGACTCCGTTCATTTCAAATGCTTTTCTTCTGTCTATGCAGGTGGCACAAGTCCCGCAGGGCACCTCGCCCCCTTCATAGCAGCTCCAGGTCAGTTCATACGGTGTCCCCAGTTCCAATCCTCTTTTCACCACACCCGCTTTATTTTCCGTTGCAAAAGGAAATACGAGCCGGACTTTTCCGTAAGTTCCTATCGAAACCGCATCTCCCATCGCCTTCAAAAAAGGTTCCGAGCAGTCTGCATAGGCATCGCCTGCCGCATCGTCCGCATGAGCACCGATGTAAATATCTGCCTCATCATTTTCATAGAGACCTGCCGCCAGACTTGCCGCCACAGAAAGCATCAATCCGTTCCGGAACGGAACGTAGGTCGAAACTTTGCCCCCGCCGTTTTTCCTGATTTGCTCCGCATAGGCGGTATGTTCGATGTTCCGATCCGAACCGGCCAGTAAAGCGCAGTCCGAATACTGCATAATTTGCGATAAATCAAATTCGTAATGGCTGACGCGGTAGTAGTCCGCCACTTTTCTTGCCGCTTCCAGTTCCTTCGCATGCTTTTGTCCATAAAAAATAGAAGCAGTGCTTACATTTTCTGCTCCCAGTTCATGGACAGCTACGGAGAGACAGGTCGTCGAATCTACACCGCCGCTGGATAATATAATGGCTTTTCTCATAACTTCCTCCTGTTTTTTATAGTTGGTTCGCAGAATGGACAACTCTGTATGTGAATAGATTATTAACAGTATAGCATAAAGAAATATTTCAATAAAGTTTTTATTTTGAAAACTTTCTGATACTATAATAAATAAAACAAAGAAGGAGTGCTTATGAAAAATATAGATGCCGATGAATTTATTGATGCCCTGACGACAGGTGATGCCTCAGTCCGTCACAAAGCATATGTATACCACTTTTCCGGTCTCGTTTACCATCCCGGCAGAAAAACTTACCGGGTAAGCATAGAAAAATACAAGTGGACAAAAGAACCTTTTTCGGAATTTATGGAACTCGTCTATTCTTACGAATCCGACGATGCGGAAGACTGCCTGAATCATTTGACGGAAGACATTCTCTGGGACGGGAAATCTTTTTACGAACTGGAAAAAGTCCTCACTCCGGCAGACTGGTAAATGCAATTTTTGACATCTTATTTCCCGTCAAAATAAAGAAATTTCTCTCGCAAATCTTATTTTATTTTTCCGCTTGACATTCTTTTACCCATCATGGTATAGTAACCATAACTTCATAACGGCAATGAGAAGAAGAGTAGGTAGAAAGAATGGCAAAGAGAGCTCCCGTATGGTGAAAGGGAGAGCAGGATATTTTACCGAACATGGTCTTTGAGCCTGATATGCCGAATCATTAAGCAGTCCGGGAGCTCCCGTTACAGAGCAGGGGTATCAAGGCAATGCCTGCGTACCTTGTGAGGTTTATACAGCGATGTATAAACGAATATGGGTGGTAACACGATCTTTCGTCCCTTAAGGACGGAAGGTTTTTTTATTTTAAGGAGGAATTTCTATGAAACTGAAAAAAACAATTATTGCTTCCCTGACCGCACTGGCTGTCACGGGAATCCTGGCAGGTTGCGGAAGCACAGACAAAAAGTCTGCACCGGCAGCAGGAGATGCCGGTAAAACAGCGACCATCAGAGTCGGCGTTTCCCCTGTTCCCCATGCGGAAATTTTAAACGCCGTTAAAGACCAACTGGCAAAAGACGGAGTGAATGTGGAAATTGTGGAATTTACCGACTACGTACAGCCCAATCTGGCACTGAACGACAAACATCTGGATGCCAACTATTTCCAGCATAAACCGTATCTTGATGAATTTGCCCGTTCAAGAGGACTGAAGATTGTCTCTGCCGGTGCCGTTCATCTGGAACCGATGTCCATATTCTCTTCGAAAATCAAAGACATCAAGGCTCTCCCCGATCATGCCCGTGTCGCTATTCCGAATGACCCGACAAACGGAGGCCGTGCCCTTCTTGTTCTTCAGTCAGCAGGACTCATCAAACTCCGTGACGGCGCGCCTATTACTGCGACTCCGCAGGATATCGTTTCCAATCCTAAAGACCTGCAGTTCTCCGAACTTGAAGCACCGCAGCTCCCCCGTTCCTTAGAAGATACGGATATTGCGGTCATCAATATCAACTTTGCCCTCGAAGCAAATCTGCATCCGAAAGATGCTCTCTTTATCGAAAGCTCCGATTCCCCTTATGCGAATATTATCGCTGTCCGTGAAGGAGATGAAAAACGTCCGGAAATCCAGAAACTGATGAAAGCTCTGACCAGTCAGGAATGCAAAGATTTCATTGACAAGAAATATAACGGCGCTATCAAAGCTGCGTTCTAAGTATAAAAAAAGCACTATACCGTATATGTATAGTGCTTTTTTATTGCATTTATTCACCGAGAATGAAGGTAAGCGCGCCTTTTGCCATCCCTACCCCTTCATGTCCCACGCCGTCCACCGTTTCAAGCTTCCAACGGAAAGGAACCTGTAACATTTCCGCTTTTTTCTTACATTCATTGAAATAACGGATATTTCTTTCCTGTCTGTTCAAGCCCTGTGCGTCTGCTTCGGGCGTATCACGAAACGGCTTGTCTCTTTTCACATCCGCTCCGCCCATGAAAAGAATCACCGGCCTTGCAAAAGCACGGGCAAGTTCCTCGTCACTGATATCAACATCCTGAATCCCGTAAGGATAAAGAACCTCTTTATCAGGCATGGTAAACCAACCGGAATTGGCAACCGCCAGCACATCGGCCCCCTCATTTCCTCCGAAAAGGCTGTAACGGTGGAGAAACTGTCCGCCTGCAGAATGACCGAAGAGAATCATCTTTCCCGTTGTCTGAACACGACTTTTTACTTCCTCCACAATTTTCTCCACTACAGGAAATGTCCACATTTCTCTGGGACGGACATGACCGCTTACATCATCTTTATCCGTCATATTGGCTTCCTGATACCAGCAGGAACCGGGATATTTTTTCTCTGAAAATTCAGGACAGACAACCAGAACATTTTTCTCGTCCGCCAAAGAGTGAAGTGCCCGGCAGAAACGGCCGGCCTTCCGTCCGAATCCGTGAAAGGCGATAAAAACGGGACGTGACTCATTCCACTGTGTCGGTCTGTAATAAAAAAGACGAACCGGATCCCTGCACACACCGCCCTGTTCGGGTAAATAGGAAATACTTTCCCCTAACGGAACGGGCGAGGCCCCCTGCTTTTTATCCTTTTTCGGTGCCAGGTACGCTGCCAAAGAAAATGCTGCCAACGCCGCCACGGCTTTAAAAATTCTCTTTCTCATCATTTCCTCCTGCTTCAGTCTTCATTATTTCTCTTCTTGTTTAAATAAATTATATCATGACTTATATTCCTCCACGAAATAAAAAAGATTGCCGTTTCTATGTTTGATATGAGGGTATAAAAAATATTTTTATATCCCTTGAGGCACGATAAAAAAATCCGTTTTATGATTTTATATCATCGTTTTTGTTTTATTTATGACATAAAATTATTTTTATACCTGTCAATTCCGTTTCTGCTTTGCGAAAATTTTCTTTTTTCACGACATAATCATCTGTAAAACACGACATCTTGTATTTCCTGCTGCTTCTGTTTTTAATTAAACGCCTTTTCTTTAAGTATTTACTTTATTTTTAAGAGTACCTCTTTTTGTGAATCTCCGGTGAATGAAATGAATACATCGATTGTTGCACGTTCCTCTAAATGTTACAATTATAAAAGTACGAGTGCAGATTTTTTCAGGCTGCATGTATTTGTTGGGAATCGAAGGAGGTTTTCACATGAAAAAGAAATTAGCCATGCTCGCTGCCGTATCCCTGACTGCAGGAGTTCTTATTGCCGGCTGTGGCGGCTCCAAGGGTGACACAAAAAAAAGTGATGCTCCCTGGAAACCGGAAAAAGATGTACGAATCATCGTAGCTTACAAAGCCGGTTCAGGCACAGATACAGGTGCCCGTCTTCTTGCAAGCAGTGCCAAAAAATATGTCGGACAGACTCTCGTTATTGAAAATAAACCGGGTGCTGACGGTAAAATAGGCTGGACCGAGCTGGCAAAAGCAAAGCCGGACGGATATACTCTGGGATTTATCAACCTTCCGACCTATACCACTCTGGCTGCACAAAAAGGTTCTTCTTTTGATGAAAAATCCATCGTTCCGATTTGTAACCATCTGACAGAAACAGGTGTTGTCGTTGTAAGAAAAGATGCAAAATGGAAAGACCTGAAGGAACTGGTAGCCGATGCACAGGCAAATCCGGGCGTTCTTAAAGCTTCCACCAACGGCATGCAGGCTTCCAACCACACATCTGCCCAGCTTCTTGCAGAATCTGCAAAATTTACATATAATGCCGTTCCTTACGGCGGTACTGCCGACCAGCTTCTTGCTCTGCGCCAGGGTGAAGTCGACTTCTCCTGTGCCAAAGTGGCAGATATTGCAAAATTAATCAACGGAGAAAACGCGGAACTCCGTGTTCTCGGTGTGTTTGCGGAAAAGAGAGATCCTCTCCTTCCTGATGTACCGACACTGGGTGAATTAGGCTATTACAATAAATGGTACGGCTCCGCCCGTGCTCTTGTCGCTCCGAAGGGTACTCCGGAAAATATCATCAAATTCTATGAAGATGCTTTCAAGAAAACTTTGGAAGACAAGGACGTCATTGAAGCTCACAAAAAGGCCGGCATGGTCATCGATTTCAAAAACAGCAAAGATTTAGGAAAGCTTATTGAGGAACAGCTTGCTTTCTGCAAGGATGTAGTTTCCAAATTATATGAAAAGAAATAAACCGGTTTATTTCTGAATCAATAATCCTCTCCTTTGGAAATGGCAGCCTGCTTCTTTTCGGGAAGCAGGTTTGTCCGTTTCTTTATGAGAGAAAAAATATATTTAATTACCCCTTTTAAAGGAGTGGCTTCATGAAAAAATCAGATATCCTAATCTGCGGATTTATGTATCTTTTCTCGTTTTTCTTTTTATATTTCACGATGGACTTTCCTGTCAAAGCCCGTTCTTACCCGTATTTCGTTATCGGTCTTTTACTTCTTCTTACTACCGTGCGGGTGAGCCATATGGTCAGGGATTACAGGAGAGAGCACCGGATAATTGACGATATGAATGAAGTATTTGACGGATTTTTACCCCGCCAGTTCCGGGTCATGTTTTTTGCCTTTATTCTATTTTTTATCCTCATGTACTTCCTCGGATTTTATATCGCCGCTTTAATTTATCTCCTCGGCTGTCTTTTTTATTTCCACATTCCGAAAAAACACATCGTTCTCGTTTTGGTCTGCATGATGGCATTAATCTATGGAACCTTCGATGTATTCTTAAACGTACCGCTCCCTGAGGGAGTCATTTTAGAAGAATTTTTATAACCGGAGGTTTTTATGGACGCAAATACATTAGGACTTATGGCGGCCGGTTTCGGCCATGCCCTCTTGCCCTCAAATCTTGTGATGATGGTCATCGGTGTGACAATCGGGATTATCGTCGGCTGCATGCCCGGCTTATCTGCTGCCATGGGCGTTGCTCTTCTTTTACCGCTTACCTTCGGTATGAAACCCGAAACGGGACTCATCATGCTGGGCGGTATTTATTGCGGTGCTATTTTCGGAGGCTCGATTTCCGCTATTCTGATTCACACACCCGGGACACCTGCCTCGGCGGCAACGGCCCTTGACGGATACGAACTGACCAAGCGGGGAAAAGCAGGGAAAGCTTTGGGAACCGCATGTATCGCTTCTTTCTTCGGCGGTCTGCTTTCCTGTATTTCTCTTTATTTCTTCGCTCCCATATTAGCGCAGCTGGCCATGAAATTCGGAAGCCCCGAATATTTCTGGCTTGCTCTCTTCGGTCTCACTATTATCGCCGGTGTCACTTCCGGCTCCATGGTCAAAGGACTTATGAGCGGTGCTTTCGGTCTTGTTCTTTCCACCATCGGCATGGACCCCATGGAGGGTACGGAACGGTATATGTTCGGCATCGATCAATTATATAACGGTATCAATGTCACTTGTGCCCTGATTGGTCTTTTTTCTCTGTCCCAAGTTTTTATGCTGGCGGAAAAAGCCATTAAGCAAAGAGGCGGCATCGTCGAATTTAAAGATTCCGTCATTCTGAAAATGAAAGAATTAAGACAAATCGGCCCCACCGTCATCAGATCCTGGCTTATCGGAAATATTATAGGACTTCTCCCCGGTGCAGGTGCTTCTATTGCCTGCTTCCTCGGTTATAATACGGCCCGGCAGTTTTCTTCTAAACCCGAAGATTTCGGTCACGGCTCCATTGAGGGCGTTGCCGGATCGGAAGCTGCCAATAATGCCGTTACAGGCGGTTCGCTGATACCGACATTGACACTCGGTATTCCCGGTGAATCGGTAACGGCCGTTCTCATGGGCGGTCTGATTATCCAGGGACTGCAACCGGGACCTGAGCTGTTCACGAAATACGCTCCCATGACTTACACTTTTTTTGCCGGCTTTGTCATTATCCAGTTCCTGATGCTTGTCATCGGTCTCGGCGGCTGCCGCATATTTGCCCACATTTCTAAATTATCGGATGCCATTTTGATTCCCTGCATCTTTGTCCTTTGTGTTATCGGTTCTTTTGCTATTAACAACAGCTTTATCGATGTCATCATCATGTTCATCTTCGGTGTAACCGGATATCTCATGAGGAAACTGGATCTCAATACAGCAGCTGTCGTTCTTGCCCTGATTTTAGGACCGATTGGCGAAAGAGGTCTCCGCCGGAGTCTGACTCTTTCCGGTGATGACATTACCATTCTTTTCTCCACTCCCATTTGCTGGGTTCTTATCACGCTTTGTATTTTATCCTCTTTCTCCCCTCTCCTCATGGACTGGCTGAAAAAGGGAAAACAGATTTTAAAGAAAAACTGATACAAAAAGCACGGTTCTTGAAATACCGTGCTTTTTCCATATAAAAAACACAGGCCGTTACACCTGTGTTTTTTTGTTTTTTCTTTATTCTAAATCTTCGGGAAGTTCTGCGTTCGTATATACTTCCTGTACATCATCCAGTTCTTCAAGCTCACTGATCATGCGGGACATGGTCTGTGCCGCATCTCCTTCAAGAGCGACTGTCGTATCGGGAACCATAGCAAGCTCGGAGGCTTCTACGGCAATTCCTTCTTTTTCAAGTGCTTCCGATACAGTCAGAAAATCTTCCGGCGCCGTTGTGATTTCATAGCTGTCTCCTTCAGCGGATACATCTTCCGCGCCCGCATCAAGAGCAATCATCATGATTGTATCTTCATCGGTCGCTTCTTTATCTACCACAATGGTTCCTTTTTTCTTAAACATCCAGGATACGCACCCCGGTGTCCCGATGCTTCCGCCGTGATGAGTAAATCCGTGACGTACATCGGCAGCCGCGCGGTTTCTGTTATCTGTATTGCACTCTACAATGACAGCGGCACCGCCCGGACCATAGCCTTCGTAAGTCACTTCATCAAAGCCTGCCCCTGAAGCGGCACCGATGCCTTTATCAATGGCACGCTGGATATTATCCTTCGGTACATTGTTCTGCTTTGCTTTCGTCAGAGCGAGCTTCAGACGCATATTCCCGACAGGATCACCGCCGCCCATGCGGGCTGCAATTGTGATTTCTTTAGAAATTTTTGTGGTTATTTTCGCACGGATGGCATCTGTTTTGCCTTTTTTCCGCTTAATATTTTCCCACTTGGAATGTCCTGACATCTTAATTCTCCTCCTTTTTTTGCCACCAAGGTTCCCCCAGAAGGCGGTCGAGGATAATGGCAACAGCACTTCTCACACAAAGGTGATTGTACTTTCTCGCCCCGTAAACGGGTTCTACAATATAATCAAACTGTTTCATCATTTCTTTTGTCATACCGAATCCGGTACCGAAAAGAATAAAAACAGGTTTGCTTTCTTCCTCCAATTTCTTGCGCATCGCTGCATAAGAAATCGTATTCGGGTACACCCGGGCATCGGTGGTTACAATGACCGGTTTTTCCCCGCATTCTTTTTCAATCCGGCTGATTGCCTCTTCAAGAGAGGAAACAAGCTCCGTCTCTTCAAAAGCTTCCTTCCTGTTCGGATTATAACGGACTCCGCCGCCGGTTTTCCAATGGTTCATGATACGGAGTGCCATTTCTCTCTGGCTTTCTACCGGATGGATAATGAAATAGGTCCGTACATCATATGTTTTGGCACTGCGGGCAATATCATGAAGATCATAGTTCGTAAGCGCCGTCGTAACGACTTCCATATGTTTATTATAAATCGGATAATGAATCAATCCTATATAAACAGGAGCCACTATATTTTCTCCCTTTCTCGCAGTATTTCTGCCATTAACTTTTCATCTTGCTTCGTCATTTCCAATTTTTCAAGGAGATCGGGTCTGTTTTCCAAAGTCCGCCGGAGAGCTTCTTTTCTACGCCATTTAGCGATATTTTCATGATGCCCGCTTAAAAGTACTTCAGGCACTTCCCAACCGTTGTATACGGCAGGTTTTGTATATTGCGGATATTCCAGCAACGGTTCATAAAAAGAATCGCCTGCCGCACTTCCCGCATCGCCCAGTACCCCCGGTACCATCCTTGCCACCGCATCCGCTATCACCATGGCGCCAAGCTCACCGCCGGTAAGAACGTAATCGCCGATAGAAACAAGCTCGTCAGCCAGATGCTCTTCCACACGGTGATCGACACCTTCATAATGACCGCAGATAAGTACCAGATGGTCATAGTTATGATACAGTTCTTTTGCTTTGTCCTGCGTAAAAGGAGCTCCTGCAGGGGAAAGAAACAGCACCCTGTCCCTTTCTCCTCTTTCGGGAAGAACATGCCGGCAGGCGTCAAATAAAGGAGCGCACTGCATGAGCATTCCTGCCCCGCCGCCATAGACGGTATCATCGACACGGTGATGTTTATCTTGCGAAAACGCCCGCGGGTCAGTGACACGCATGTCCATAAGTCCGGCTTCCAAAGCTCTTTTTATGATGCTGTGTTTAAAAAATGCTTCTATAAATTCAGGAAACAAAGACAAAATATCAATTTTCATACTATTCCCATTCCGGTAAATGTACCGTCATAATTTCCTTTTCCGGTTCAACGGAAAGAATACACGACGGTATGGCAGGAAGATAGATTTCTTTCCCCTCTGCCGTCATGACTGTATACACATCATTGGCACCGGTCTCGATGATTTCTTTAATTTTTCCTACGGTCTCTCCCGTATCGGACAGGACAGTCATGCCTATAAGTTGGAAATAATAATATTCCCCGTTTTTTAATACAGGCAAATCAGAAATTTTTGCTTTCGCCGTCCGGTTCACCAGAAGCTCCGCTCCATTCCGGTCTTCTATCCCCTCCACACGAAGGATATAGATATTTTTATGAGGCCGGGCCGAGATGATTTTATATACTTTTCCGTCTATAGAAAGTGTTTTCAGCGATTTAAAAATCTCCGGTCTTTCTATATCGGGAAATATACGCAAATCACCCCGCACACCATGCGGGGCTACGATTCGGCCAACGATCATCCATTCGTCGGAATTCATATCATTCACGGAAAGCAATGATTTTTCCATCTTCCACGAGGATTTCTCCTCCTGTCACTGTATTCATATCATCTCCTACATGGAGAGTCACGATACGGTTCAGCGGCTGCCGTGGAAGCTCTGCACCAATCGTTAATTTTTCCAGATGTTCCTTATCTGCCGTCAGTTTATCTTTTACCTGCAGCATGCGCACTTTCTGTTCATCAAACTGTGCGCGGAGAGGTGCTACGGCCTGCATATTAATCTTTGCCTGCTCCGATAACTTGGCATTTGCCTCAAACTCAAGCTGTGTTATATCATTTTCCACACTCTTGATATTCTGGTTAATCTGGTTTAAAAGCGTTGTCTTTAAAGATTCCGTCAGCTTCGACTTGACAGCGACAGGAATCAATACTTGAATTTCATCCATTTGGGCACCCCTCAGAGAATATCAACAGCGACTTTTTTGTTTTCCCTTAAAGCCCCTGCTTTTACAACCGTACGAATTGCATTAGCGATGCGTCCTTTTCTGCCGATAACCTTACCCATGTCTTCCGGTGCAACTCTGATTTGGTATACTTCCAGGCTGCCCTTCTGTACCACAGTCACAGAAACGGCTTCGGGATCTTTTACGAGAGCCCTGGTGATGTTTTCCACCAATTCTTTCATAGTGATCCTCCCTTATTTCTTTGCTTCAGCAAACTTTGCAAGGATGCCGTTCTTTTTCAAAAGAGAACGGACTGTGTCTGTCGGCTGTGCACCTTTTCCGAGCCAATTCAGAATTTCTTCTTCATTAAGCTTTACGGGAGCATCTGCCTTTGCCGGATCATACCAGCCTACAGTAGCAACCGGTGTTCCGTTTACAGCTTCCTTGGAATCAATAACAACAACACGGTAGAACGGATTCTTCTTTGCGCCCATGCGGGTCAAACGAATTTTTAACATACTTTCACCTCCTTGAAATGACAGGTTGTTCATTACAAAATTTATGAAATAAATGGCCGGCCGGTTTCACGAACGGCCAATACTTCCCATAAGAGAGCAGTTTTCAGAAAGGAAATCCGCCGAAACCGCCGAATCCTCCCATACCTCCTGCCGGAGGACGGAGCTTCTTGCCTTTCATTTTTTTCATCTGTTTCTGCATTTCCTTGAATTGCTTCATCATGCGGTTGACGTCCTGGATTTTTACACCCGCTCCGTCGGCAATTCTCTTTCTTCTGCTTCCGTTCAGAATATCAATATTTGCTCTTTCTGCAGGAGTCATGGAAAGAATGATTGCTTCGATATGTCTGACCTCTTTACCGTTCAGATCGATATCTTTCAGTTTATCTTTATATTTTCCCATCCCCGGTATCATACTCAAAATACCGGACATGGAGCCTAATTTCTGTATTTGTTTCAGCTGTTTCAAGAAATCCTCTAAGGAAAATTCTCCCTTTTGGATTTTTCTGGCCCCTTCCTTAATTGTGTCATGGTCCATATTTCTTTGGGCCTGCTCAATCAAAGATTCCAAATCGCCCAGGTCAAGAATTCTGCCTGCCATACGGTCGGGATGGAAATCCTCAAGTCCGCCGTCAAGCTTTTCACTGACACCGATAAGTTTAATCGGTTTTCCCGTTACGGTTTTGATGGAAAGCGCCGCACCGCCGCGGGCATCGCCATCCATTTTCGTTAAAATCGTTCCGTCAATTCCCAAGCTTTCATCAAACGCCCGAGCTGTCGTAACCGCATCCTGCCCGGTCATCGAATCGAGGACGAGGAGAATTTCATGGGGATGGACATCGGACTTGATATTTCTAAGCTCTTCCATGAGTTTTTCATCAATGGTAAGACGGCCTGCCGTATCAAGAATCACCACATCTCTGTTGTAAGACTTTGCGGTGTCCACGGCATACCGGGCAATATGTACGGGATCGGCTCCGGGGGGCATACGGTATACAGGTACATCGACCTGCTCACCTAAGACTTCAAGCTGTTTGACCGCTGCCGGACGGTAAACGTCGCAGGCTGCCAAGAGCGGACGCTTTCCCCGTTTTTTCAGCATGAGAGCCAACTTTCCCGCCGTCGTCGTTTTCCCCGCGCCTTGGAGACCTACCAGCATAATCACCGTCATGCCTGTGGAAGACATGGTGATTTTGCTCTGTGTCCCACCGAGAAGTTCCGTTAATTCATCACGGACTATTTTTATAACTGTCTGGTCCGGCTTAAGACTGCCGAAAACCTCTTCGCCTACCGCCTTTTCACGGACTTGGGCAATGAAGTTTTTAGCGACTTTGAAATTGACGTCCGCTTCTAAAAGAGCTTTCCGCACTTCACGAAGCGCCGCATCAATGTCACTTTCGGAAAGTTTCCCCTTACCGCGGAGATCCTTAAACGCAGACTGCAGTTTATCACCTAAATTTTCAAAAGGCATCGACTCACCTCAATCTGTTAATACTTTCAGGAACGGTGCTGCTTTTTCTTTCACCTCTCCGGGAAGAAGTGCTTCCAGTGCCAGAACCGCTTTCCTTCTTTTCCAGGCATCTCCGGCTAAGTGAAGCGTCTCTTCATAAAGAGACAGCTGCTCTTCTCCGTGACGCATCGCATCATGCACTGCCTGACGGGAAATATGAAAATAGTCTGCAATCTCAGCAAGCGTGAGATTTTTGTTGTAATACATTTCGAGACACTCCCTCTGTCTTTGGGTCAAAAGTTTTCCGTAAAAATCGAGGAGTTCTCCTTTTTCCAATATCTTTTCCAATGACATGACATCACCATACCGAAATGATTATATATAAAACGAGGAATCATGTCAAGCTTTTATCCTTTACAAGGTATTTTATAGAGAAGTGTTTCTCTTAATGCCCTGCAAAATGGCTTTCCGCTTCCAAAATGCGGTAGACGAGTTCGCCGGCATCGTATAAATCTTTTTCCTTAAGTGTTTCGCGGTTCGTATGGAAATCAGTCATTCCCACTCCGCAAAGCACGGCAGGGAACCCCTTTGTACCGAACCAGTTCGCATCACTTCCACCGCCGCTGGGTGCTGTTTTTACCTCAAATCCCGCTTCTTTGCAGGCCGCACGGAAAAGTTTCAGTACCGGTGCCTCATTTTCGATTTCAAACGATTCATATTCTTTATTTTTTTCTACGTCCAGTTTCCCTTCGGGAAATTCTGCCGCCGCTTTTTCAAAAGCCGTGATCATTTCATCGGTTATTTTTTCCAACTTTTCAGGATTTCTGCTTCTTACTTCTGCCCGGACCACGCAAAGCTCGGGAACAATATTTGTGGCAATACCGCCGGAAATCACCCCGATATTGCAGGTCGTTTCTTCATCGATGCGGCCTGTCGGTGCCTTTGCAATGCCCTTCGCCGCCATCATGACGGCATTTGTTCCTTTTTCGGGTGCCATGCCTGCATGAGCCGCCACACCGTGGCAGGTAAATTTCAGAATATATTCGGCAGGCCCGGCAATGAAAGCATTTCCTGCTCCGCCGTCGGCATCAAAAGTATAACCGAAATCAATCCCTTCCAAATATTTTTCTTCTATATGTTTCGAGCCGACCAGTCCGATTTCTTCCTGCACCGTAAAAATCACGGTAATTTTTCCGTGGGGAATAAAATTTTCCTTCATCAGTGCAAGCCCTTCCAGAATCGCTGCCACACCGGCCTTGTCATCACTTCCCAGAATCGTGTCTCCCTTTGAGTGATAAACTCCGTTTTCCAAAACAGGCTCGATTCCGCGGCAACATTCCACCGAATCCATATGGGCGGTCAGCGCCACCGAAGGAAGCCCTTCCGCATTGGCGGAAAAAGTGGCAATCAGATTACCCGCATTCCCTCCCGCTACGGAGCCTCCGTTATCTTCTGTAATTTTAGAAGCACCGAGGGCTTTTAATTTCTTTTTCAGCAAATCACAAATTTCACGTTCTCCCTTACTTGGTGTATAGATTCTCACCAGTTCTTCGAACGTACTGCGTATCCGTTTTTCGTTAACCATTTTTCCTCCTCAAAATCATGCCATACCACAACGACACGTCATGTCAATTCTACAATCTTAATAAAAGTTCTTTATCCGTTTCTTTTCCGTTTTCAATGTAAATGCGGGGAACCCGTTTGCTGACCGCACAAGTGAGTTCATAAGGAATCGTTCCTGCCGCTTTCGCCATATCATCCAATGAATTATTCCTGCCGAATATTTCTATTTCACTTCCTACGTCCACATCAGGCTTATCCGTCAAATCAATCATGGCCATATCCATACATATCCGTCCCAGCTGTCTTGCCGGACCGTTCGTGGTCATCAATGAACATTTTCCGGACAAGGAACGGAAAAATCCGTCGGCGTATCCGTAAGGAATGACCCCCACTCTTGTCGTTTTATCCGTCACATAAATGCCGCCGTAACTGATCGGTGTTCCCGGCGGATAAATTTTAATCGTACTGACCGTCGTTTTCATCGTCATGACAGGCGTAAGTCCCAGAAGAGCGGCGTGCTTTCCATAGCCGTAAAGCAAAAGTCCCGGCCGCACCATATCCATAAAAGTATCCGGATATACCGCCGTCGCACCCGTATTTGCACAGTGGTGGAGTGCAAAAGATTGTCCCCACCTTTTTTCCGTTTCTTCTATCACCTTCCGGAAGAGGTCAAATTGCTTTTTCGTATAGGATTCGTAAGGTTCGCCCTCTTCATCGGCCACGGCAAAGTGAGTAAAAATACCTTCCGCCTCAAGTCCGGGCAAACGGCAGGCATGGATAATTCCCTCTACGCCCGTATCAAACAGGTCACCGCTGCAGAGGTAGCCCAGCCGTGACATTCCCGTATCCACCTTAATATGGATTTTGAGCGTTCCTTTTAATTTGACGGCTTCCTCGCTGTATTCCAGAGCTTTCGCCTCGCAGGTCACCGCCTGGGTTATATGAAAAGAAATCAGCCGTCCCACCTGCTCCTTCGGCGTATGTCCCAAAATCAGAACAGGCATGGTGATTCCGTTCAGCCGCAGTTCCATAGCTTCATCGATACTGCTGACCGCCAGATACTCCGCCCCCAGCTCTTCCAGTTTTTTCGCCACCTTCACCGAGCCGTGTCCGTACGCATCCGCTTTGACAACACCTAAAAATTTTACGTTTTTCCCTATATGTTCCCTGATTTTTTTGTAATTGCAGGCCAGAGCGTCGAGATCAATCTCCGCCCAAGTTCTCCGTAAAGTCGATTCCATATGCCGCTTTCCTTTTCTTGAAATATATCTATAGAATAAACCGTACTGCCCGGGAATACAATATCCCCTGCAATACCTTTATTTTTCATCAAGCCAGAACCCTTTTCTCAAAGCCTGCTCTCCGAATTTTTCCTGAATGGCGTCTATCACTTCCGCCGCTTTGATTTGTTTTTCCCTCTTATCGGAAAATAAATCGGGTATATCGACCGGTTTTCCCAAATGGGACGCGGAAACACCGATAAGGCGGATTCCTTCATACATAGAAATCCGTTTTTTCAAAGTCAGGCAGGCTTCATAAATTTCTTCCTGCAAATTTGTACTTTGCTCGAGGGATAAAGCACGGGTTACGGTTTGGAAAGACGCAAAGCGGATTTTTAAGGAAATCGTTTTTGCCGCCAGATTGTATTTCCGCAGCCGCTTTGCCACGATGTCGCTGTGACGGGCAATTTCTCTGTCGATTTCCCGTGAATCTTTCAAATCATTTTCATACGTCGATTCGTCACCGACAGACTTAATCTGCCGCTCTGACTCGACAGGACGTGAATCTATACCGAGCGATAATTTTTTAAATACTTCCGCCTGGTTTCCCAAAAGAGGCGCCAGCTTCATGACCGTTGCTTTCTGTATATCTCCGATAGTCATAAAGCCCGCACCGACCAATTTCTTTTCCGTCACCCTTCCCACGCCCCACAGACGGCGTACCGGCAAAGGAGCAAGAACTTCCGCTTCTTTTCCGTAAGGTATGATAAAAAGTCCGTCCGGCTTATCCATATCGCTTGCCATTTTCGCCAGAAATTTATTGGGCGCGATACCTACAGAAGCGACAAGACCCACCTTTTCAAATATTTCCTTTTTAATGGCTCTTCCCACTTCTCCCAATGTTTTATACCGGCTGCAAAGCCCGGATATATCCATAAATGCTTCGTCCAGGGAAATCGGCTCTATTGCTACCGCATAGTGAAGCATGATTTCATGGATTTCCTCCGATACCGCCTTGTACACTTCCATACGGGGTTTCACAAAAATTCCGTCAGGGCAAAGCAGATGAGCCCGTGATGCGGGCATGGCGGAGTGAACGCCGAAACGGCGGGCTTCATAAGAAGCTGTCGCAACGACGCCCCGTTTCGATAAGCCGCCTACGATGACCGGTTTACCACGGAGAGCGGGATTGTCCCTCTGCTCGACAGACGCATAAAAAGCATCCATATCGACGTGCATGATCCATCTTCTCAAAAACCCACCTCCCGTTTTTATTTTATCTTAGGTGGAAATATTGACTCTGTCAAACTGTCCGCTTTACTACTGCCGTGCTTTCCGCTATGATAAAAACAGATTGATTTTATTCCATGTTTTTGAGGAGGAACATATGAAAGCACTTGTAATCTGGTCATCCCGCACAGGGAACACCAAAGCTGTAGGAAAAGCCGTTTATGATTCACTGGATTGTGAAAAAGAATTTGTCGAAGCAGGCCGCCAGCCGGAAGACCTTTCGGCATATGACATCATTTTTGTCGGTTTTTGGGCTTACCGCCGCGGAGCGGATGTGCCGGCACGGAAAGTCTTATCTTCCCTCCGTGGGAAAAAAGTGGCTGTCTACGGTACGGCAGGTGCCTATCCCGACTCGGAAGCCGCACAAAACTATATAAAAAATTCTGCCGCACTTTTGGAAGAAAGCAATACATTTCTCGGCGGATTCATGTCCCTCGGACGTGTCCATTCTTTCCATACGGGACAGAGAAACAGCCATGCCGAAAAAGTCCATCCCATGACACCGGAACGGCTCGCCCGCCTTCAGGAAGCAGAAAAACATCCGGATGAAACAGATTTCAAAAATGCCGCTGCCTGGGCCAAAGAAATGATGGCAAAAGTATAAATCACACAAGCATTAAAAACTCTCTCCGGAAACCGAAGCCGGACGGGAGTTTTTTATTGCCACTTTACGATTTTTAAAAAGGAAATTGATTTTCAGTTGACATTATTTCAACTATCCTTTACAATAACAACATATTTAGATATATCGATAATATGCCGAATTATGTACTTTTGGCAGAAAAGAGGATTTTATGGATTTCGAACCGAGTTACAAACAATTTGCATCTATTTTCAAGGCGTTATCTGATGAAACACGCCTTCGTGTAGTGGATATGCTTTCCTGCCGTGAAATGTCCGCCTGCGACATTCTTTCCAACTTCACGCTTTCCCAGTCCACCTTGAGTTATCACATGAAAATTTTAATTGAAGCTAATGTTGTCAATGCCCACAGAGAAGGTCTCTGGACAAAATACTCCATCAATGATGATACCTTTTCAAAAATCATGGACTTTATTCCCGAACTTTATAAGCTGAAGGATAATTGTATCTGCGAACAAATCAAATATTGCAAAACGCCGGAACAACTCGATTCTGAAGGCAAGGACCCTTTCGGAAATTAATCCCGGTACAGAAAAATGCGTCACTTTCAAAGAGTGACGTTTTTTTACGAAAAGTACGATTTTTTCTAACCCTCTTATGTCCGCAAATCTTCCGGGCGGTTATCGGCCCGCACAAAAAGAGCAGAGATTTCTCCCTGCTCTTTTCTTATTTCATGAAATCACTTCAGCATATTTCTAAGTTCGGAAACATTTTTGGGATATGTATTTTTATCAAGTCCCAGATTTTTTTCTGCCAGTATTTCAGCAACCTCAAGCAATGTCGGCTTTTTCAGATTTGCTTGTTTCAGAACCTCTTCGTTACGGAAAACCTCTTCGGGAACTCCGTCAGCAATAATCTGTCCGTCGCAAAAAACAATGACATTCACGGGATCAAGAGCAGCCGGTGCAGTTGCAGCCGCAGGAGCAGTCCTTTACACAACTCATAAAAAATTGAGAAAATAACATTAAAAAAACAGTTCTTTCTTCGAGGAAAGAACTGTTTTTTGTCCATTTTTCTGTTTTATTCTTCTGTTTTTTCTTGATTTTCTGTCACAATATCTGAAGTCTCTTCCGTTTTTGCGTCTTCTGCCTTTTCTTCACCGGCAGCGGGAGTTTCTTCTTTTGCAAATAAATCGGCGGAACGGTCATCGGCAACTTCTATGGGAAGTTCTTCCCCTTTTTCTTCTGCTTCTGCTTCCGCTTCTTTTACGATAGCAGGCATGGCCGTATTTTTAGCAGATTCCACAAGAAGTGTCGCTGATTTCAGATTAGCCAGCACTTTTTCGATATATACACTCATATCCGCTTCTGCTTTGAGGAGATCGGATTTTAATTTAGCCTTTGCCTGTTCTGCTTCTTCCAAAATTTTATGGGCTGAATTTCTTGCTTCGCGGACAGCCAAGTCTGCTTCTTTCAGTGCGTTCTTTTTCACATTTTCTGCCGTTTCCTGTGCCATGACAAGAGTGGAGGACATAGTCGCTTCCATTTTTTCATAGTTGCGGAGTTTGGTACGGATTGTATCCATTTCTTCTTCCATTTCACGGTGTTCACGATAAATCCGTTCGTAATCTCCGGAAAGCTCTTCCAAAAAAGCGTCTACCTCTTCCTGGCTGTAGCCGCGGAGTCCGCGGGAAAAAGTTTTATTATGGATGTCCATCGGTGTAATCATAGATTCCCCTCCTAAAGCATATACTTTATTTTATTTGTATCTGTGAATAAGAAGTCCGGTTCTGCCTTTCCGGCTGATTCCGGTCATCTCTTTGATTTCCATACGGCCTCTGCCGCGGATAGAAATCACATCTCCCACTTTCACAGTTTGGGAAGCGCTTTTGGCCATTTGCCAATTCACTTCCGTTCTTTGATTCTCTACGCATTGTACCATTTTATTGCGGGAAATACCAAATCCGGCTGCTCCTACCGCATCTAAGCGGAGAGAGGCGACGGTCGCCCTCACCTCTTTGGGTGTTTTGACGGGCGGTGTCAGTTCTGAAAGAGGTATTTCTTCTACATGGACAGGAACCATGGCTACTTTTACAAAATTTTGTATAAGCCATTCTGCAATTCCTGCATCGGCAACAATCTGGCAACCCGCACCCTGCATCAGGATATCGCCCAATACGGAGCGTTCGATTCCCAGTCCCATCAGGGAACCGAGTACGTCACGGTGTCCGATCAGACGGTATCTGTCATCCCAGGTCACGGAAAGAGCGGTCATTCCGAAATCGACAGGTCCTTCGTAGTCATTACGGAGAAAGGCGACACGGATCCGCTCTGCCTCATGGTAACCGCCGGATATCCGCACAGTGACCGTATTCATATGGGCTGCAACGGTTTGTCCTACCTGTGCGGCAAAAGGAGACATAAAGGGTCCCACCGCAAAGGGGCGTCCCCGGTCTACGGTATCGGCGATATCAAGCAGACGGATTGCCATTTCCTTAGCTTCTTCACCGGTAGCGGCAAAATAGCGGAGGATTTTTTCTCTATCTTTCATTCCTTTTTACTCATTTCATCGGATTTTTCTAAGGCAGCCATCACGGCATCCATGAGAATTCCGCGGATACCCGCTCTCTCCATGACATGTATACCGGCAATGGTCGTTCCTCCCGGACTCGTCACCATATCACGGAGCTCTCCCGGATGTTTTCCGGTTTCCAAAACCATTTTAGCGGCTCCGTAAAGCGTTTGTGCCGCCGCCTCAGTGGCAAGTTCTCTCGGAAGACCGGCACGCACACCTGCGTCGGATAAAGCATCTATAATGACAAAGGCATAACCCGGTCCGGCTCCCGAAAGAGCCCCCAGCACATCAAGCTCTCTTTCCGGGACAACCGCAGTTTTTCCCAAAGCGGAAAATATAGCCTCCGCTTCCTTAAGAAATCCCTCTGTCACAAAATGTCCTGCCGTTACCGCCGTCATACCTGCGCCTGCAGAGGCGGGTGTGTTCGGCATCACGCGAATGACTTCCGTACCTTCGGGAAGTGCCGTTTCCAGCATTTTTACCGTAACGGCAGCAGCTATGGAAATCACTCTTTTGGGGTGAAACGGTGCTATTTCTTTAAGTACCTGCGGAATAACGGAAGGTTTTACCGCAAGAATCACAAGTTCCGCCGTGGAAATATCTTCCGGCTTTTCCAAAACATTCACTCCATAAAGCTCTGCCTTTTTGCGGGCCGCTTCGATGGAATGTTCTTTCAGAAATACTTCTTCTTTTTTCCAGAGTCCCTTGGACAGACAGCCTGAAAGAATTGCGCCGCCCATAGCACCGCAACCGATTATACATATACTCATACAGACGGTCCTTTCCAGACAGGAATTCCTTCCAAACGGGGCAAATGATCAATTTCCAGATGAACCGTGGAAGGCAGACAAATCAAAACCCGTCCTTCCAAAAGTTCCACTTCGCCTTTTGCCAAATAGACAGCACCGCTCATGAAATCGACAAAGCGGGCCGCTTCACTGTCTTCGATGGAATCTTCCAAAATAACCAGCACCACCTTGCCGTTTTCCATGGCATCTGCCGCTCTTTTGGCATCGCTGTAGGAGCGGGGCGTCATGATGACGGCATCCATCGGGCGGACAGCTCTCGCCGGCAGCGCGCCTGCTCCGTAATGACTGTCCCCAGGCCGGCCGCCGCCACTCATTTCCTCCGGATTATACTCATCTTCCGTGTATTCTTCGGTGAAAAAACGGTTCAGCCAGTCTTTTATTTTTGAAAAAAACGACATTTATTCTCCTGCCGGAGCTTTCGGTTCCCAGGCAGGTGCGGCAGCCGCTTCAGGGAATGCCGCAAAGTTTTCTTTGGAAACACTCATATTGTTTGGCGCGCAAAGATAAATATTTTCTGAAATACGGTCAATCCGTCCATCCAATGCATACATAACACCCTGCACGAAATCGACAATGCGCTGTGCTTCTTCCGTATCCGTTTTTTCCATATTCATCACAACGGGATGGGAAGCTTTCAAGTGATCTGCAATTTTTTCCGCATCGCCATAATCTTTCGGATTGACAACCACCATGGTATACGGTTTTGCCTGTCTGATAGCCGGGCTGCGGCCTGCTGCCGCATAAGGTTTCGGCGGAACGGGAACGGAAGTATTTATTTCTTCCTCTTCCTCATAGCCTTCATCATCGTACTCATCATCTCTTGGTGCAAACTGTTCCTTAACTTTATCAAATATACTCATTTTTCTTCTCCCTTCTGTCTGGTACCGAATATCGCGGTACCCACGCGGACCATTGTCGCGCCTTCTTCTATTGCTATTTCAAAGTCCCGGGTCATGCCCATGGACAAAATAGAAATCTGATTGTCGGGAAAATACGTTTTCAGCTCTTCCCATAAAGCATGTGCCTTTTTAAAAACAGGACGCGTTTTTTCTGCATCTTCTTCTATCGGCGCCATGCACATCAGACCTTTTACAGTGACATGGGGACAATCCCTTGCAACTTCGACGATATGGGGAAGTTCCTTTGGTGACAGCCCGTATTTGCTTTCCTCTCCGGAAATATTAAATTCCAGAAGGACGTCCTGCTTTTTTCCTGCCTGTTCTGCCCGTTTATCAATTTCCTTTAAAATCCCGGCAGAATCGACCGACTGGATAAGATCCGCCAGAGCCACCGCCTTTTTTACCTTGTTTCTTTGGAGATGTCCCTGGAGATGCCATACCGCCGGAAGAGTAAGCCGGTCATGCTTCTCCTCCATTTCCTGTACACGGTTTTCACCCACCTGGGTAACGCCCAGACGGAGAACTTCTTCCATATTTTCCAAAGGATGGAATTTCGTCACTGCCACAAGTATCACGTCTTGTCCGTAAGGAGACCGCCCGCGGGCCGCCTCTATACGACGTTCCACTTCCTGCAGCCTCTTACCGATTTCTGACACCCTACCACCCTCTTCAGTGAAAATAAAAGATACATTCATGATTTATTATACCATAGCTATTTAATGAATAACATGATTTTACCGCTTATTTTTCGGAAAGCCTTTAGAAAAAACAAAAAGAACGGTCCGCTTAAAACCGTTCTTTTCTTTTTCTTTTCCGCAGGCGGATTTTTTATATTTTTTCCGCCGATTTCATAATCTCTCCGGGAATCTGAAGTCCTAAATTTTCTCTGCTCTGTTCATTGATTATCAGTGTATATTCCGTTTGATAACCTATTTTCGTATTTTCCGGTTTTACCTTACCGTCAAGAATATCTGCCGCTAAATAGGCCGTCCGTTTTCCCAACGTATAGTAATCTACCGACAAAGCTGCCAATGCACCGTCTTTTGCCATGCTGCCCGCTCCGGCTATCACGGGAATTTTGGCTGCGTCCGTCACCTTCACAAGAGTAGGCACCGAAGAAGCGATGACATTATCGGTCGGTACGTAAATGAAATCACAGGCCCCTACAAGAGACTCCGCCACCTGCTGGATATCATTCACACTGTTCACCGTCCGTTCCACAATTTCCAACTGATTATCACGACAATAGGCTTTCACCATAGTCGCCTGTATCTCGCTGTTCACCTCACTGGAGCAATATATCAGTCCCACCCGTTTTGCACCGGGTACGAGCTTTCTTCCCAAATCAAGCTGGGCATGTACAGGTGTCAAATCGCTTACGCCCGTCACATTTCCGCCCGGCTCTTCATTGCTTTTGACAAGTTTGGCAGATACGAAATCCGTGACTGCCGTAGCGACAATGGGAATATCCTTGATTTCATTGGCTACCGCTTGTGCCGACGGTGTCGCAATGGCACAAATCAGAGCGAGCTTTTCATTTTTGAACCGTGCCGTAATGCTCCGGAGATTCGACTGGTCTCCCTGGGCATTTTGCTGATCGAAAACCACCTTGCTCTCATCGTACCCCCGTTCTTTCAAACCGTCGATGAAGCCTTTGTTTGCCAAATCAAGGGAGGCATGCTGCATAATCTGCACCACCCCGATTTTCAATTTTCCCTTTTCCTGCCCACCGTTTCCGGCCTTTTCTGCACCGCCGCAGCTTACCGTCACCGCTGCCATTCCGAGAATACCGGCTGCCAAAATCCATTTCTTCCATGTTTTCATTTCTCATCCCTGCTTTCTTTATAACTGAAATTCTATAAAAAAATGTCCCCTGCTTCTGCAAGGGACGACGGGACTCATCGCGGTACCACCCTGTTTATCCGATGAAAGTAGAAATCTTGTTCAGAAAACAAAAAAAGCAGTACCAAGGGACGGAATATCCGTGGTACCACCCTAATTTCATCAAATCAACTCTCAGCTTTTTAACGGAGCCACTCCGGCAACGCCTACTTTCATTTCAGCGAAGCAGTTCAGGAAAGAACTTCCAAATTCTTTTCTCTCCGGTTTTCACCATACACCGGCTCTCTGGGCAGAAGCGGAACTTGTACTTTTTTCCATCAGCACTTTTTTGTATTGTCACCATTCTACTTGATTCCTTTTTCCTTGTCAAGGTGATTAGAAATTTGTTTGTTCTTGTTTTTTTATAAGCACCAGGGCTTTTATTTTTGATTTCCGGAACAAAAAAGACAGCCGTGAAATGACTGTCTTTTGCAAACCTATGATTTCCATACGCCTATTTCTTTATAATACTTTACCGCCCCCGGGTGGAACGGCAGATTTCCCACGTCCCTGACCGCCTCTTCAGGGGTAAGGCCTTTCAGACTTTTCTGCGTTTCTCCCAATTCGCCGATATGCTCCCAGAATGCTTTTGTAAGACGGTACACCAGCTCCTCCGGAAGATCTCCGCGGGTGAACATCACCATTTTTACTGCCGAAGTGCGGATATCCTTATCCTGTCCGGGGTATGTGCCTTTCGGAATAATATACGAGGAATACCAGGGATATTTTTCTTTCAACCGGTTCAGCAGGTCTTCATCCATATCCACCAGACGGCAGCCGCCTGCCAGTGCCTGTGTCACCGCCGAAGCAGGTACGCCGGACATCACCCATGCCCCGTCGGACGAACCGTTCTGCAATAAATCTGCCGCATCGGTAAATGCAATATATTCCGCTTGAATATCATCGGGAAAATGAAGTCCTGCCGTTGTGAAATGCACGGCACATTCATTGTATACGGAAGAACCGGCAGAGGCGACGGCAAAACGTTTTCCCTTTGCATCTTCCAATTTTTCGATACCCGACCGTTCCGTAACCACCACCTGGTTGGGATTCATATATAATCCGGCGATGATTTTCAAATCTTTATACGGGTGATTTTGAAAACTCCCCGTTCCGTTGATACACTCCGCCACATTGCTTGAAACGGCGACAGACACCTGGGCTTCTCCGTCAGCCACCATATTTAAATTGGCAATACCGCCTGCCGATGCCTGGCTTTTGGCCTGAACCCCCGGCACGGAATTTGTCCACATATGCGTTACCGCCGCTCCCACAGCATATAAAGCGCCTGATGCGCCTGCAGTAGGGAAATTAATTTTGACAATTTCTTCTGCCCCTGTTTTCCCCGGCGCGGAAGCATCTTTTCCCCCGCAACCCGACAGCAATCCTGCCGCAAGAAAAACGGCAAGAAAAACAGCGGCCGCCTTTTTCATTTTCTTCATCATTTCCTTCCCATCGCTTTCAGAAAAAGTAAAACCGGAATTCTCTTTCAGTATAGCTGAATACCTGTTAATTTTCTAACCGGCCGCCTCTTTTTTCTTTTTTCAACCGGCTATATTGGAAAACCATGACTGTAAAAATAGCGGAAAGCCCGAGGACATCAGAAATCATTCCGGGGAAGAGAAGCAAGGGAGAGGCGGAAATCAAAACCGCTCTTTCCCAAAATGCGGCACGGCAGAAAAGACGTCCTTCCATACCTGCCACAAGAGCCATTGTCCCTGCCAGTGCCGTAAGCACGGCACGGATTGTTACAGATAAAGCCGCCTCTTTGTCTGATCCTATCAAAAGCACGGAATTATCAAGGAAAAAGAAAGGAATGATAAACCCGATAAGTCCGAGGCGCACGGAGCGGAGAGCCGTTTTCATCTGCCCCGAGCCTGCAATTCCTGATGCCACATAAGCGGAAATAGCCACAGGGGGTGTGATATTTGACAAGCAGGCGTAAATCAGACAAAAAAGATGTGCCGGAAGCGGTGCTGCTCCCGCTTTTATCAGTACGGGAACGGCCACCGCCTGAACGATGACATACGCCGCCACACCGGGTACACCCATTCCGAGAATCACCGACATGACCATGACCAAAAGCCCGGCCGTATAAAGATGACCGCCCTCTCCGGGAGAAAGGACGAGATATCCCAGCTGGAGTCCCAACGATGTGAGAGTGACCGTGCCGATAATAACACCGATAATTACACAGCATACGCCGACAGAAACTGCACTTTTGGCTCCTTCCGTGACGGCTGAAAGAATATCACGTCCCGTCATGGCTGTTTCTTTTCTGAGACGGGCCGCTCCTACAGTGACAAAAATAGAAATCACGGCAGCATAAAGAGGCGTGAATCCCATACTCATAAGTCCGATAAGACTCACAAGGGGAAGAATGAGATGTCCCTGTTTTTTCAGAACCTCAAGAGCTTCCGGAATATGCTCCCCCGAAATGCCGGAAAGACCGAGACGTTTCGCCTCAAAATGGACTGCAAGAAGCAGGCCCGTATAGTAAAGCAGGGCAGGCGTAACCGCCGCTAGCGCGACATAGGTATAAGGCAGATTTAAAAATTCCGCCATGACAAACCCGACCGCCCCCATGATAGGCGGTGTAAACTGACCGCCCGTAGAAGCGGCGGCCTCCACGGCTCCGGCAAATTCCTTTTTATACCCTGCCCGTTTCATCATAGGAATCGTGATTGTCCCTGTCGTTGCCACATTGGCAATGGCAGACCCGTTGATCATGCCCATAAGTCCCGATGCAATGACCGCCACCTTGGCAGGACCGCCGGCCGTCATTCCCACGAGCGCCATGGAAAAATCATTGATAAATTTAGAAAATCCCGAATATTTCAAAAAAGAACCGAGCAGAACAAAAAGAAATATATACGTTGCCGATACGCCCGCTCCCGTACCGAGAAGTCCCTGCGTCCCCCAGAACTGGGTAATCAGAACACGTTTCAACGTAAAGCCGTTATGCCCCAGATAGCCGGGGAGATACGCACCGAACCAATTGTACGCAAGAAAAAGTGCCGAAAGTGCGGTCAGATTCCCCGATACTCTTCTCGCCGCCTCAAATACACAAATAACCGCCACCGCGGCAATTCCCGTTTCCATATCGGAAATACGGCCTCCTGCGAGGGCAATCCTGTTGTAGTTCAAAATCAGATAAAGAAAACTTGAAAGCGAACAAAAAATAAGGACCGTATCCCACAAAGACGGATATTTTCTTTCCCGTTTTTCCTTTGCCGAAGACGGATAAAGGAGAAAAGTCAGGACAAGCAAAAATATACAGTGAACGGCCCTTAAATGAATGGCGCTCAAAACGCCGAGGGTCGTGAAATAAAGCTGGAAAGCCGTCCACACGCAAAGAAGCAGGGCTATCCATTTCACTGCACTGCCCTTATAGATTCTCATCGGTGAAACATCTTCTTTTTTCTCCGCCGGTGTTGTAATTTCTTTTTCCGGCTTTTCACCTGCCGCCATGCGTTCCTCCTACAAAACAATTTTATTAGATATAGTACTCCCGTAAAGGAGCAGAGTCAATCGAAAACGAAAATGGCGGGAATAAAAGTTTCTTCTTTTCATCGGTCAGATATTTTATAAACAAGAAAAAAGAGCTTTCCTTAAAAAGAAAGCTCTTTTATTTTTTTATTATTTACTTTCAAAAAATGCTTTGTAAGCCAAATAGGTTTCGTAAGCATCGGCCTTTGAAAGCAGGTCATACGGTGCGTGCATGGAAAGCATAGATGTACCGCAGTCTACTACTTCCGCACCCCAGTTTGCCATCATGAACGCGATTGTTCCGCCGCCGCCCTGGTCGACTTTTCCGAGTTCGCCGATCTGCCAGCATACGCCGGCATCATTTAAAATATTTCTGACTTTATGCAAAAATTCCGCATTTGCATCGTTGCTTCCTGCTTTACCGCGGGAACCGCCGTATTTGGTGAGATTGATACCGTAGCCGAGGAAAGAGGCATTGTCCCTTTCGGATACTTCAGGGAACATCGGGTCAAGGCAGGAATTTACGTCAGCGGAAAGCATTTCACTGTTTTCCATGGTTTCATAAAATTCGAGAAGGCTTCCCTGTCCCTGAAGAGCCAACATTTTCATAACAAATTTTACGAAATAGGCGGATTCCATACCTGTATTTCCGTAAGAACCGATTTCTTCTTTATCCGTCAGGAGTGCCGCCTGCGTCTTAACTCCCGGTTTTGCATTCAGAATGGCTTCCAGATTTGCATAAGAGCAGACTCTGTCATCCTGTCCGTAAGATGCGATAAGAGAACGGTCAAAGCCTACATCGCGGCTCTTCATGGCCGGAACGAGTTCGAGTTCTGCCGTAGCAAAATCTTCTTCCTCAATGCCGTACTCTTTTTTCAAAAGTGCCATGATGGCTTCTTTCGGTGTCTGACCTTCCTTGGAGTGCGTGCCTGCAATGGCCTGGAGCTGTTCACCCGTTACCCCTTCGGCAAGTGTCTTTTTCATCTGGTCCTGCGCCATGTGAATGAGCAAATCGGATACATAGAAAACAGGATCTTTTTCGTCCATACCGATATGAATATCCATTTTCTTCCCGCTCTTGGTATAAACGACACCGATTAAAGCAAGAGGAATGGTCGTCCACTGGTATTTCTTGATTCCGCCGTAGTAATGGGTGCGGAAGTAAACGATGCCTTCTTTTTCGTGAACCGGGTTTGCTTTCAAGTCCAGACGGGGCGAGTCGATATGGGAGCCGACAATTTTAATTCCGTTGTGAACCGGTTCTTTTCCGATGACCGCAAGAATGACGGATTTCCCTTTCTGGTTCCAATACACTTTATCGCCGGCCTTGAGCGCTTTCATATCATAGACGGGTTTAAATCCCTTAGCTTCGGCCTGACGGATGATTTCCGCCGCCGCAAGCCGTTCCGTTCTTGCCGTATCGAGGAACTTTTTATATCTTTCTCCATACGCCATGGCGGCTTTGCGTTCTTTTTCATTCATACGCTGCCATACAGATTTGGTTCTGCTATATGTTTCTTTCATTACATGCCTCCTAAAAGAGAATTATTTTCATAATAACAGTATATATCTTTTGCCCTTTTCCCGCAAACAGCAGAATTCCGCTTGTTTTTACGAAAATTATTTGTCTTTATAAGGAAATACACGGCTGAGCCAGTAAGTCAGTCCCGCAAAAACAGCCATGACAAGAAAAAGTACGGGATAGGCCACCACCAAGAGATATACCGATGATTCCAAGCTTGTCATAATAACCTCCTAACCCAATACGGGAATCAAAGCAAGCACGAGCCCGCCGGCAACGACGGAAGCCACCTGCCCTGCCACATTTACGCCCATGGCATGTTGGATGATAAAGTTCGTCGGGTCTTCTTTCAGTGCCATTTTGGCCACGACTCTGCCCGACATGGGAAATGCGGAAATACCGCAGGCACCAATCATGGGATTGAGCTTTTTCTTTAAAAACAGATTGGCAAGTTTTGCAAAAAGCACACCGCCGGCAGTGTCAAAAATAAATGCCACCGCTCCCAAAACAAGAATTTTCAGTACATCGAGAGTAAGAATATTCTCCGCCGTCATCGTGGCTCCGATGATAAGTCCGAGAAACAGTGTCACCAGATTGGACAATTCATTTTGTGCCGTATCGGACAAAGAATCGACAACGCCTGATACTTTCAGCATATTTCCGAACATGAGCGCTCCGATGAGAGGAACGGAAATGGGCGCCAGGATACCGGCGAATATGACGACCATGAAAGGAAACAGGAATTTTGCCGTCCATGATACGGGTTTCTCCTCTTTAAATTCCATGCGGATTTTCCGTTCTTTTTTCGTTGTCAGGAACTTGATAATCGGCGGCTGTATAATCGGCACGAGTGACATGTAACAAAAAGCAGTAACTGTCAGGGGCGCGAGAAGTTCTGTCGCAAATTTCTGAGCCACAAAAATGGTGGTCGGTCCGTCGGCAGCACCGATGATACCGATGGCGGCAGCCTGATTAAAGGGAAATCCCATGAACGCCGCCAAAATCGTCGCCACAAAAATCCCCAAGTGGGCAGCCGCCGCAAAAAGCATGACATGAGGCTGACGTATAAGAGGTGTGAAGTCGCACATGGCACCGACAGCGACAAAAATCAGGACGGGGAATAATTCATTGGCAATGCCCGCCTGATAAAGTACATGAAGAAATCCGGGATCGCCGCCGCCGTCGGGAATGACTACAAACCGGCCGGGAATGTTTGCCAACAGGCAGCCCACTCCCATAGGAAAGAGCAGCATCGGTTCATAATCTTTTTTTACCCCGAGCCAAATTAAAATACCGCCGACGATGAACATGATCCAGATGGTAGGATCCGACATCGCCATAACCCCGGCAAAAAGTTCTTTAAAAATCGCTTCCGCGTTTGTCATGATTTCCTCCTGACAGATACAAAGGGATACGGCACAGATTTTATCAAAAAACGGACCGGTATACTACCAGGTCCGTTACTATTTCCTGCCCCTGTGCCATACGCAGAAAACATATGTAGTTTTTTATTCCGGTCAGATTTGATATCCGAAAACCGGTAAAATGACAAATACCAATAACGCCCAAATAAGACCGGCACCGATAAAAATACCGGCAGTAATGGCGAATCCTTCTTTTGAGCGGGGAACGCCGAGAAGACTGAAATTTCCGAACCAGCCGCGGCGTACCATGAATCCGTTACTGCTCCTCTGACGGAACCAGACAAGTTTTTTTCTCGGATCTATACTGTAAGCCACAATCACGGCAATGACCGTAGCCACAAGCCAGTAAATCATAAACCGTGCCGCATGGAAATCCTTTATATCCGACAAATCAATCATTTGCATAGCGTATCAACCTCACAAAGCATATTTATCTTGCTGGTTTATATATTACTATGCAAAAAGAGTATAGTCAAAGAAATTCTTACGTCAATTTATTTTACAGCGTACTGAGAAGATACCCGTACCCCGCCTTTTCCATATCCGCTTCGGGGATAAAGCGGATAGAAAGACTGTTGATACAGTACCGTCTCCCGCCTTTATCCCGCGGGCCGTCTCCGAAGACATGACCTAAATGGGCATTTCCGCTGCGGCTTCGCACTTCGATTCTCTCCATGTTATAACTTCTGTCTTCCTTATATGTCACCACATCGGAAGAAACCGGGCGGGTAAAAGCGGGCCACCCGCAACCGGATTCGAATTTATCCCGGGAAGAAAATAAAGGCTCTCCCGTAGAAACATCCACATAAATTCCCCGCTCGAAATTGTCCCAGTATTCATTGGAAAACGCTCTTTCCGTTGCATTTTCCTGTGTCACCGCATACTGATCGGCTGTCAAAATATGTTTCAGCTCCTCTTCTGACGGTTTCGGATACAGTGAAACATCTATCACCGGATCGGCCGCCTGCGCTACATCGATATGACAGTAGCCTCCGGGGTTCTTTTTCAAATAATCCTGATGATACTCCTCGGCAAGAATGAAATTCCGGAGCGGCTGCACCTCCACGGCAATTTTTTCAGTAAGAGTTTTCTGTTTTTCCGCCAAAACGGATTTTGCCAGTTCTCCGTCCGCCTCATCGGTATAATAAATTCCCGTCCTGTACTGGCGGCCCCTGTCATTTCCCTGACGATTGACACTCGTCGGATTGATTACCCGCAGGTAGTAAAGATAAATCTCTTTTAAAGAAATTTTCGACTCATCATAAACGACATGCACGGTTTCCGCATGATCCGTAACTCCAATCAGCTCGTACCCGGTCGTTTCCGTTTTTCCGTTGGCATATCCGGAAGTCACATCAATTACTCCGTCAATCCTCGAAAAATATTCTTCCAGCCCCCAAAAGCAACCGCCTGCCAAATATATATCCTTCATTGATTTCACCTCATTTTTATAGGAAACCGTTTCCATTCCTGCCGTTTTTTCTGCTACGTCTGCCCTGCCGCCTTTTGCATCCGGCAAAAATCCGCATCCCCAGGCAAACAAAAGAAACACACTTCCTATAACCAAAGTAATAAATTTCACTTAGTCCTCCTTATGGCAGAGCCGCCATTTTCTCCTTCAGTTGCGGCGACGGAATATGCCCGGGGATAACGTCCTCTACCTTCCCCGACGAGTCAATTAATGCGGCGGTCGGATAGAAACGGACACCGTATCTTCTCGTCACCTCGCCCCCTTCATCTAAAAGAACGGGGATATTTTTATATCCTAACGTATCAAACCATTTGATAAAATCTTCCTTTTTCATCTCTCCGCCGACTCCGGGTGTCACCACGGAGAGGACCACGAAATCACCGTTTTCTCCTGCCAGACGGTTCGTTTCTCCTATCGTTGCCATGCAGGCAGAACACCAGGAAGCCCAAAATTTGATAAATACTTTTTTCCCTTTGAAATCAGACAATCTGTATTCTTTTCCATGAATATCTTTCAGCATAAAATCACCGTCAATCCTCGACTCACGAACACCGGGGGAAGCCGCTTTCACGGAAGCAGCCTGTCCCTTTGTTTCCTCTTTTCCGAAAAAATCACACCCGGGCAAACAGCCGGTCAAAGAAGATATCATGATAAATCCTGCCAGAGCAGATACTGCCGATTTTTTCATTATTCCCATTCCATTCTCCTCCTGCTTATACGAAAAACGCCGCCAAACGATTCATCTGGCCCGACATAAGGACTAATCCCATCAATAAAATCAAAAAACCGCCCGCCTTCTTCAAAAAAAGCATGTGCTTTTTCAAAGACACGGAATATTTCATAAAAAAGGACGAGCCTGCCGCCAATAAAAGAAACGGTATGGCCATTCCCGCCGTGTAAACCAGCATGAGAAATCCGCCGTACCAGGCAGAAACCCCTCCGGAAACCAGAATCGCCAGAACCGAACCGAGCACGGGTCCCACGCAGGGAGTCCAGGCAAAACTGAATGTCAAACCTAAAATAAAAGCCTCGGCCAATCCTCTTTTTCCGCTTCCGTGAAAATCCATTTTCTTTTCCTGCTGCAAAAAACGGATATTGATGATTTCCATTTGGTGCAAACCGAGAAAAATAATAATCGTTCCGAGGACATACGGCGTGTAAGGATGATATAAAAAGCCTCCCAAGAAACCGGCGCCGAAACCGAGTGTAAAAAACACCATAGACAAACCGGCGATAAAAGCCAGTGTTTTCAAAATAGGATAGATGTATATTTTGCTACCCCGGTATGTAAAAACAACAGACCCCGGCTGATCCATTAATTTACCTAGATAGACAGGTAACAAAGGAAATACGCAGGGTGAAAAGAAAGATAAAATACCGGCTGCAAAAACGGTTCCCACAAAGAAAAATGAAAATCCGGTTTCCATATCGCACTCCTCTTTAATAAATCGAAAGACAACTACATCTAATATTATCTATATAATATTTCAAAGCACAAAAAAATACAAGTTTTATTATTTTGAAAACAGATGTCTTTGGTTTCTTTTTTTCCTTAATACCAGCTTCCCCCGTTCACAGGGACGGCTTATGTTCCCTTTTCTTTTCTTAGTAACAAGTATTTTGCAACAAAAAACGCCCCCAAAAGGGAGCGTCTTTGTTTTGTTTAAGCTTTCAATCAGCCTCCGAACTGGGCAAGCATCGTTCCTGCTGCTACGGCAGTTCCGATAACTCCTGCTACGTTCGGGCCCATTGCCTGCATCAGCAGATAGTTGGACGGGTTGTCCTTCAAGCCTACTACCTGGGATACACGTGCTGCCATCGGTACGGCCGATACGCCGGCAGATCCGATGAGCGGGTTAATCTTGTTGCCTGATGCAATTCTCATAATCTGACCGAAAACTACACCGCCTGCTGTTCCTGCTGCGAATGCAATCAGACCGAGGCAAATGATTTCAATGGTTTCGATACGTAAGAATTTATCACCTGACATGGTAAGACCTGTACCGGTTGCCAGGAAAATCGTAACAATGTTGCAGAGTG
>OWIK01000006.1_pt1 | contig 107345 bp, 106 predicted proteins | sample 1732691 | NCBI WGS metagenome assembly OWIK01 (sample SAMN05065743, study PRJEB22554) | human gut metagenome | biome: ENVO:2100002; feature: ENVO:00000062; material: ENVO:00002003 | host: Homo sapiens | place: USA | reverse complement strand
AAGCCCAGTCGTCAGTGGATACATCAGAGAACGGGTTAGCAGCGTATGCGGATACACCTGCTGTAAGTGCTGCTACTGCAGCGATTGCGAGAATCTTTTTCATAGATTTTCTCCTCCTACTAAAAAATGAACTCTGTACATAATTGTCATGTAGAAGGAAGTGTCTTGCCGAGTGACCGTGTTTCCTCTGCTTTTTTCTTCCTTTTCCATGATTGCGGAATTCAGAGTCAAATTTCCACTTCCTAATTATAACTTATTTGTCAATATTTTACAAATAAGTGCTTGGTATTTTGAAATACAGAATCTTTTTTATCCTAAAAAACTATTTTTCTTTTTATTACATTACAGTCATATCAATTGTTACCTTCGTTCAAGAATGACAGGCAGGTATTAATACTATTTTGTAAGAAACCTTTTTTCGTGTCTACTCACACTTGCCCCTTTCGTCAACCTATCCGCTGACACTTTCCCCGACAAGCGGAGACAGCTTGCGTTTTGTATGCTTTGCTTTTGCGATAAAACACGTGAGACAAATTTTTTATACGATTCATTTCTATATTTTTTGATTTTACTCATACTTATTTTGCTCTTACGTTTCTGCTCACACTTATTTCTATTCTTTCGTATCTGCTCACACTTACCCCTTTCGTCAACCTATCGGTTGACACTTTCTCCGACAAGCGGGGACAGCTTGCGATTTGTGCGTTTTTCTTTATATAGTCATTTAATAGTTAATACTTTTATAAAACTTGATTGCTTTTTCCTTAGCGTCAGCTTCCCCCGCATACGGAGGGAAGTGCCGAGCTTTGCGAGGCGATAGGGGCAAATCGTTTCTGCGTATTTTATTGACAGTATTCCCATTTCGCTTTATAAAAGAAATATATATTTGTCAGTGTGAGGTTTTTATGGACAGACTATTAACTTTTGCACGAACTATGAGAAAAAATATGACTCCTTATGAAAGAAAGCTTTGGTATGATTTTTTATCCAAATATTCCGTCCGTATCGTCAGACAAAAAATCTTCGGTCATTATATCTTGGATTTTTATTGTAAGCAGGCAAAGGTTGCTATTGAGTTAGACGGTTCACAGCATTACAAGGACATCGGGAAAAGAAATGATGCTGTCCGGACAAAATTCTTGGAAGAACTGGGAATCCTTGTTTTACGGTATTCCAATAAGGAGTTACACGATAATTTTAAAGGGGTTTGTATGGATATAGACCGAACGATATTAAACAGACTCAATAAGTAGGTTCCTTCCCTTTTTATTTCTATTTTTTCGATTCTGCTCTAACTTGCCCCTTCCGTCAACCTGTCGGTTGACACCTTCCCCGACAAGCGGGGACGGCTTACGTTCCCTATTCTGTTCTTTGTGTACTCATTTGACAGTTAACATTTTTTAAAACTATAATTTCTTTCTTCCTTAGCGTCAGCTTCCCCCGCACTCGGAGGGAAGTGCCGAGCTTTGCGAGGCGATAGGGGCATGTTTGCGTATACAGGTCAGAATACTTTTTGTTGGTTTTGCTCATACTTATTTTTATTCTTACGTTTCTGCTCACACTTGCCCCTTCCGTCAACCTGTCGGTTGACACCTTCCCCGTGTCCGGGGACGGCTTGCATTTTGTATGCTTTGCTTTTTCTTCAAATTGGTTGGGACAGCTTTTCTGTGTGAGTCATTTCTTTATTTTTCGTTTCTGTTCCTATAAAAAATGAATTCTTTTCCATTTTAAAATCCCGCTTTTGTTTGGCGGGATTTTCTCTTTATTCTGCTACTACGGAGATATGCACTTCGCTTGTTACGTTTTGGTGTATCCATACTTCTACGTCATATTCTCCCGTGGTTTTTATCGGGTTTTTCAGTTTAATATTTTTCTTATCCAGTTTAAATTTGTACTGCTTTTCGATGGCATCACAGATGTCTTTAGCGGTAACGCTTCCGAAGATGCGTCCGTCTTCTCCCGTCTGGACGGGAATGACGACTTTGACGGCTTTGAGCTGGGAGGCCATGATGACGGCTTCGTCGGCAGCCACTTGGGATTTGAATTCTTTCGCTTCCTGCCTCTGGGTGGCAGTATTGATGTTTGCTTTATTTCCTTCTACACCGAGGCCGCGGCGGATCAGTACATTTCTTCCGTAGCCGTCGGCAACTTCTACGATGTCTCCCCGTTTTCCTAATTTTTTTACGTCTTGTAACAGTACGATTTTCATTCTTTTTCCTCCTCTATTTGTTTACGGACCAGAGCGATAATCTCGCCGGTCAATGTTTTTATATTTCCTTCTTCTCCGAATTGGGCCCCTGCCACGGTCTGGTGTCCGCCTCCGCCAAGGGCTTCCATAATGACTTGGACGTTAATGCTCCCGTTGGAGCGGGCAGAGAGGCAGAGTCCTTTTTCCGTATGGTAGAAGAGGAAGCTGCACCGCACGTCCTGTACCCTGACAAGGAAATCGGAGATTTGTCCTGCAATAATCTGGGAGTCTGCCGTGCCTTCCGGGCATTCGGCAAAGACCATAAATCCGTCTACGACTTGCATGTGGGCAAGGACGGCTGCTTTGACTTTGATGAAATCCATGTCGACGGCAAAGAGTTTATTCACCAGTGCGGTATCCGCACCGCAGCGCCGCAGGTAACTGGCAGCATCAAAGGTGCGTACGCTTGTCTGGACGGCAAAGCTCTTCGTATCAACAACTATGCCTGCATAGAGGCAGGATGCTTCGAGAACGTTCATTTCTTCTTCCCCGCCGTAGTACTGAACGAGTTCGGTGACCAGTTCGGAGGCCGATGAGGAAGACGGTTCCATATAGGTGAGCAGAGGACTTGCAATCATGGTTTTTGCTCTGCGGTGGTGGTCGATAACGACTCTCTTTTCTACTTTTTTGAGAATTTCCGGAGCGGCCACGAGTTCGGGGATATGGTTATCCACGATAATCAGAATGGTTTTTTCTGTAACAAGATTTTTGGCTTTATTTTCGTCAATGAGAAGTCCTTCGGCAAGTCCGCTGTTTTTGACGGCTTCTATCATCTTTTTCGAGGTGTCACCCTGTTTCGAAAGTACGATATGGGCTTCTTTCCCGGACGCTCTGGCAAGGTGGGAAACGCCTACGGCGGCACCGAGGGCATCGAAATCTTCGTGGGCATGTCCCATGATGAGAACAAGATCGGATTCGTTAATCAGTTCTCTCAATGCCTGTGCGACGACACGGACACGGACACGGGTATTGCTGACCGCAGTCGGTGCTTTTCCGCCGAAAGCTTTCACGTCTTTTCCTATACGGACAATCGCCTGGTCACCGCCGCGGCCCAGGGCAAGGTCGAGAGAAACTTGGGCTTCTTCGTATTGCTTGGCAAAAGATTCCCCGCTTTTTACGATACCGATAGAGAGGGTGACGGGAATTCTGTTCACCGTATGTATTTCCCGTACCCGGTCCAAAATATCGAAATTGTCGTCCATCATTTTTTGAAGGGCTTCTGAGGAAATACAGGCCACGAAATCGGACGAGCTGTATTGTTTGATAAATCCTTCTTCCTCACTGAAGGCGTTCAGTACCATTTCCGTCACGCCCGCCATAAGAGAAGAGCGGTCCGCATCAGTCATTTCCGCCGTCGCTTCCTGGGCGTTGTCGATACGGATAAGACAGAATACGGGTCTTGATTTTTCCGCATCTTTTATCGCCTCGTCGGCATCGGTCCTGTCCATGAAATAGAACACCATGTAGGGTTCGTCGGTTTCGTCTTCGACGGGAAGGAATTTATAAAATATACGGTAAAATTTTCCTTCGGCGTAGCCGTCAAGCCAGCCTGTTTTTTCCCAAAGGCGGGACATTTTCTGTCCCTGCAAAATTTCCCGGAAAGGCATGCCTTCTTCGGCACGGGTCATCCATGCACGGAATACACTGTTTGCCCAGACGAGTTTCTTCTTCTCGTCCATAACGGCAATCCCGAGGGGAAGATTTCTGACGGCATAGGAAGTCCCGGCACTGACGCCAGCGGACAAATTGTCCAGGTAGAGCATGAGCTTTTTTTCCTGCATCATATCGCACCGTTTCATCCAGACAATGCAGGCGGCAACGATGATGAAAAGGAGCATGCCGAGCTGCCAATTCTGCGTAGCCAAAACAACTACGGCAAGAAGCAGCAGGATAATCATCACTTTTGATGTTTTTTTGTATACCCAAATATCACTGAGCATAATGTCCTCTCTTACTCAAAGAGCTTTGCTAAGGGCAGTTTCCATAAAAAGAAACGGCCGTATACGGAAATATTATTCATAATTTCTTTTTCTCCGGTAGGACAGAACCATATCGGTAAGTCCCATGAGAACCAGAAACATTTGTATGAATCCCATGAAAGCGGATAAAACAATCACAATCCAGCGGATGGGTCTGACCATCGGGTATTTATGGGGCAGCCACCAAAGGGTCGCCACGCCTTGAAGCCAGAATACAAAAATACAGGCTAGCCCGATATTATATTGGATGACAGAAAACGTGGGATCGTCTTTCAGGAAAAACTGCATAGCCAGAGAAACGGCGTAAAGTACGACAAAAAACCGGGGAAATTCCCACCGTTCCACTTTGGGAAGTACGGGAATATCCTTGATTCCCATACGGCCGAAAATCATTTTCCCCAGTGTCATTGATGCCCAGGCGTAGAAGAAAGAGGCGCCTACCGTAGCAAAAGGAAGCGATTTTCTGATGACGTCCATCATTTGTTTCACATTGTCCTGTGCCTGGACGAGAAGTTCGCCTGTGTAAAAACCGCGCATCTGGTCCATCATTTCCTGTTCCATCTGGTCCATGGCGGTGCCGCCGAAAATGACAGCCGGCACATCAAGGATATACATCGCCGCCAGTGCTTCGCCGATGATAGCGGCCAAAACGACGACAGCACCTGCGATGAGAGTCACGGAAGCAGATATTTTATTTTTATAACAAATTCCCATGACAATACCGAGAACACCGAAAATGGCACAGAGAAAGGCGGCGGAAATGATACCGAAAAAGACGGAGTCGAGAATCATGACCCCTGCCGTGACAATCACCGACCAGTGGACTCCCTCTTTCATACCCAAATAGGCAATGGGAAGAGGAATGAGGAGAAACACGACGCTTGACACAAGAGGCATATAAAAGCCGATAACCGACAGCACCACGGCAAGAGCGGTGCACATGCCGGCAAGCACGACAGCATTCGTATCTCCCGATCTGTATTCGTTCATAAATGCTCCTTATTTTTTATGTAAAGAAGTTTTCTTAACAGAAAAGGATAACAACTTTATTTTATCATATATTCCGCCTTTAGTGTCATTTGTCCACGCGCCAAGAAATAAAGTCGTATTCTTCATAAAAAAAACCGCCTCCCTCTGATGAGGAAAGCGGCTTTCCGTTTTATCTGATTTCCTGGATAATCGGAAGAATCATCGGTCTTCTCTTTGTTTTTTCAAAGAAATAGCGTCCCAGGGATTCTCTGATTTGTGTCTTGATGAAATTCCATTCCGTCACATCGCCTGTGTTGCACCGTTCCAAAACGGTCTCCACTTTTTCTTTTGCGCCGTTCATGAGGCCTTCGCTGTCTCTCACATAGACGAAGCCGCGGGAAACGATGTCCGGTCCTGCAGCGACGCGGTTGGTTCCTTTTTCAAGGGCAATTACGACAATGAATACCCCGTCTTCAGCCAGCTGCTGACGGTCACGAATAACAATATTTCCTACGTCACCTACGCCCAGCCCGTCGACAAATACGGCTCCGGCCTGCACTTTGCCGACAATTTTTCCGCTCCGGTTCGTAAATTCAAAGACCGAACCGTTTTCGCCGATAAGGATATTTTGCTTTTTCACGCCTAAGCTTTCTGCCAGTTCCGCATGGGCACAAAGCATACGGTATTCTCCGTGTACGGGAACGAAAAATTTCGGACGGACAAGGGCAAGCATGGTTTTCAAATCTTCCTGTGAACCGTGTCCCGATACGTGAACGCGGCTGGAATGGGAAGTGATTACTTTGGCCCCGAGTTGCATAAGACGATCGATGGTCCGTCCCACACTCATTTCATTACCGGGAATCGGTGAGGCGGAAATAATGACCGTATCTCCTGCATGAATCTGCACCTGCCGGTGACTGCCGTCGGCCATACGGGACAGCCCCGCCATCGGTTCGCCCTGGCTTCCTGTGGTAAGAATACAGATTTTATCATCTCTGTAACGATTCAGTTCTTCCGGCTCGATAAAGGTTCCCTCCGGTGCTTTGAGATAGCCCATTTCCAAGGCAATCCCCACGACATTCACCATGGAACGGCCGAAGACGCAAACTTTTCTCTTATATGCCACAGCGGCATCTACCGCCATTTGGATACGGGATACGTTAGAGGCAAACGTTGCCAGAATGACACGTCCTTTTGCCTCGCCATAAGCTTCCTTCAGCGACTTGGAAACAACAGCTTCTGACAAAGTATATCCCGGATTTTGTGCATTCGTCGAATCGGCACAAAGAATGAGAACGCCCCGGTGGCCCAGCTCGGACAATTTATACATATCCGTCTGCTCGCCGTCCATCGGTGAGTGGTCAAATTTGAAATCGCCGGTATGCACTACCGTTCCTACAGGGGTACGTAAATAAATTCCGCAGGAATCGGGAATGGAATGGCAGACATGGAAGAAACCGAACTTGAAAGAGCCGGCTTTCATTTCTTCTTTCGTCGTCACCACATTCAGGCTGTACCGGCCGATTTTATGTTCTTTCAATTTCCCTTCGATAAGACCGCAGGTCAGGCGTGTCGCATAGACCGGTGCCGAAATATCGCGGAGAAGATAGGCCAGAGAGCCGATATGATCCTCATGACCGTGAGTAATAAGTATAGCTTTCACCTTATCTCTGTTTTCAATGAGATAGCTGAAATCAGGGATCACAATATCGATCCCCGGCATTGTTTCATCAGGAAAGGCCATGCCTGCATCTATTACGATAATTTCGTCGCCATAACGGAAAGCAGTCATGTTCTTCCCTATTTCCCCCAGACCTCCCAGGGGAATAATTTGTAATCTGGATTTTGCCAAGATTAACCTCCTATTCAGTTGTATTCGTACATTTTATAAAAAATAATTGTCCGTACCATAGTCGCTTTACTCATTATAACACGGATCAGAAAGACCCGTGCAAAGAAAAATAAATTTCCCCGGCTTCTATTTTCTCTCGGAAGAAATATTTTTTGAACGCCTTATATATTTTGAACGCTTATATATAAAGAAAAATATAACCGCCGGTTTTATCAGACAGACACGATTTTTTGTGCGGGTCATTTCACTCTTTTTTGATTCGGCTCATACTTATTATTCTTTATTCCATGAAAAAACCGCTATCCCCCGGGTATAGAGGATAACGGTTTTCTTATTTCTGTTTTACCGCACTTTCAACTTACGGGAAGAACGGCCATACAATCGGAATTACGATAATGGATACAATCATGGACACTATAACCAGACCGGATCCGCATTTTACGTAATCCATAAAAGAGTATTTCCCGGGTCCCAAGACGAGGGTGTTCGGCGGTGTGCCTACAGGGCTGGCAAATGCGCAGGAGGAAGCAATGAGAATCGCCATAAGTACGGCTCTCGGTGATGCGCCTACCTGTGCGGCCAGGGCAATGCCGACCGGGCAAAGAAGTGCTTTGGATGCTGTATTACTCATGAACTGGGTGAGTACAACGGCAAGAGCAAAGAGTACTGCCGTAATGAGGTACGGTGACGGATTGCCGCCCATAGCCGCTACGGTGTATTCGGCAATCAGTTTGCCTGCGCCGGAGGTGTTCATGGCAGTAGCCACCGGAATCATGCCGGCAAAGAGGAAAATGGTGACCCAGTCGATGGAGTCATAAGCCTGTCTTTCCGTAAGGCAGCCTGTAACGACACAAAGAAGTGCGCCGATGACAGCGGCAATTTCAAGAGGTACAATGCTTGTCGCCATGGTGATGATAACGCCGAGCATAATAATGCCACAGATGATTTTCTTAGATTTTGTGGTTTCATTGGCTTCGATTTCCTGTTTCACTTCAGAAGCATCGAAATCATCGGCTTCCGTTTTCGGAAGGAGGAAACGGCCAAGGAAAAGCATATAAAGAATACCTGCCACAGTGATCGGAACACCGATCCAGGCGTATTCAAAGAATCCGAACTGGAGCTCGCCCATGCCTGCCGCTTTAAGTGCTACGTTGGCAATGATGTTAGGCGGCGTACCGATTAATGTACATGTGCCGCCGAGGCCGGCTGCAAAAGCAAGCGGCATCATCTGGCGGGATACAGGCAGATGTGCTTCTTTACAAATACCGATAACAACCGGAATCAGGCAGGCTGTCGTTCCCGTATTGGAAAGGAAAGCCGACATGGCAGCTGCAATAATCATGATGCCGATCATCAGTTTGATTTCTCCGGTACCGAAGAGTTTAACTACCTGGGAACCGATGTCCTGGGCCAGACCGGTGTAGAACATGGCTGCACCGACGATAAACATACCGCCGAAAAGAACAACCGTGGAGTCGGCGAGTCCCAAAAATACCTGTTCAATCGGTACGAGTCCCAGTATCCAGCAAGCAATAGCTGCAAATACGGACGTTACTGCGAGCGGTAATTTTTCTGTAACAAAGAGGATGGCTACAACGAGCAGGAGGCATAAGCATTTCACTGCCGGATCCATCATAAGCAAGGTTTCCATAAATTACATAATCCCCCAATTTCATGAATTAAATTAAATTTTATAAATAATAAATATGAGTGCATGAATCTTTATACTTCGTTCTTATTCGGACTTCTGTATATCGGGAAGCGTCCGGCCCGGATCTCTGTCTGTATCAATGACCTCACCGGATATGGCTTTACGCACTTTTATATCCGGCCGGTAGTAGTCTTTATCCACTTTTTTCAAATATTCACGAATCCGTTTTTCTTCTTCTTCACTGTTCCCCATGTGTTCACCTCCTCCCTGAAACGGGACAGACACTCAACTGCATAAAAGATTAACATTTATTCCAATAAATTAAAAATACATTATCAGAATATTTGTATATATATAGTTGTTCATTATTCCAAATTTTCTGAACCCCTATATCTTTAAGGAATGACGAGTTTTCCTAAAAAAGAAATAGGCAAACAAAAAAGGCCCTGAAACGAGCCTTTTCTTCTTTATTTTTCATTTTTTACCATATACAGAGCTGTATGCCCTGCCATTCTTTAAAATTTATTCTTCCGTTTCCATTGCCCTCTCCGCCTTTACGTAAGCATTCGGGTGGTGCTGCAAAAAACGCTGGAGTCTTCTTGCCATGGGGTAGAAAGTCAGGTACGTGAGACTTCCCGAAACCGCGCCGCCTACAAGGGGAACGGATTTGGAAATCCATCCGGCCAGTGCTTTTTCCGTCACCTTTGCACCGGTCATTTCCGCTCCTTTTTTCAGTACGGGAATCCCGTTTTTCAACGTGTGACGAATCATCTGATCGCTAATTTTTTCTGCATATTTCTTCGAATAATAGGTCACTGCCTGGCCTGCCAATTTATCTCCGCACATGATGCGGTAAAATAATCTGACTTTATCTTTGATTTCCTCATCCATACCGCGGCCGCCTTTTTCAAGCGCCGGCCAACCGTAAAGGTACAACAGTTTTTGCATAACCAAAATGACGTGACGGTTGAACTGGCGGGCATCATAGACTGTCGCAACGACGGCGGCAATACCTCCGGGAATCCCTGCCGCAGCCGAACGGATGGCCGCTTTTTTAGTTTCCCGGCGGATACAAATATCTGCCAGACGGTCAATGACGTCAGGCGGTATTTCTGCCTGTGCCGGCGAGAATGCAATCGCTTTTTCAACCTGCTCCGCCGGATAATACGGTCCGAGACAATCCCGCAAAAAAGCGGCACGGTCCAGACGGTTTTCCTTACTTTCAAGTAATTTGGCGACTCCTTCGGGCGTGAAATCATTCCATATATCTTTCGCTACGGAATAACTGCCTGAAATATCGGCAAGCCGCCATATATTTTTCCACTTCATTCCCATTCCTCCTGAAATTTCCTGTATCTCATTTTTCTTTTTTATTTATCATACCATAATATGACTTTCGGTCAAAATCGTAATTTATGAAATCAATTGTTTCCTGTAAAATTCCGCTTTACCGCGGAGCAAACGACCGCCGGGGACAAGAACACCGTTATTTTCATAATCGGGCAGGTAGAGAAGGTCCCACCGCATATCGGGATCACCGCTTCCGATTCCGTAGCCGTCTGTTTTGGCAATTTCCGCATGGGTGTAAATATCACCGGCAGAAAGTCCCAGATAATACAAGGCATATCCGCAAAAAATCGCCAGTGCCTCTATCTGTTCTTTCGTCGGTGCTTCTCCCAAGTCCACGCCCGAAGGAGCGTCATACCAGCAGCACGCCCCGCAGGCACAGGCCATCGCCACGCCGAGAGACCGTCCATTTCTCCGCCACGTATGGGACAGCACCCGGGTGAAGTCGGAATGCATAACATGGAAACAGCCCCCACGGTCAATGACCGCGTGATAGGCCATGAAATCCGTCATGCGGTACGGCGCTGCCGTCCAATGAGCGTAAATACGGTCTATTTCTCCTTTCGCCGACATTAAATGTTTTGTTATCTCTTCTATATTCTGAATCATAATCTCCAAAAGGGTTTCCCCTTATTTCTTTCCTTTCATCTGTTTTACCAATTCCGCTAAAGCACTTACGCCGGCGTCATTTAAATTTTCTGCAATACTCACCATTTCCGACGCCGCCAGATAGGCGATGCATAGCCCGGCAAATACGGGCTGTCTTCCTGCCGCAACCAGCATATGGTCCGCCAGTGCACTTCCCAAAGTCAGAAGAATATACACCGCCAGTTTACCGCAAAATCCGTATTTCATTTCCCTGCTTGAAATAATTCCTGCCCGGTGAGCCGCCGGAATGGCAAAAAGACAGGACAGGATATCCCGTTTCTTTTTCCCGCGAAACTCCAGATATCCATGCGCAAGAGCCAGCCACTTCGTCAAAAGATCAATCATCACCACCGCCGCAAAAAGAGACGCCAGTTCTACATGGAAGAGGCCCTCTGCCAGAAGACCTGTCGCGATTCCCTTCAGCGGCCAGTCCTCAAAAAGACGATGCAGACTGTCCCGCAAAAAATGGTCCTGCCAAAACTCCATCCTCTCCTCCTTTCTTAAAACCAATACTCCGGATCTTTTTCCTTATCAAAGAAATATACGCCCAGTTCCTCCGGTGAAATCTGCAAAATTCTCATGGAACGGTAAATGTCCCGCTGGGAAAAATGAATCTGGTTATTCAGCCGCAACGAGAGCGACGTTTTACTGATTCCCAAGCGTTTTGCAAATACTGTATCTGAACGCATTTTCTCGCGGATTCGTCCGCGGAGCTTTTCATAATTGAAATTCATCCTCTTCCTCACTTTCAAAACTATTCCCAAGGAATTTCAACTTTATTATAGAACATATGTTCTATTTATAAGTAAGAATACCCCTTGCACAGAAGGCTGTCAACACCCCCGGTTTCCCCTGTTTATAAAGAAAAACCCGGGCATCCGATACGCCCGGGCATTTCTTATGTTCCCTCTTAACCCTTATTGGTCAGAACGGATACTTCAGAACGGCGGACTGACTCCACCGGCATCTCTTGTAAATCACCGATTGCATTTCCCGCTTCAAAAAGCGCTTCATCGGTGGCACTTTCTTTGATACTGTTGAAAGTCATATTTTTATAAGTCCCTTCGCCCGCTTCCACACGGACAATCAGCTTGGTCTTTTCAACGGTTTTAGCTACTGCCATATATACCCTCCTTTCTTATACGAGTCATAAAAAATATTGAATCTGTTAACGGATTTCCGTTTCAGTTGTGGTCACAATGACCGCCTTGGAAAAAGAAGCCGCCTCAAGCCCTGCATGATTTGCCAGAACAGGACGGATTTTTTCTGCTGCCGTTTGTACCTTTGCCAAATCCAAGTTGTCTTTCGGATTATTGATACGGACAGTCATCACCGTATCGGCAGCGGTCATAAATTTCAATTCCAGTCTTTTATTCATGAACACTCTCCTTTCCTTCGTTTCCGCCCCGGGGAGGAAACAAATATCTCAGCGCTGGAAGTATCATAATTCATTGCTGTTTAAATCGGATTAAACAAAGAAAAATTTTGTGAAATATAACAGAACTTTTTTCTTCCTTTCTAAAGAAATACAGATACCACCGGCTTTTTCCTTGTATTTTTTCCTTCCCCTTTATTTCAACTCATGCATTATAATTTATGAATATAGCCTTTTATATCATTTTATATATGTAGCTCGGGAACGATTTTGTTTTTCATCTATGTCTTTTTACTTATGATTTATTTTTCAATTATATTTTAATGTTTATATATAAATGTATTAGACTATTTTAAAGAAAAGGGGTATCTTATAAACATAAGAACAATAACAATGCTTCACTAGGGGGAGACCGCCACTATTTTCTTTGTTGCGGCAGTCAAAGCAAACTCAAAAACGGCATGCACTTTTGGTATTGCAGTGCTATCCCGAAAGGGATAAAAAGCAAGTACAATTAAAACGTTTGTCTCAGACAGACGTCTTTTTTTTGCAAGAATTTTGTATCTGCTCCAACTTGCCCCTTCCGACGGCTGACGCCGCCACCTTCCCCGTGTCCGGGGACGGCTTGCGGTTTGTATTCTTTCTTTTTATAAGCAAAAAGTCATTTAATATCACACCGAAACGCAATTCACTTCTGCCGTCATTCTAGAGCGGTGGCAAGCATACATAAAGAAATGAATTATAAAAAACAGGTTATTATGAGCAGCGAAGAATCCGGCAGCGGATATCGTCAAAAGCGTGTTTAAATAATAAAAACTATAATTTCTTTCTTCCTTAGTGTCAGCTGTCCCCGACTTCGGAGGCAAGCGAATTGTGTTTTTAGGAGCATAGCGACGCGAAAACACAATGAGACGCTTTGCCTTTGGCTGAAAGTGCCGAGCCTTGCGAGGCGATAGGGGCATGCTTGCGTACACAGGTCAGAATATTTAAATCTTTCAACCTCTGCCTAGATTCTTCACTCTGAGTCGATTTCCTTTTATTACATTACGGTCATAGCGGTTTTTACCATCGTTCAAGAATGACAGGCAGGTGTTTACTGCCGTTTTGTAAGAAATTTTCTTACGTATCTGCTCACACTTGCCCCTTCCGACGGCTGACGCCGCCACCTTCCCCGTGTCCGGGGACGGCTTACGGGTTTCATTCTTTCCTTATTTCCCATCACGTAGGGACAGCTTGCATTTCCTATTCTTTCCTTACTTCCCGTCATGTGGGGATGGCTTGCGGTTTGTATTCTTTCTTTTTATAAGCAAACAACGGAAACGGAATTTTTTTGTCCGTCATTTCTTTATTTTCCGGTTTGGCTCTCTTATATTTTTTGATTTTTCCCGTCCGAAAAGCCGGATCTGTTCCTTTCCTGTGGATATTTCTTTTCTTTCGGTCCATAATAAAGAAAAGATGATTATGTTTTAAAGGAGTCTCTTATGAAAACATATACGATACGGGATATGGACGAGGACGGGCTTGCTGCGCTGATTGTCGATATGGTACACCGAACGGCGGTACATCATACGCTTTGGTTCCGTGAGGTAGAGCATCAACTCGGGTTTGAGAAGGCTTTGGAAGTCATGGATGCCACGTGGGAGAAGACGAGGAAAATTTTTGTCCGCCGTTTGTCGGAGGTGCTTTCTTTCCGGGAACATGACGGGATTCCCGATTTCATCGGCCGCCTTCCCCGGGAAAAGAAACTGTCTCTTTTGGATGCGGTGGCTAAAAATTGGCTGGCCCAGGACGGTATCTGGTTTCAGAGCGTAGAATTTGCATACGGTATGAATGATGCGAAGCGGTGTAATGATTCCACGTGGACCCGTTTTTCTCCTTTTGAGGCGCATTGCGTGAAAAAGCTTCTTCACTTGGGCGAACATCCCGGTCTCGAGGGACTTGAACAAGCACTCGGGTTTCGTATGTACAGCCGTATCAATGTCCAGTCGTCCCGCTGGGAGAACGGTGCTTTGATTTTCCAAATGGATGACTGCCGTGTCCAGTCGGCGCGGCGGAGGAAAAATTTGCCCGATTATCCCTGCCGGAGTGCCGGGCTTGTGGAGTATGCCCGTTTTGCTTCCGCCATCGATTCACAGATCAGGACGGAGTGCCTTTCTTGTCCGCCCGAAATCTCTTCTCCCTATTCTTTCTGTGCCTGGAAATTTACTTTAGACGAATAAATTTCCGCATAAAAAACGGCTCCCTGTCATGAGAGCCGTTTTTTTCATTCCTGTTATGCCGCTATATCTTCGCCCTGTTTTTTTGTTCTTTTATAGAGATACCAGCTGCCGCCTGCAAGCACCGCAAAGCCGATGAAGTATCCGATATAGGCAAGAACCGGTGTTTTTTTTGTGAACTGGAAATAAATTTCCTGTCCTTCCTGATAGGTCACCGTATTTCCTTCCAGAGTACCGCCGCCGATGGTATCTTTGGAAATATCGGCATCCAAGGTGATTTTCGTAACGCCCGGTGACCGTCCCAAGCTGAATTTATAGACTTTGTCATTGTCGGGAAGAGGCGTAATGACGTCCCGTATATCCCGTCCGCCGACCGTTCCGAGGGCATGGCCGAGTTTTGCCAGTTCCTGACTGTTTTTGAAATCCGCTTCAATCTGCCAGTTGGGGAAAGCTCCTTTTGCGTCTTTGTCTTTAATCACTTTTCCTTCGTTGCTGATGGGATATACGGTATACCCGGTGAGTCCGGTTTTCTTGATTTCCTGCTCCACATCGCTGCGGCTGAGCGGTCCCACCTGGGACTGTACGACAGCCTGCCATTTTCCGCTGAAATCGGAATTTACTTTGATGTCGGAATCAATTTTTACGCACCCCGACACAAGAATCATACAAAATGAACAGAGTAGAAATAAAAGTTTTCTCATTTACGGCTCCTCTCTTGATTTACATGGGAAATTTTCCTGTTTTCATATATAATTTCAGTATACCATTATCTGTTGCTTTTTAATATCCTGCTCGTATTTTCCGGTTCCGGGAAAGGAGGTCTTATGAAACCGTGGCGTATCTTTCTATCCCTTTGGTTACTTCTTGCGGTTTCGGTGGTTCTGCTTGACCGTATTTTTATCTTTTATGTATCATCGAAACAAAAATAAAAGCACCGTCTGTTTTTCACAGGCGATGCTTTTTTTATTTCTTTTATTCTCCCATTTCGGTCAAAACACGGCTGCAACGGCCGCAGACATGTTCGTGAGCGGGGTCGTGTCCTACATCGGGAGTCCGTTTCCAGCAGCGTTCGCACTTTTCGAGGGTGCAGACGGCAATGGAAACTTTGACGGCTCCGTCTTCGGAGGAAACTGCATTTTCAGGTGCATTTCCAAGTCCTTCCGTAACTTTTGTCTGGGAAACCAGGCAGAAGTCGGCCAGTTCTTTTTCCATGTCTTTCAGAACGGCAAGATTTTCTCCTTCCGCATAGACGGTAACTTCCGCATCCAGAGGATGACCGATGATTTTTGCCTGTCTTGATTCTTCAAGCGCTTTGGTAACGACACTTCTCAAAGCAAGACGTTTTTTCCACTTTTCATCCAGTTCTTTGTCCAGATAACGGTCATTTTCTTCCGGCATGTCCATCATGTGAACGGACCATTCCTTTTCGTCACGGACGGGCAGGGCCTGCCAGACTTCTTCGGCGGTAAAGCAGATGACGGGAGCGACGAGCTTCACAAGGGTGAGCAGGATTTCATACATCGCCGTCTGGGCGCTTCTCCGCAAGCGGGAATCGTTTTTTTCCGTATAAAGACGGTCTTTCAGGATATCCAGATATACCGAGGACAGGTCGACGGTACAGAAATTATGGACCGCATGGTACATGACGTGGAATTCATAGTTTTCATAAGCCTTGAGAACGGTCCGTTTCACCTGTTCCATACGGAGCAATGCCCATTTATCCAACTCTTCCATATCTTCATAAGCCACACTGTCTTTTACCGGATCGAAATCGTAGAGATTGCCCAAGAGATAACGGAAGGTATTTCTGATTTTTCTGTATACATCGCTCATGGATTTCACGATTTTATCGGACAGACGGACGTCGCCCTGATAGTCGACAGAGGAAATCCAAAGACGCATGACGTCGGCGCCGTATTTGTCGATAATATCCTGCGGTGCCACTACATTGCCCACCGACTTGGACATTTTACGGCCTTCGCCGTCCATGGTAAATCCGTGGGTGAGTACTGCTTTGTAGGGCGCTTTGCCGTTGACGGCCACACTGGTAAGAAGTGAACTCTGGAACCAGCCGCGGTGCTGGTCGGACCCTTCCAGATAAAGGTCGCACGGATACTCCGCTCCGTCTTTTTTCCAATTTTCATGCGGATCTTTCAAAACGCCGTTCCATGTCGATCCCGAATCGAACCATACGTCCATGATGTCCGTTTCCTTGTGGAAATGCGTACCGCCGCAATGAGGGCATTTGAAATTTTCGGGCAGAAGTTTTTCCGCCGGATAACTCCACCATGCATCGGAACCTTCTTTTGCCACAACGTCCTTCACTTTTCCGATCGTTTCGGGTGTAATCACATATTTTCCGCAATCATCGCAGTAGAAAGCGGGAATCGGCACGCCCCAGGAGCGCTGGCGGGAAATACACCAATCCTGACGGTCTCGGACCATATTGTAAAGACGGTCATGGCCCCAAGAGGGAATGAACGTTGTATTGTCCACCGCTTCTAATGCTTTTTCACGGAAATCATTGATAGAGGCAAACCACTGCTCTGTCGCTCTGTAAATGACGGGGTTCTTACAACGCCAGCAGTGAGCGTACTGGTGATGAATGGATTTCTTTCCGAGAAGCATACCTGCATGAGCCAGCTCGGAAATACAAGGACCTTCCGCTTCCCAAGTCGTTTTTCCTTCGATAAATTCGCCCGCTTCTTTTGTCATGCAGCCCTTATCATCGACAGGACAAATGACCTCCTGCTTCAGCTTGCCTGCATTTTCATATTTCTTGTAAACTTCAAAGTCATCGACACCGTGGCCGGGAGCGGTATGAACGCAGCCTGTACCTGCATCGAGCGTGACGTGGCTTCCTTCAAGCACGTATACCGTGCGGTGATAGAATTCCCAAGGATGTCTGAATGTCGCCATATCCCATTCTTCGCCCGTCATTTCACGGCCAGCAAATTCGTAATTTTCAATCTTGCAGTCCGCCATAGCCGCCGGAGCAAGTTCCTTATTCATGAGATAATACTCGTCGGCATCGAGATTATGCACCCATACATAAGTGAATTTCGGATTGACGGAAATATACAGGTTTGCCGGAATGGTCCAAGGCGTAGTCGTCCAGACGACCGCAAAAAGTTTCGACAGATCGACCCCTTCAGGCCCGAGATTTTTAATATCCAGAGCAGGGAATTTTACATAAATGGACGGAGATTTTCTGTCCTTATATTCGATTTCCGCTTCTGCCAGCGCCGTTTCACAGTGAGGGCACCAGTAAACCGCTTTCTTGCCCTTGTAAATATAGCCCTTATTGGCCATTTCACCGAAAACTTCAATCTGCCGTGCTTCCAAATGGGGATCGAAAGTGACATAACGGTTTTCAAAATCGCCGACAACACCCATGCGGATAAAATCGGTTTTCTGGATTTCAATCCATTTCTTCGCATACGCAAGGCACTTGCGGCGGAGCTCCAACGCCGTCATATTGGCCCGGTCCTCTCCCGAATCTTTCAGCACCGCATACTCGATAGGCAGTCCGTGGGTATCCCAGCCGGGCACATAATTGACCTTATACCCTGCCATATGGCGGTAACGGACAATGATATCCTTCAGTGTCTTATTCAAAGCATGACCGATATGAATTTTCCCGTTTGCATAAGGCGGTCCGTCATGAAGAACGAACTTTTTCGCCCCTTCATTTTCTCTTTTTGCAATTCTTTCTTTATACAGATTGCGGTTTTGCCATAATTCGACAAATTCCGGTTCCTTTTGCGGCAGATTTCCCCGCATCGGAAATTCCGTCTGCGGCAAATGCAATGTTTTGCTGTAATCCATTCCTGTTCCTCCTGCATTTCATAAAACAAAAAAATCCCGCCCGGCAAGGGGCGAGATTATATCCCGTGGTACCACCCTAATGACATAAAGCCACTCGGTACAAATAACGGTGTCCCGGCGAAGCCTTTCCTCTCCGCAGCTCAGAAGTGATTCATCCGCTTCTCCCGCTCCTCATTCCACCATACAGAGGCTCTCTGTGCCGGGTTCAAAACCGATCGTCTTCGTCAAAGCTTTTCTTATGCATTGTATTGTAACGATATTTATCCTCATAGTCAAGGGAAGGAAGAAATATTTCCCCGTCTTTCATATCCGTCACACCGGTTTCTTACCTTTCTTCTCACACTTGCTCCTTCCGACGGCTCCGCCGCCACCTTAGTCAAAGCAAAGCAGGGACAGCTTTGGGTGTATGACTCATTTCGCTATTTCGGGTTTTAGCTTATTAAAAAACTATGATTTCTTTCTTCCTTAGTATCAGCTTCCCCCGAATGCGGAGGGAAGTGCCGAGCAAAGCGAGGCGATAGGGGCATGCTTGTGTACACAGGAAAGAATATTTAAATCTTGTATCCTTTGCCCGGATTCTTCACTCTTTCCCGTACTTTTCTATAATGCTATTCTCGACCGCTTTTTCACTTCGTTCAAGAATGACAAGGCAGGTATTTAATACCATTCTGTAAAAATATTTCTTCCGTTTCTACTCCAACTTGCCCCTTTCGTCAACCTGACGGTTGACACTTTCCCCGACAAGCGGGGACAGCTTTTCTGCCAGAGTCATTTTTTATTTTCGATTTTATGATTTCCTTTTTTCTTTCAAATGCATTAAAATATAATTGTTCTGATTATTCATAAATTAATGATAAAGCGAGGTTTCTATGAAAAAATTATTAATCGCACTTACTGCTGTTTTGGCTTTCGGTTCCGGCGTGGCTGATGCCGCTGTCCCCGAAGGCGGTTATTTCCTTGATAAGAACGGTGCGCCGCTGACGAAAGAACAGTGGACACCGCCGAAACTTAAAACACACCCTACGCCTCCGATGAGCCGACTTGTGTATAACGCCGTGAAAGCGTTGCCCCATTCTTCTTCAACAATCATCCACCTTGCCGTCAATGAAGACGGTTTTCCCGTGGGACCTGCGGTGACGCAAAGTGCAGGCTCGGTCATTCTTGACGAATATGCCGTCAATTCCGTAAAAAACTGGACATTTGTTCCCGCAAAAATGGGTGACAAGGCTGTCAACAGTGAAGTGGAAGTCCCCGTCCGTTTCGTTTCCCTTATGGTTGCGATACCTTCCGCCATAAAGAGTCAACCGATGAAAACACCATCTGCCGCCGTAAAAGAAGCGGCGGAAAGAAATCATCATCCTTGGATGCAGGTATCCGTTCATATCGAGTCGGACGGCACGATACAGGAAACACCCGTTGCCCTGGAAAATGAGCAACTGGGTAAGGAAGATTTCAAATTGCTGGCCCGTTATGCGGAAAAATGTGTCCGTGACTGGACCTTTACCCCGGCAGTCAACCCTGACGGAGAAATTATCCCCGAAGATACGGTTCTTGCCGTACAACTCTGATTTTCCATACTGTCTGTTTCAAAATAAACTGAATTTTTGCAACAAAAAAGCGTTTTCTTGGGAAATTCCCTTGAAAACGCTTTTTTGTCAGTCCGTAATCGTGCCGATGCCTTCGTGATCCATTTTTTCCACTTTCACGGCTTCCAGATGATAGAAGGGAGCGGTGATGTGGTCGTTCAGGTGGACTTTGGCTTCTCTCAGTATTCCGTAGACACGAATCCATGTGGAGGCCGGTTCGTAGCCCGTGAAGTCCTGGTCGGAGGTAAATTCAAAGTCTACGTATCCGCCGGTACAGTAGGGACAGGTCGGGCCGTTTCTTCCTACAAAGTAGTGGCCGTTGATGGAAAGGTAGTAGCCTTCAATCATGACGGTTTTGTTTTTGTAGTCAAGGAAGTTCATGAACCAGTCATTGATCTGGGTCATGTACTTTTTGTCGCCCACAACGATGTCTACGTTGTTGTAGTCGAAGTTTTGTCTGTCTTCTTCTATGTTATACGGATATTCAAAGTAGGGATAATGTCTTTGCCCCGTTGCTGCTGCCGCATTTCCTTGCGAAGCGGGTTGCGGCTGGGGTATGGCACTTTGTTGCGGCGTTGCAGGCGTTTCCGTTTTTTCGGGCGCCTTATCTTTTTTTGCAGCGTCCTGCACGGTTTTCCGGGTGATGATTTGCCCTTCCTGCGGTGATTTAGTATCGTCTGTTCCAAATCCGCAGCCTGAAATCAGAAGGAGCGGAAGAAGAAGTAAACATATTTCCTTTTTCATTTAAAAGCCTTCTTTCCATTTACGCAAAAGGACGGCCCCGGCAAGGAGGAATATATCGCAGACGACGATACATGCACCGGTCGGGACGGATCCCACGTAGGAAATCGTAATGCCTGCCATGAAGGAAAGAACGGAGAGTACGGCAGAGAGCAGCACTGTCGTTTTGAAACGGGAGCAGAGCTGCATGGCCGTAAGGGACGGAAATATAATCAGGCTCGAAATGAGGAGCGCTCCCATCATACGCATACCGAGCACGATGGTGACGGCGGTAAGGAGTGCAATAATCATATGGTAGAGTCTTGTTCTTGTCCCTGTGGCGGTGGCAAATGCTTCGTCAAAGGTGACGGCAAAGATGCGGTTATAAAAGAGAACGAAGAGTATAACGACAGCGATGCCGAGTATAACGGAAAGCCATACATCTCCTTTGCTCATGGCAAGAATGCTTCCGAACATGTAGTTACATACGTCGGTATTCATGCCGGTGGTAAGGGAAATCGTCATGACACCCGTGGCAAGTGCGCCGCTGCAGAGAAGTGCTACGGCGGAGTCGCCTTTGATGCGGGCGCTGTCTTTAATCTGGAGCAGGAGAAAAGCGGCGGCAATGCAGGCGGGAATCGCAACGGAAAGAGGCTGTGCATGAAAGGCGTAAGCGACGGCAAGCGCGGCAAAGCCTACATGGGAAAGACCGTTTCCGATCATGGAGTACCGTTTCAGAACGAGGCTCGTGCCTAAAAGAGAGGCACAAAGGGAAACAAGACAGCCCACGATAATGGCGCGGACCATAAAGGGATATCCCAGCATTTCAGTCAAAAGATTCATATCGCACCGCCTCCCGTAAAGCGCTGGCGGAGCGGACTTTTCAGGTAGTCTTCTTTGCTCCCGTAAAAAAGCTGTCCGCCGTCGGCCAGATGGAGAATCCGGTTCGCTTCTCTGAGTGTCCCTTCCACATCGTGGGACACCATGACAATCGTGAGGCCGTATTTTTCAATGCAGTCTCTGAATATTTGATACAGGTCGCGGGTAACGGCAGGGTCAAGGCCTGTGACAGGCTCGTCCAAAAAAAGCAGTTTCCCTGCGGCACATAAAGCTCTGGCAAGAAGTACGCGTTGCTGCTGTCCCCCCGACAGGTCGCGGTAGCACCTGTTTTTCAAAGGGGTGATACCGAGGAGTTCCATTTTTTCAAGGGCGTCCTCTTTGTCCCGTTTCCTGTAAAAAGGATACATGCCGCACCGGTTCAGCCGACCGGAAAGTACGACTTCCCATACACAGGCGGGAAAATCTTTCTGTACCGGTGTCTGTTGGGGAAGATACCCTATATCCCGGGGAGAAAGACCGGCGTCCGTTATCATTTCGCCGCCGGAAATTTTTTTCATACCCAAAAGTCCTTTGATGAGTGTACTTTTCCCTGCGCCGTTTTCTCCGATAATTCCCAGATAATCCCCGGTGTTGACGGAAAAATCGATACCCGACAAAACGGTGCGCCCTTCATAGGCCATGGAAACCTGACGGCATGTAAAAAGGCTCATTAATTGAGGGCCTCCTTTAATACACTGACGTTATGTTTCATCAGGTCAATGTAGGTGGTACCGTTTTTAAACTGTTCCGCCGTTACATTGTGGACTGCGTTAAGCAGTTCGTTTTTGGCGCCTGTTGCTTCCGCAATGGACCGGCTCATCTGTTCATTCGACATTTCGATATGGAATACCACGGGAATACCGTCTTCTTTCACTTTATCGATAAGGAATGATACGGTAGCGGGATTGGCTTCCGTTTCCTTGGCACAACCCGGGAAAGCGGCGTAGTATTTCAAGCCGAATTCCTTCACGAAATAAAGGAATGGGAAACGATCGCCGACGATGATTTCTTTTCTCTTTGCATTGTCGATGACATCATGGAATTCTTTATCGAGGGCTTCAAGCTTTGCCACATAGGCATCGGTATTCTTCTGGAATACATCCTTATGGCTTTCATCGAGGGAGGAAATCGCCGTATTCAGTGCTTTTACGATGAGAACGGCATTGGCCGGGGACGTCCATACATGTTCGTCCATTTCAGGCTCTTCTTCCTCATCATGGTGATCATGGTCTTTGTCCTCATGATGGTCTTTATCCTCTTCTTTTCCGTCATGATGGTCGTGGTCATGGTCTTCTTCCTGCATACCTTCTGCCAGTTCTTCTTCATGAAGTGTGACAGCGTCCATCATCTTGAACGTTTTCAGATGACTTTTATCCATGGAATCGAGAATACCATCGACCCATTCATCGGAGTCGCCACCGACGTAAATGAAGAGATCGCTCTTCTGAATCATCTGAATATCCTTCGGGGACGGCTCATAGCTGTGTGCCTCCGCACCCGGCTTGAGAAGCATGGTGACCGTTGCTTTGTCACCTACGATTTGACGGACGAAATCATAAGCGGGGAAATTCGTACATACGATATGAAGTCCTTCCTTTTGGGACTCTGCCTGCTTCTTTTCCGTCGAGCAAGCCGTAAGACCGTAAATGGCAAGAAAACATGCCATCAGACAAGCTATTATTTTTTTCATTGCATACCTCCTGGAAATATAAATTCTGTCAAGACATTTCCTGTTTTATTTAAATGGAAAGCTTGACCCGGAGGGATACGAGTGTAGATACAGGGGTAAAAAAAACAATAAAGGGAAGTATCATGACCGGATAGGACGGTACCGCTCCGGAAAGAACGGGAGCCGCGCCCGTACCGTCAAGAAGAGAATGGTAATGGGCAATCGTTTCGATGCACATTTCTATTTCCCCGCAAACGGGACATTGGTCACCTTCGCAGTCATGACTTGCTTTTTCGGCGATACAAAGATAAGAAATAAAAATCGTGGCAGCCAAAGCAAGACTGAGAAAAAGAGCTGTCCATTTTTTATATCCCATAGCTGCCTCCTTTTGTATCCGTAAAATAAAGAAATAAAAAGCACTTTTCCCGACGGAAAGCGCTTGAAAAATCAATTACCTGCACTTTTTACACCATCCGTAGAGGGTTGTGCGGGAAGCGTCGATCGAAAAATCATCTGAAGAAAGGACTTCTTTGTATAAAATATCAGAAACACGGGAATCCATATGTATCGTCTTACCGCACTTCAGACAAGTCAGATGCAGCTTGTTGTCGCAATGATTGTCCGAAACATAGCGGTACAAACTTTCCCTGCTTGTCCTGCCTGCACTGCGGATGAGAAGTCCCGCTTTTTCCATTTTATCCAGATTTCTGTAAACGGCACTCACGCTCACAGGCGTTCCGCCGCTTTCCTGTACGGCACGGACAATGTCCTTGGCCGACAGATTCACATCGGGCCGGGCACGGAAAAAAGCAAACAATTTTTTTCTCTGCTCCGTCATGTACATAAAATCCCCGCCCTTTCCAAATTGCAACTTATTCGCAGATAATTATAGCATTTCTTTGTATGAAGTCAAATTCCGCTTTGAAAAATGCACGTAAAAACGGTAAAAACGGGAATGCGGAATCAATCTTTTTTCTTTTGGGAAATCAATATTTCAAGAGCCCGCCGTGCCACCTGTCTGAACCGTTTTTCCGCCAGCTCATAGACTTCACGGGGCGCTACCGATTCACTGTCCGTCCGTTTGGCAACGACACCGCAAACCGAGCCGCCTTTCAGTCCCAGCACCGACGTCAAGGTAAAAAGCGTAGCGTTTTCCATTTCATAATTGGTACAGCCGATATGGCGGTAATCCTCAAGTGCACCGCGCAATCTGTGGAGGACATATCCGCCGAAACTGTCGTACCGCTCCTGTCCCGGCCAGAAACTGTCGGTGCTTATGGAAATCCCCGTTTTGAAAGGAACGCCCAATTCTTTCGCCGCCGTTTCCAAAGCCAGTGTCGTTTCCAAATCGGCAACGGCAGGATATGCGAGAGGTGCATACGAAAGAGAAGCGCCGTCTTTTCTCACCGCTCCCTTATTGATGACAAGATCTCCCAAATCCAAATCTTCCTGTATCGAGCCGGTCGTACCGACACGGATAAACGTCGTCACCCCGAGGCGGGCCATCTCTTCCACCGCAAAGGATACGCACGGGCCGCCCATGCCTGTCGACATGACGACCACCGCCTCGCCTTTCACGTGGGCAAGCCAGCTTGTGTAATCTCTGTGGGAAGCCAGGAAATACGCATTTTCATCCAGTGCCTTTGCAAGTCCTTCCACACGGCCGGGATCGCCGGGAACAAGAGCATACGAAGCACCGTCAATCTGATTTCCCGAAATGCCTATATGATACATCACTTCATCGGGGCGTGCGTAATTTTTCATGAGAACCTCCTTCAAAAAAATCCGTTCTGTCTGATCGGTTTTATTATAGCACCGGCGCGGTACAAAAACGGAACTCCCCTTTCCCCGTATCCGCTATATAAGAAAAAATAAATTATGATACAATAAAAAGAAAATTGTCCGTAAAACGGGAGGACCGTATGTACGAAGAAACAACGATCGCAGCCATTGCGACAAGCCCCGGCGAAGGGGGCATAGGAATTGTAAGAATCAGCGGCATTCGTGCGGCAGACATAGGAAACGCCCTTTTCCGCGCGAAAAAAATCAAAGATTTTAAAGACGCCGAACCGTACCGCATGTATTTCGGCCACGTCATGAAAGAGGACCGCCCCGTCGACGAAGGACTCGCCGTCTTTATGAAAGCGCCTCATTCCTACACCGGCGAGGACGTCGTGGAAATACAAATTCACGGCTCGACGGAAGCCTTGCGGGAAACATTGGAACTTGCCCTCAAAAGCGGAGCCGTTCCGGCGGCACGGGGAGAATTTACAAAACGCGCCTTTTTGAACGGCCGCATCGATCTCGCCCAAGCGGAAGCGGTAATGGACATCATTTCCGCCAAAGGACGGGCGGCCCTTTCGCAAGCGGAAAGCCATCTGGCAGGCGCGCTCTCCCGTTTCGTCCGTGAATGTATGGACGAACTGAAAGACCTCATCACCAAACTGGAAGTCACCATCGACTATCCCGAAGAAGATTTGGAAGACCTGACAAGAGAAGAAATCGGCGCCGCTCTTGAAAAAATAGACAATTCACTGTCCGCCCTTTTACGCCGCTCCGAGCAGGGACGGATTATCAAAGACGGTCTCCGCACCGTCATTGCAGGCAAACCGAATGCAGGAAAATCAAGCCTTTTGAATGCTCTCTTACAAGAAGAACGGGCCATCGTCACCGACGTCCCCGGTACGACAAGAGATACCATTGAAGAAACGATACGCATCGGCGGCGTTCCTCTCGTTCTCATGGATACGGCAGGCCTCCGGGAAACGGACAACAAAGTAGAAAAAATAGGCATAGAACGGACAAAAGCCTCCGTAGAAAAAGCGGACCTCGTTCTTGCCGTCATTGACAGCTCCGTTCCTCTTGACGATGCGGACAGAATATGGCTTTCTGCTCTGGCAGGACGAAAGGCCGTTATCATTCTGAATAAATACGATCTTCCTTCCGCCGTCAATGCAGAGGAAATCGGAAAACTTGCCGCCTCACCCGTTGTCCCTCTCTCCGCCAGATACGGAAGCGGTATGGACGAGCTGGAAGAAAAACTGGCAGAAATGACGGCTCATCAGGATATGGAAGCAGGGCGGGAACTCTTTCTCACCAACCTGCGCCATGTAGATTTAGTGCGGAAAGCGTTAGACGATGTACTCCGTGCCAGAGCATCCGTCCGCGACGGCCTCATGGCAGACTTCATTGCCGTCGACCTCACCGAAGCCTGGCATACACTGGGAGAAATAACCGGCGAAACCGTAGACGACGAACTCATTCATTCCATTTTCAAAAACTTCTGTGTCGGCAAATAAAAAACGAAGGACAGTCCCGGAAGGGGCTGTTTTTTTATGCGTTTTTCACCGGATACATAAAAAATTCATAACCCGCAACACCTGACAGAGCGGTATATTTTTCCCTGCAAAATAAAAAACAGAAGCCGTTTCTATTTGTAATTCAAATTTTAATTTGATATAATGAAGCAGAAATAAAATGTGAAATCAAAAAATGCGGGGCAAAACGGAAATTTCCGGAATACGCCGAAAAAACAGACGGTGTAAACGGAAAAACCGCTCTGCCTTTATAAAAGTAAAATCATATGCAACTTCCTTATTTCCTCTTTCACAGAAAAGGAGTCTGTCATGGAATTTTTAGCGAAACACAAAAAAATCATAGCTCTTGCGGCAGTCGTTATTTTAGCGGCGGCAGGTTTTTATTTTTGGTACAGGGATCATCACAAAGAAACGGGACCTCTCGTCTTGTACGGCAATGTGGATATCCGCCAGGTGTCCGTCGCTTTTAACGGAAGTGAGCGGATTGAAGAAATGACGAAACGGGAAGGCGACCGGGTGAAAAAAGGCGAAGTCCTGGCCCGTCTTGCCACGCGTCCTATCGAGCTCGGAATCGCCCGTGCCAAAGCGGGAATTGCAGGACAAGAGGCTATCGTCGCCAAGCTTCACAACGGTTCACGGCCGGAGCAAGTCATTCAGGCAGAGTCGCAGGTAAATGCGATTGCGGCGGAAGAGGAAAATGCCCGTACCTATTATGAACGTATGTCCGCGCTTCTTTCGGAAGGCGCCGTGAGCCGCCAGAGTGCGGATACCGCAAAAGCACAGTGGAAATCGGCGGAGGCAAAGCTGAGAAATGCAGAGGCCGCACTTTCTCTAGCGGAAACAGGCCCGCGGGAGGAAGATATCCGTGCCGCCGAGGCAAAATTATCCGCCCTCAAAGCGGAACTTAAAGATTACGAATACCGCCTCAGTGAGTCTACGCTGACGGCGCCGCAGGACGGTGTCATCCGTTCACGCCTTGCCGAACCGGGTGATATGGCATCGCCGCAGCGTCCTGTCTATCTCATGGGACTGGAAAGTCCAAAATGGATTCGCGTCTATGTCCCCGAAAGCCGTCTCGGCTATATTTCCGAGGGCATGAAAGCAAATATTTATACCGACAGTGATAAAAATACACCGCTTACGGGACAGGTCGGCTATATTTCCGACACCGCCGAATTTACGCCGAAATCGGTGCAAACGGAAGAACTTCGCACGTCTCTTGTCTATGAAGTGCGTATTTATGTAGACGATGAGGACAACCGTCTTCGCATGGGTATGCCGGTAACGGTGAAATTCTGAGCAAAAAGAAATAAAACGGACAGAAAGGAGAGCCATGGAACAAGAAAAATTTGCGGTCCGCGCGGAACATCTGACAAAAATTTTTCGTGATGAAGTCACAAAAGTCCCTGTGACCGCTTTGGAAAATCTGCATCTTTCCATTCCCGCCGGAAAAATGACGGCTCTCACAGGTCCCGACGGTGCGGGAAAAACGACCTGTCTCCGTCTGATTTGCGGTCTTTTGTCACCCACCGAGGGCCGTGTCGAAGTGCTGGGAAGAAACGTGGAGGAAAAGCGGGACGAAGTGCAGTCCCTTCTCGGCTACATGCCTCAAAAATTCGGACTTTATGAAGATCTTTCCTGTATGGAAAATATGAATCTTTATGCCGACCTTCACGGTATTTCGAAAGAAGAAAGAGAAAAACGGTATGACCGTCTGCTCACCATGACAGGACTTGCTCCTTTTACGGACCGCCGGGCAGGACAGCTTTCGGGCGGTATGAAACAGAAGCTCGGTCTTGCCTGCACGCTCATAAGAACGCCGGCTCTCCTTCTTCTCGATGAACCGACCGCCGGTGTCGACCCTCTTTCACGGCGGGAGCTTTGGGAAATTTTGAAAGCGCTCGTCAAAGACGAAGATATTTCACTCCTCGTTTCGACAGCCTACATGGAAGAGGCGGAACTTTGCGACACCGTTTATATCCTTCATAAAGGTCATATCCTCGACAAAGGAACGCCGGAAGAGTTGCGGAAAAAATCGGAGGGGTTTGTCTACCACACGGACTGTCCCGACGGAATTCCGCCGCGGTTTCTGCAGGCCGCTCTTCTTGATGATACCGCCTGCATCGGCGATGCCGTACCCGAACGGGGCGGCGTGCGGTTTACCTTGAAAAAAGGAGCGTCTCTTGAAAATGTACGGGCCTTTTCCGTTTTTCCCGGTCCGTCTCCCCAAAAAGTGACGGCCCGGCTGGAAGACAGTTTCATGCAGGCTCTGGGACAGGCGGAAAAAAGACAGCCCGTTCTTGACGGATTTGATTTGGATTACCGGAAGAAACAAAATATTTCTTCCCACGCCCATATAAAGGTAAAAGAACTGGTGCGGCGTTTCGGTGACTTCACCGCCGTCGACCATACTTCTTTTGAAGTGTACAAAGGGGAAATTTTCGGACTTTTGGGGCCGAACGGAGCAGGCAAGTCGACGACGTTTAAGATGCTCTGCGGTCTTCTCCCCGCTACGTCAGGCGAGCTTTCCGTAGCCGGCGTGGATCTCCGTACCGCCGCCGCGGCGGCAAGAGCCAATATCGGCTATGTGGCGCAAAAATTTTCCCTCTATACCATGCTGAGTGTCCGTGAAAATCTCGAATTTTTCGGCGGCGTTTACGGCCTTCCTTATAAAAAGCTGCAAAAACGGATTGACGAAGTGATCGGACAATTTCATTTGGAAGGAACAGAGCATAAAAATGCAGGTACGCTCCCTTTCGGCTACAAACAGCGCTTATCCATGGCCGCCGCTCTTCTCCACGAACCGGATATTTTATTTCTTGACGAACCGACGAGCGGCATCGATCCCGTTGCACGCCGTACATTTTGGCGGCAGATTACCGCTCTTGCCGCAAAAGGCACGACCATCATCATCACGACCCACTTCATGGAAGAAGCGGAATACTGCGACCGTATCATGATTCAGGACCGGGGAAAAATGCTCATTCTCGGCACGCCCGGCGAAGTACGGGGCAGGGCAGGAAAAGAGGCTGCCATGAACGAAGCCTTTATCGCTATTGTGGAAGAAAACAGGAGGAAGAACCATGCGTGATTTTTTCCGCCGTCTGAAAGCACTTACTTATAAAGAATATCTCCAACTGATTCGTGACCGGAGCAGTGTCGTCATCGGGATTTTTTTGCCGGCTCTTCTCATTGTTCTCGTCGGTTTCGGCTTGTCCCTCGACGTGAAACATGTGCCTGTGGCCGTCGTTATGGAAGACCGTTCCCCGGTGACCCGGGATATTCTGTCTTTTATGGACGGCTCGGAGTATATTTCCCCTGTTTACGTGACGTCCATGAAAGACGGCGAAACGCTGATGAACGAAAGAGAAGTGAACGTCATTTTGCGGATTCCACCTGATTTCACGCGGCAACTCCAAAAAGGAGACGCGAAAGTGCAAATTATTTTGTGGGGCGTTGATGCGGCAACTGCCAGAGTAGCGGGAAGTTATATCGAATCAGGAATCGCCGGCCGGGTTGCCGCCTATATGGAAAAACAGGGCGGCGTCGTACCGGCAAGCGGTTTTGTGGAAATCGTCCCCCGCCAGTGGTTTAATGATGCAAATACGAGTACCTGGTTCTTTATTCCCGGTCTTGTCGTTCTCATCATGACCCTTGTCGGCGTATTTCTTACCACCATGGTCATGGCCAGAGAATGGGAACGGGGCACGCTGGAAGCCCTTTTCATCAGTCCCGTAAAACCTTTGGAAATACTGATTGCCAAAATCATTCCCTACTTCTGCACCGCCATGGTAGGATTCTCTCTTTGCCTCCTCGCCTCTTACTATATCTATCACGTTCCTCTCCGCGGATCTTTCCTCGTCATCCTTGCAAGCTCCGTGATTTACCTTTTTTCCGCCCTCGGCATCGGACTCACCGTTTCCACACTCATCAAAAACCAATTCGTCTCCTGCCAGGTCGCCCTTCTGGTCAGCATGCTCCCGACGATGATGCTGAGCGGTTTCATCTTCGACCTCAGGAGCGTTCCCGCTTTTATCAGCTTCATCGGTCATTTACTTCCCGCCACTTATTACATGGAACTTTTGAAATCCCTCTTTCTGGCGGGAAATGACTGGCCTCTCATCATTAAAAACACGACCATTTTATTACTCTATGCCCTCTTCTTTACGGGCTTGTCGTACAAAGTGACAAGAAAGAGATTGGAATAATGGAAGAAATACGACTCTATCTCCGGCGGATTCTTTTCATGATACAAAAAGAACTCATCGCCACCTTAAAAGACAAAAAAAGCCGCCTTGTCCTTCTCATGCCCGTCCTCGTACAGACGCTCGCTTTCGGCTATGTCGCCACCTATAATCTGGACAAAGTGCAATATGCCGTGCTTGACCAAAACCGCAGCCGTTACTCGGCAGAACTTCTTTCCAAAATTGACGGCAGTCCCGTATTTACAAGAGCCGCCACACTGGAAACGACACAGGGCATGGCAACGTGGATAGACAGCGGAAAAGTCTCGGCCGTTCTCGTCATACCGCCCGACTTCGACCGCCGTATCCTTTCCGGCTCGGCCGCACCGGTCCAAGTCATCACCGACGGTAGAAATACGATGATTTCGGGACTTGTCACCGCTTATATTTCAAAAATCGCCGCCACATATAATTACGAACTTCACGGCGGAAAACAAAGTATTTCCATCGAAACCGTCGCCTGGTACAATCCGAATCTGGACAGCCGTTGGGGATTTCTCGCCTCTCTCATACCTATGGTGAGCCTGACCCAGGTTCTCGCTCTGGCAGGCCTTTCCGTCGCAAGAGAACGGGAACAGGGTACTTTCGACCAACTCATGGTCACGCCCCTCACACCGTCCCAGATTTTCATCGGCAAAGCCGTACCGCCCGTTCTGATCGGTCTCGCCCAGTCCATGATTGTTCTTTCCATTTCCGTCTGGTGGTTCGGTGTCGCTCTGGCAGGCTCGATTTTCACCCTCATTCTTACGATGATTTTCTTCCTCATGAGCATCGTCGGTATCGGACTTGCCACATCTGCCGTTTCAAGAGATATGCAGCAGGTCATGGTCTATAACTTTTTTGCCATTATGCCGATGATTCTTTTATCCGGCATGGTCACGCCGATAAAAAACATGCCCCCTGCCCTTCAGGTCTTCACTTACATCAACCCCATGCGCTTTGCCATCGATTCGGTCCGCCGGATTTATCTGGAAGGCGCAGGCCTCAGTCTCATATCACACAACTATATCCCCCTCCTCCTCATTGCCGCGGTCGCCATGCCTCTTGCGGCGTGGATGTTCAGACACAAACTCGTCTGAATAGAGGAACAGAATCTGTAAATTATAAAAATAAAGTTATTCACCGGACAAGGAGAGATTTATGAAATTCAGACAGAGAATCCGCAGTGACGGAGAAGAAACGAAAAAGAAAATCATCACCTGTGCAGGCCGCCTTATGGCTGAAAAAGGCTTTGCCGCCGTGACAAGCAAAGAAATCTGCGAAAGTGCAGGCGTAAATACTGCCGCCGTGAACTATCATTTCGGCAGCCGTGACGGACTTCACCTTGCCGTTCTTTCTTACGTCCAGAACTATATCATTTCCCTGGAAACACTGCGCAACCTTTATGAAGCCCCGTATACGGCAGAAAGAAAAATAGAAATCATCGTAGACTTTCTGGTCGACACCGCTTTCCACAAAAAAGACTGGCCCGTCACCGTTTGGATGCGGGAAATGATGAACCCGTCGAACATGTTGCGCCAAGTTTTACGTGAAACGGGACTTCCCAAATTTTCCATCATAACCCACCTCTTTGCCGAATATACGGGATACGCCATGGACGACCCCATGCTCTACAGCATCATGCTCACCCTCATGTCCCCCTTCGCTCTGGCGCTCCTCGGAAGCTACCACGGCCTGCAAAAAGAATCGCCCCTGCAAATTCCGGGAGAAGTCATGGCGGAAAACCTGAAAAAATTAACCCTTGCCCACCTGAAACACTTGAAAAACATCGGATAAAAACATTCACAAAAAAGTAAGGAGAACCCTATGGAAGAAAAAAATATGTACCGCTGTCCCATCCGCTACTACAGCATCGTCACCGTACCGAAAGACTTCATTTCCCAAGAAACCGTCATCCCGCCCGGGAAAACGGAAATGACGGAAGAAGAAAAAGAAAACACATTCCGTGATATCGAAAACAGGGAGAAAGAAAAATCAACCTACGCCACCGTCGTAAACAGCCTCACCCCTTATGCGTTCGTACTCATCGAAACGGAAACGGGCGCTCCCTACTGGCAATACCTCGATTTGGCGGGATCACTCCAAAAAATCCGCTTCACCGACGAGCCGTCCTATGCGGAGGCCGAAAAAGTCATCTATCCCAACGGCGCCTACATGTACCGCCTGGACTGTATTTATCTGCAAAGAAAATAAAAAATAAAAGCACCCTGTCCGGAGTGCTTTTTTATTGCAGAAAATCATGTGTCTGATAAAAGCGTGAGCAAAATATCCACATTTTCCGTATCGTATTCGATTTGTTCTGACCAGCGCCGGATATTTTCGGAGAAATCACCGCAAAGAGCCGATTCCATAAGAATGAAATCCGTACTCTCCCGGGCGTAGCGGATCAGAATTTCCGGTCCGTACATTTCCGTTTTTTCCAAACTGCGGTACAGAATATATTCATACAGCCTCTGCAAGTGGGAAGCGGGAACGGTTTCCTTATATGTCTCCGTCAATGCCGCTCCGCGGGATATCTCTTTTTCCAAAAAGGAAAGCCGCTTTGTCCACGCCTCGTCAATAGGCTCCGTACGCTCCAGACGGGAAAGCAAGCTTTTGTAATACGACAAGTCCGTGCAAGGCGTAAAAGAGAGTGCCTCCTCCGTTATTTCCGTTCCCAGCGCATGAAAAATCTGCGGAAGCGTCCACGATTTCCCCGTTTCCTCCATAAAATACAGAGGCCCCGTATCCGACAAAAGAAGCTCCACACTTTTCTCGCAGGCAAGACCGACCCCGGCGAGTTCAAAATCGCCTGCATAAACGAAAAATCGGGGATGCATGGTGCAAATATCGCAAAGATAATCTTCCCCTTTTTCAAGAATAATACGGCAAAGACCGTCTTCCCGGAAAAAAGGACAACCGCCGTCTTTTTTCATACGAAATGAAAACGTCCCGTCCCTGCAAATCATGGAACGGCGCAGCTCGTCCCCCAAAGGCCCGTCCGCCGTCCTGTATATATCCGCCGTCACATCGTCGATATCAATATCCCAGTCGGACACACAGCAGGAATGGCGGCAATCGCCGGCCTTACAACGGAAACGGCGGTAGAAATAAGGATACAGAGTCGTCATTTCTCATCTACCAATCGTGAAAACAAAGCGGTGCAACCTTTCTCTATATCCCGGTAAGCCGTTTCATAATCGTCCGTATACCAGGGATCGGCAACACCCCTATTTTCCCCGCACCACGAAAGAAGAAGCGACACTTTTTTCTCCCTGTCATTTCCTGTATACCGCATCAAATCCCTTTCATTTGCCTCGTCCATAGCGATGATATAATCATTATTCTCATAATCGGCCGCCGTAAAAAGACGGGCCGCCCGGGGCGTGAAAGAAATATTCTTGGTAAGAAGCAGTTTTTTCACCGGCGGATACATATCATTTCCCAGCTCATCGGTATGGGCAGCCGCACTGGAAACAGAGAAATCATTTTCTCTACCTGCCTTTGCAATAATATCTTTCATCACAAATTCCGCCATAGGGGAGCGGCAAATATTTCCGTGACAAACAAATAAAATTTTTATCATAAATCCTCCGGGACAGCAAAAATAAAAACGGACATTCTTTACTTTTACTATATCACAGAGAAACCGTTTTTCGTTCCCGCCTTTACGTTTCTGCTCATACTTGCCCCTTCCGTCAGCTCCGCTGACACCTTAGCCAAGGCAAAGCGTCTCACACACTTTTACAGCGTCACTCCGCTCCTCGAAAAGCGGTTCGCTTGCCATCATTTCGTTCAAGAATGACAGGCAAGTATTTAATATCTTTCCGTAAGAAACTGCTTTTTCTTTTCTGAAAGCAATAAAAATATGATGTATAGAATATATCCATAAAAATATAAAACCCCTGCAGAGTACATTCCGCGGGTTTTTATATTTTATGGATACGCTTTGACCGTTTTATAATTTCGGTTCTTTACTCCATACTTTTTATCATTTCTTTTCTATATTCAGCCGTATCTGCACGAACCATGGCGATAAAATCATTTTTGTTTTTTATGCTTATTGTCCCGGGAGATGACGGCTCCGGAATTTTTTCATTTCTTTCTTCTTTTTCCCACAACATTAGATTTAATGCGTCTGTTGCCATTTCTAACGCTTCTGAACGCGTTTCCCCCTGACTGTAACAACCGCTGATATCAGGAAACGACACGGAAAAACCTCCATTCTTTTCGTGACAAAATAAAGCAGGATACGTATATTTCATCATCAAACCCAACCTTTCTCTTTTATAATTCATTTTCGATGTATGCAAGCATTTCCGGACAAGCGGGAACTACTTTTTGCAGTTCTGACATCAAATCTCTTTCAATTCTTGCAATATTTCCTGTCATTTCCTTATTTTCCCGACAGGGGCTTGTATTATTTATTGCTCCCGTAATTGCTGTAATAACTTATTTATGAGCTTAAATTGTCCGATGGCTTCCTGTACTTCTTCTATTGTTTTCATACCCATCAGGTTGTGCAATGTTTCTTTTGTTTTGTCAAAAAGAATGACCATAGGCGTATTTTTTTCTTTTTCATCGTCCGGGTCAATATGATGAGATTTAAAATAATTCAGAAAATCTGCAATTAATCCGAAGTAAGCTTCAAACATAATTTCTTTTTTTAATGCCCGGTCATAATTTGAGTTTTCCATAATTTACCTTCTTTTTTATTTCTTCTCCTCCGGTTGCGTTATTTTATTTTCTCTCTAATTCTTCCCACAGTTTTTCAATAGGTTCGCTTTTTTTATTATCTTTCAGATAGTCTTCGTAGGCTTCATTGGCCACTTTCACATCATATTCATCTTCAATGCGTTCCATAACAATGTTTCTTATGAATTCGGATACCGTGATTCCTTTCATTTCGGCACATTTTTTTAAAAATGTTTCATCTGCTTCACTCAATTCTAAAGATATCGTCATGATAAATTCTCCTCTCTTATATCATATACCGTATTCCGCTTTTGTTTTTGTGTCAATTTCTGTAAATAACCCTTATCCGAAAATGGTATCTGCACTTTTTATTTCGGCTCATTTTCTTCTTCGTTTGTTTCCGCAAAAGAAAGACGGAAAGACAGGTCATCGGTCCATTTTTTCATCTCTTCCCGTACCATGTAGGGCGGTGTCGTTTCAGTGCCGCCCACCGTATTCGGCAGGGTCTTGAAGTGTCCGCCCCGGCCGTCGATACGGGTGAGGAGAATTCTGTTGATTTCTTTGACTTCCTCAAGAGTGATATTTTCTTTTTCGTGTGCCCGCAGGTACATCATGAGTTCTTTGTAATTGACGACTTCATTCACTTCGGTGCGTTCCGTTACCGGTGTATCTCCTGTAAGAAGACGCTCCGTTTCTTCTTCTGTCAGTGTATTTCCCTCGATGGCGGTGCTGTGGTGTGCCATTCTCACCATGACGGATTGCCGGTAGGCTTTATTCATAATGCTTCCTTTATCCTTCCTCTTACCCGCTTCGTCATTCTTCTTCGGGCAGGTAATTTTTCCCTGTCTGTTTCATAATACTTTTGATTCTGCTCTTTGTCCGCGGGTGATCCAGCGAAAGAACGGACCACCACGGAGCATCGCCATAAAACTTGTACAGCCTGTACAGTCCCTGTGCCATTTCTTCTCCGAGTCCTACCTTGACGGCATAGGCATCGGCTTTGTATTCCACATGGCGGTTAAAAAACAAGTGAATCACTCGTGACGGAAAGCAAATCAGAAAGGAATAGGCCGTCACGAAGAGGCCGATCAGTAAAGCAAATGCGAAGGCAACCAGTCCCAAAAGGGGAATGAAACGGAACAGATTCAAGATATACACGCAGGCTACTAATATTTTCAGGAAAAGCTGACTGAGCATCGTGATTCCCCGGGTTATATTCATGAAAATAACATCTTTATTTCTGTGATGTCCCATTTCATGAGCGATGATTCCCGCTATTTCATTGACGGGAAAGGCGGAGAGCAAACCGCTTGTGACGGTGATGTCTTTTACTCCCGATGCCAACGCATTCATTTCCGGTGTCCTTTGCACGAAATATCTATATTTCCCGGGATCCACCTTTGTTTTTTCCTTGATATACCGGAAGACTTCCTCCAGTTTTTCCTGTTCTTCCGCCACCGGCTTTTCCTGTCCCAAAGAAATTCTTTGAAACCACCGTGTGACGGGGAAATAAGGAAATACAAAGCTCCAAAGGATACAGACTAAAAAAATCAGGGACGCCAGTTCTGCCGTGAAAACCGTGTCCTGATTCGCCGGTATATGAAAATAGGGAAGTACGGCTGTCCAAAAAGCATCCATCCGCGGAACGGGGTACAGTTCTCTCCCTATGGCAAATACAGGGAGAATCAGCACCATATTGACTATAAAATTCAGAATGCATTGAAGAAGAATCCACATTTGACGTTCTCCACGTATACAAATCAACCGCAGTCATACAAATTGGCAGGTATTTCAGTCTTTCATCAGTTCATAAATTTTATTGTAGCACAGAAAAAATTCCCTAACGTTTTTTCCTTAAAAAGACTCTCATCATTCAAATCCGTTTCTCAGTGCCTTTCTCTTATGCTTTCCATAGCAAAATCAAGAATTTTTTCCTTTCTTTGTTCCAGTATTTCTTTATAAAAATCACGCTCTGTCTTTGATAAACAAGGGGTGTCGTCTATAATTTTCCTCAATTTTTCTATATCCAGCCGGGGGTATATGCGTTTCAGTGCTGCTGTACAGTCCGGATTTTCAAGAGACGAGATATATTCGAAATAATTGGTTTTTTTCTGACCGCTTTTAATGGCTGATGTGGGAAATATATAGACACGGCGCCGTATTTCTTCCGGGGATTTTAGGATTTCCTTCATCGTTTCTTCCGTCTGTCTGGCACACAAAGAAGAACCGCAGTCATAAACGGGTGCGGGTTCTGCCGTAGAGGACACGGAATCGGTCAGAAGTCCCCAATTTCCATTGTGCCGGTCAAAATTCCCGATTAATGCATCTGTGATATACATATCCCAAAAATATTCTTTCAGCTTTTGTACCGGATATATTTTCTGTTTTTCTATCGTTTCCGTAATATCTGCCACTTCCGTTTCATATCCGCCGGACGGGCAGGTAATTATCGAATTTTTCAGCATGGCAAATTCGAGAATCCGCTTGTTTCCCGTTTCAAAATCTTTGCAGGCAACAACGGGTCTGTCCCGATAAATCCCGAGAAGAGTGTATTGTGCGGGAATCCCGAGACTTTCAAAAATGTGGCAACCTATATATTCACAGACATGGGAATTTGTCATTTTTCCCTGATAAAAAGAGGGAAATTTAAGCATATATCTTTCCCCGTTGTAAATTACAGAAATTTTATGCCCGTTAGCCCCTCTGTAACCTTTATAAAAATCACGCCTGCAATCGGTAAAGTCTATATATCGGTCCATCTCCCTCTCCTTTCTGCTCCAACCTGCCCATTCCGACGGCTTTTTTATATTCGTCATTTCAATATTTTTTTAAACCGGCGGTTCTTATTTTTTATTGTTTATCTTTAGAAATTTTCTCTATGGCCCGTTTCTGGATTTTGACTTGGTCTATGGGGATTTCTCCTTTCGGGCCGAACAGTTCGTGCGTCAAAAACTCCGGTTCTGCGGCTTCTACGATACGGGCAGCCGCACTTGTTCTGAACGGGTTGTGGCGGTCGATGGAGGTAATGTGTTTCATAATCGTGTTTCCGTCAAGGTTCTCCGGCGGAGTGTCGGGACAGGATTTCCTGTATGCCCCGGAGAGGGAGCAGGAGAGATGCATGCCCCGGATCAGGGATTTCATGCTCCCCAGGCGGTGAATCATCCGGATAATATAGTCCGCTCCGTCGTCTTCCGTTTCAAGGTCGGGGTTCGTATTCATATAGTGTCCGGTGTCGAGTACGATTCCCGTATTATTTCCCGGTAAGAGTGAAAAGAAATAGTCTGTTTCTTCCGGAGAAAGTGTGCACAGGCCCGGCCAAAAAATATTTTCAAAGAGGATTTCCACGTTTTCCGGTATTTCTTTGTATACTTCTTTGTAAATTTCAGCCGTGCAGGTGAGTACTTCTTTCGAGGTGTAGTGAAATTTCCTTGTCCACGTTTCTTCCACAAGGCAGTCCGCCACGTGCCATACAAGGTAGTACGGTTCTTCTGCCAGCGCGGCACGGATATTTTTTTTGATTTCTTCTATCCATTTTTCGGGAGTGTCTGCCCCGTAGCAGGCAATGAGTGATTGTTTATCCGGGTATTGTTTTTGGACCCGTTTTTTGTTACCCAAATAAAAGTCCATCCAGGTGGGCCAGAATTTCAGGTGGGCACCGACAGTCAGCCCTGTGAACGGCGAGGGCGACGGTGTCGTCCCGTATATCAGGTTTTCAATTCCGTCCAGTCCGAGGGAGCGGATCAGTTCTGTCGTTTCCGTTTCCGATTCACCGGGCATGACGTAGTGGCTGACGATTTCTAACATGGCATTCTCTTTTCTTTTTTAATTTATCAACAGGAAATCTGCGGGCTTGCCGCCCGGCTGCTTTTACAGAAATACGTATTTCTTCTTTTTTGTATGAGTCAATTCGTTATTTTTCGTTTTCAGTATCCTTTGATTTGTTTTTCTTCTGTCATGTCAAAGAGGGGACCGTAGGCGGCGTTGGCCATGGCTTTGATGGCGTAGACGCAGTTTTGTGAGGCGGCGTATATGTAGCGGTCGTCCAGGGTTTTTATATTTTTGGCGGCTCTCATATTCTGAACCGCCGGATTTTGGAAGAATTCGTTTCTGAATTTACCGGCTCCCGTTTCGTCGGATTTCCTGTCGGAGGAGACGATGAAGAAGTCGGGGTCGGATTTTACGACGAGTTCCTGTGCGAGAAGCTGTCCGTTCGATACTCCCGCTTCGCCGATGGCGTTTCTGATTCTTGCTCTGGTGAGGAGTTCGTGGTACATCGAGCCGGGACCGCCGTAGCGGCTCATCTGGGTGACGAGGAAGGCTTTCGGGATTTTGTCCGTTCTTTGTCCCAGTACGGCATCGATTTCTGCCAGTTGTCTGTCCATTTCGGCAATTACTTTTTCGCCCCGTTCTTTTTCTCCTGCCGCGGCGGCAATGATTTCGATGTCCTGCTTGACTTGGTCAAGGGATTTCGGGCCGTCGATTTGAATGACCGGGTAGCCGAGATTTCTCCACAGTTCCAGTTCTTTCGGTTTCGTGTACGACGAGGCGACAATGAGATCCGGGGCCGCTTGGGTAAGGATTTCCATGGAGAGGCCGTTCAGGGGCATGGTGAGGGAAATATTTTTTGTTTCTTCGGAAATATAGGAAATCGCCGGGTCTTTGTCGGCGGTAAAGCAGGCGACAAGGCGGTCCGGTTCTACGACGCCGAGGAGCATGGTGTCGATGGATGAAGAGGTTCCCAATATGCGCCGCGGTTTGTGTGGCAGTGTGACGGTATGTCCGAATGCGTCAGTCACCTGATAGGCGGAAGAGTCGGCAGGCATTTCCGTTTTTTTCATGGAGCAGCCCGTAAAAAGAAGTACCGCTAAAAGAAACAGTATGGTACAGATGACGGACCTCTTTGCTGTGTTTTCCATTTTATATTTCCTTTCTCATGCAAATTTAAGTTCTTTATAATTAGTTTAGCGGCGCAGCGGGGAATCGTCAAACCTGTTTTTTATTTTTTTCTCCGTTTTTTGAAAAGGGTTCTTGCTTTTACGGCGTGAAAAGTATAAAATAGGTGAGATAAATTATTGGTCACAGGAAAGGGGGGATCGCATCAATGGCGGTCTTCCCTTTTTTGCGGATTAGGTTAAGGGAGATAGTATGGAAAAAAGAATTATTGATGTAGAAGAAAAGTTACCTCTGCTGCCTACGATTCCACTGAGTCTGCAGCACTTGTTCGCCATGTTCGGCTCGACGGTTCTCGTTCCGTTCCTTTTAAATGTCGATCCGGCGACTTGTCTTTTCATGAACGGGATCGGTACGCTTTTGTATCTGACGATTTGTAAGTGGAGATTGCCCGCTTATCTGGGCTCGAGTTTTGCTTTCATTTCTCCTGTACTGGCGGTCACGTCCACGGCAGGTATGTCCTATGCGGATGCCCAGGGAGGGTTCATCTGTTTCGGTCTGTCTTTCATCGTTCTTGCGTTCCTGGTCAATAAAATCGGGACGTCCTGGATTGATGTTCTTTTCCCGCCGGCAGCGATGGGCGCCATTGTCGCCATCATCGGTTTGGAACTTGCGCCTCTTGCCATGAGTATGTCGGGTTTCATCGGTGAAACGCAGGGTATGACGAATGAAACGGCTATTATTATTTCCATGTTCACCCTGGTGGTCACGATTCTTGCCACCGTGCTGGGCCGCGGATTTATTTCCATCATTCCGATTCTTATCGGTGTCATTTCCGGCTATATCCTATCGATTTTCATGGGTGTCGTAGATTTCACCAAAGTGAAGGAAATCGCCTGGTTCGCCGTGCCGACACTCTATGCACCGCATTTCAATTTCAGTGCGATTATGATGATTATGCCCGCTCTCTTCGTTGTATTTGCCGAGCATTTGGGTCATCTTTTCGTCACCAGTGATATCGTGGGCCGCGACCTCATTAAGGAACCGGGCCTTCACCGTTCTCTTTTTGCCGACGGTCTTTCCAATGTCATTTCCGGCTGTGTCGGCTCGACGCCGAATACGACGTACGGGGAAAACATGGGTGTCATGGCGATGACCGGCGTATACAGTACCTGGGTCATCGGCGGTGCTGCCGTTTTTGCTATCGTTTTCTCCTTCGTCGGAAAAATTGCGGCTCTCATTCATGCCATTCCTTCGCCTGTCATGGGCGGTGTCTGCATTCTCCTCTTCGGTTTCATTGCCGCTTCGGGGATTCGTATGCTTATCGAGAAAAAAGTCAATTACACGAAATCAAGAAATCTGATTCTCACCGCCGTCACCATGATTTCCGGTCTTTCCGGAGCGACTATTGTCCTCGGACCGGTCCAGCTGAAAGGCATGGGACTTGCTACGGTCGTTGCCATTCTTTTATCTCTTTCATTCCTCATTTTTGATAAACTCCACATGTCGAACGACGAAAAAGAATAGGAGGTCTTATGGACACATTAACGAATCAAGAAATTTCTCTTTTAAACAGTCTGACGGAACAGCAGAAAACGCAGGCGCTCAATCTCTATGCGTCACGGGAAAAGAAAACTTCCACGGCTTATATTTTCTGGATTCTTTTTTCCTGCCATTACTTCTATCTCGGCAAGCCTGTCAGAAATATTATTCTCTGGCTTCTCATGTGCTGCTTTATCGGGGAAATATGGTGGCTCATCGATGCTTTCCGCATGAGCGGTCTGGTGGAAAAGAAAAATCTGGAAATTCTGAAAGAATGTATCCGCGAAGCCAAAGCACTCTATCCGGGTGTATAATTTCATAGAAAAAGCACGGTACTCACTCAAAAAGTACCGTGCTTTTCATTTGCCCGTTTCATCAAAACCGGCGGGACAGGCGCTTGGCCATCCACCGTGCAAAGGCTTCTTTGGCCTCCTCCGGTGCATCGGGGACAAGTTCGATTTCCCCTCTTGCCCGTTTCGCAATATCCTTCGTCCGTATATAAGGCTCAAAAGTTTTATACCATTCCATTTTCTGTATATCTTCGGCTAAGCTCATTTTCTCCTCCTTCACGGGCTTAAAAATCCCTTCTATAATTGCATGGAATCCCGGCCCTCCCCGGGGTCGTACATATCTTCCATGCCTGCCGGTATGTGAAACAACGGAATCTCTGCCGTTTTATTTATCTTTATATTGTAACAGCAACGCCGCATTTATTACAACAAAAACAGATCCGAAATTGTGCCACAATGCACCGGTGACAGGATTTAAAATTCCCGCCGAAGAAAGAATCACCGCCGTGATATTGATAATCATACCGGCTACAATATTTACATTCACCTTATGCATCACTTTTTTGGTCAACATAAAAAGATAAGGGATTCTTTTGATTTCATCACCCACCAGGACAGCATCTGCCGACTCGATGGCAATATCACTTCCGATTCCGCCCATAGCAATTCCTGCGTCCGCACGGGTCAGCGCCGGAGCATCATTGACACCGTCACCAATCATACACACCGCCCCGCCACTTTTGCTGATATCTTCTATGATTCTCATTTTTTCTTCCGGCAAAAGCCCGGACTTCACCTCGCTGATACCGACCTGCCCGGCTATATATCCTGCCGCCGCCTCATTATCCCCGGTGAGAAGCAGGGGAACGACACCACTTTTTTTCAAACGGGAAATCGTTTGCGCTGCATCACTTCGTATCGTATCAGAAAGCACGAAAAACCCTCTGCAGGTTCCGTCAACCGCTGCATAAATTAAAGTCGCTCCCGTTTCCTCTGCTTTTTGGGCCTGTTTCTCAAATGAGGACACAGAAATATTTTGTTCTTCCAGCCATTTCCCTTTCCCGGCAAGCAACTTTTTCCCTGCCACAACAGCGGAAATCCCCTGTCCCGCCTGCATTTGGAAATCCCGGACACTCTCCGTATTTCCTTTATAACTGTCTGCAACCGCTTTCCCGAGAGGATGCTCCGAATAACTTTCAGCAGCAGCGAAAAGACGTAATAATTCATTTTTATCACAGCCGTCAGTCACGATATCCGCCACCTCCGGCTTTCCGCATGTAAGCGTTCCCGTTTTATCGAAAGCTGCTTTTTTTATTTTTGATAATTTTTCCAATGCAGAACCGGAACGGATAATAATTCCATATTTGGCAGCATTTCCTATCCCCGCTAAAACAGCCGTAGGAGTGGCAAGAATAAATGCACAAGGGCAAAAAACCACAAGCACCGTAACGGCCCGCATAAATTCTCCTGTAATCATCCATGTACCGCCCGCCCAGGCAAGAGCACCGAATACAAGCCACGTCGCCCATTTATCTGCCAGCGAAACGATAGGTGCTTTATTTTCTTCCGCCTCCTTTGTCAAACGGATCATTCTCTGCAATGAAGAATCTTCACTCCTTTTTTCCACCCTCATCGTAAAAGTGCCGAACCGGTTGATTGTCCCGGACCTGACGGTATCCCCTGTTTTTTTATCTACAGGAATACTTTCGCCGGTCATGACGGATTGGTCAATCGTCGTCTCTCCGTCAAGTATTTTCCCGTCTACAGGAACCGTTTCTCCTGCCAGCACACGGACCGTATCGCCTGCCTGCAACTCTGCCGGGGATACTTCAAAGATTTTCCCCTCCCGCACCACATGTGCCTTTTGCGGGGAAAGACGGATCAATTTCCCAATGCTCTCATTTGCCTTTTCTGACGTATAGTCCTCCAAAAGCGACCCGATTTGCATAATCAGCGCCACTTCACCGGCAGCAAAATATTCCTCTGCCGTCACCGATGCTACAAGTGCCATAGCTACAAGAACATCCGCCTTTACATCATGCTCCCAAATAAGCCCTTTCACCGCTCCTGTCAAAATAGGAACTCCGCAAAGAATAATCGCCGCCCAGGCGATATCAAAAGGCAGAACCGTTCTTCCCGGAAATCCCGAAAGACTGAGTACAAGGGAAATAATAGAAATTCCGGCAAAAACAGCCGTTATTTTCGCTTCATTTTCCAGCCACCGGTTTAACATAAGCTTCTCCTTTATAAAAATGATAAAGTTTCTTTTTTTATCTTATAAAAAAATAAAGCCTGATTGTACCGCCAAAAAAGTACATCTGTTCAATAAAATACAAATTATGCAAACTGCTCTTTTTTTGCTATAGGGAAAACGGAATTTAAGAGTTTTTCCAAAAACATCAGATTTCGCGGAAGTACAGGATTCCAATAAAAAAACTCCTTCTCTTATTTCTAAAAGACGGAGTTGATAAAAATACACCAACAGTTTTTATATTCCTCTTACTTTACACCCGTCAGGGCTTTGATTGCACCGCTTGCTCCGATACGGTCAACGCCGAGAGCCAGGTAGGCCTCCATTTCCTCTTTCGTATGAATCCCGCCGGACGCTTTAATTTTTACGGCCGGTCCGATGTACTTTTTAAAAAGCGCTACATCGTCCAAAGTCGCTCCGCCCGTTCCGAAACCCGTTGACGTCTTGATATAGTCCGCTCCGCCGCGGGTGACACAGCGGCAGGCCTCTATCTTTTCCTCTTCCGTAAGATAACAGGTTTCCACGATGACTTTGAGTATTTTATCGCCTGTCACCTCTTTCATGCGCCGTATCTCACGGGTCACATAGTCACTGTCCCCGTCTTTCAGGGCCGCAACGGCCATCACCATATCTATTTCATCCGCCCCGTCGGAAAGAGCCGCTCTTGCCTCTTCCAATTTCGATTCCGTATTTCCGTTTCCTAAAGGAAATCCGACAACCGTGCAGATATTAAGCGAAGGAAAAGCCTCCCGCATCTGTTTCACATAGGACGAAGGAATGCAGACCGACGCTGTATGATACATCACCGCTTCCTCACAAAGTTTTTTTATGTCCGCCCGGCTTGCCGTCGCCTTCAAAAGCGTATGATCCACATGGCGGAGTATCTCTTCATTATTCATCATTTTCTCCTTTTTTCCTTATTATACCAATTTCATCACAGAAAAACCGCCTGTCTTTTCAAAGATTTTACAAACCCGTGGTATGATACAGAAAAGAAATTCTTTTCGGAAAGGAGTCATTATGCTGAAACTGCTTTTCATCACCCACAGCGGCTCCTGCCGTCCCCCGATGGCAGAATTTATCATGAAATCCCTCATCGCCCGGTCCAGGCAGGACGATAAAATTTACGCAAGCTCTGCCCACCTGCAAAAAAAGAAAGGCGAACCGCTCGGACAAAAAGAAAGAGAACTCCTTACAAAAAAGGAAATCCCGTACACGGAAAAAATCTGTCCGCCTCTCACCTGGTCCGATTATGACAGATACGACTACATTTTCCTCATGGACGACGAAGAAAAATGGCCTTTCCTGAAAATCATAGGCGGCGACCCGAAAGAAAAAGTCCGCCTCTTGGGAGAATATGCAGGCATTACGGGAAATATCGTAAATCCCGAAAAGACGGGCCAATATGAAGAAGCCTGTACCGCCTCTCTTGCGGCCTGCCAAGGTCTCTTTGAAAAGCTCCTCGACTGGGTAGCCGTAAAAACGGAACAGTCATGATTTTTATTCCTAAAATTGAATTTTCCAATAAAAAAAGCGGAGGTATCTGTTCTCCGCTTTTTTATTGACTGCTTTATTTCTCTATATTAAATTTCATAATACTTTTTTATCAGAAACGATACCGGAAAGATACGTCATAGGTTCTTCCGCTCGCAGCTTCTGAGGCGAAAAATTCACGGTCAAACAAATTATACACAGAAACCTGTACAGAAGCTTCCGGCGTTATTCTGTAATTGGCAGACAGATTAGTAATGAAGAATAAATCCTCGGACTTATATTTACCCGTTTCATCATCCGGGTACTGTCTGGCACTTACGTATTGTGCATCTGCCAAAATATTCCACCGCTCTTTATCATACTCTACGCCAAAGTGTAACAGATGTTTCGGTATGTAATAATTTCTTTCCCCATTAATTGTTTCCGATTCCCATGCCCAGTTTACATAGGAACTTACATATGGGGTAAATTTATGTTTGAATTCTACTTCAACACCTTTTTTAGATGCTTCTCCCAAATTTCTATACTGACTGAATCCTTTTTTATAAGTGATTCCGTTCATAACAGTTTCTTTTGTTGTGGAGAAATATTCAATAGCATCGGTCGTTTTAGCTTTATAGAAGGCAATACTTCCTGATGATTTTTCTCCCCATTTCTTTTTAAGACCGATTTCATAGGTATCTGTTGTTTCAGGTTTTAAATCAGGATTGGCAAGAGATCCTTTTCTCTTAACAACCAACTTCCCGTTTTCACTTTCAATTTTAGCTCCTTCGTCCCTATACACACGGGAAAGAATCGGCGGTGTAAAGGAATGTCCATAGCTGGCATAAATTGTCAAATCAGGTTGTAAACTATGTTCTACAGAGAATTTCGGACTCCATTCCGTATACGTTCCCTCGTCGTAAGTTCTGCTGATTTTTGTCGATAAATAATCTCCGTAACCACCATATTTTTTATAACGGTCAAAACGGACTCCGGTATAGACAGATGTTTTTTCATCAGCCTGCCATTTATCCTGAAGATAGCCGGACCAGGATTCGTCTTTCCCTCCGTGCAACTCATAAGGCTTTTTCTCGCCATCGTGGTTTCTCCAGTTTTTCAAATCATATCTTGTCTGATCGAAAGACTCGCTCCGATACGCCAGACCTGCCAGCAGATTGTGATTACCCAACGTCCACACTTTGTGCATGTCAAAATCTTTTGTTTTGCTGGGGTAGAATGACTGTCCGCCACTTCCATTCCACGCCTCTAATTCTTTTGCAGTTATCGGATTTTCCGGTCCTCCTGTAGAAGAGTACCCGTCTTTTCGTATATCTGTCAGCCCGACTCTGGCATGGAATTGATTCTTATCGTCATCATACGCCAAATTATGAACAGACCATTCTTTTGCTCCCACATACCCTAAAAAATCACCGGGCATGAAATCGAACCCTTTACCGTCCGGCAATATGACCGCTCCATAGAATATTTCCTTTCCGTCCTTATCACGAATTACGCTGAACGGATTCTTGTACACATACTGATAGTTGGAATGAAAATAAGAATAGGTCAATGATTGATTATCATTAATATGATAAGCCAATTTAAACCTTGTACTTTCCGCATCTGTCGCTTTTAATCCGCGGCCTCCGACGATGTAGCGGTTTCTGGCCGATGTCGGCAGGTCCATTTCTATTTTTGGGGAAAGTTCGGTTTTTTTCGCATCATATGCCTTTTCTTCCACATAATATCCGCGCCAGCCGTCACTTTTCCGTTTTTCATACCCGGCGCCGACTTCCCAATTGTCTTTTTTGAAAGAAGCATCATATACTTGTTTCGTTTTATCATAACTACCTTTAGCAAGAACCACTTTCCCGTGAAGTCCTTCTTTGCCGGCTTTCGTTGTAATCTGGATTACACCGCCTACGGCACGGCTGCCGTATAAAGAAGAAGCTGCCCCCCTGACAAGCTCAATTTTATCAATACTTTCTACAGGAATCATGCTCCAATCGACCGATCCGTTCCAGCCGCTGTTCACAGGCTGACCGTCCACCATGACCAGAATATCTGCCGACCCGAATCCGCGCAAGGAAATTCCACCTTCCGCTACCGGATTCAAATAAATACCGGGAAGCTGTCCCATTGCTTGGGCAACAGACGTATAATTTCGTTTTTCTATCTCCTTGGACGTCACCACACTCACACTGGCCGGTACTTTTTCCGGTGCTTCTTTCAGTTTCGTTGCTGTGACAACAACCTCCGCCAAATCAAAAACAGGAGGCTCATTAGCAGCTTGTACGCTTACTCCTCCCATAATAACTGCTGCCGCAAGAAGCGCAGCCTTTCTTTTTTCCATTTTCCAATCTGTCATATAAAACTCCTTTCAAAATATATAGAATTGGCAAATGAAAAATTTCTTCTCACAAAAAAAGTTTCCCTGTTTCCTTATTTTTATGATAAGAAATTTCATTTTTTCTATTATAACACACAGATATCTCTTATTTTTACTCCTATAAAATTGAATTTTTTCATAAAAAAAGCGGAGGTACCTGTTCTCCGCTTTTTTATTGACTGCTTTATTTTTATTTTAACTTTATGCCTTCTTCTACCCATCCCCTGATTTCACGGAGCTGGTCTTTTAATTCTTCGTGGCTCAGTTTTTCATGCGGTTCATACTCAAGAACGATATCCGTATCTTCCGTATATTTCCCTGCCCAATGCATGATTTCACGGATATTCGCCGTCCCTTTGTGATAATCCAGGTGCTGGTCGGTGATTCCGTCATTGTTGTGGACATGGAAGCCTTTTACCCGTTTTCCGTTGAGCGCAAGGAATTTTTCTATATCCAGACGATTTACGTTGGCATGCCCTATATCGATAAGGGAAAGAGCATCCGGTATGTCTTCAAAAATCTTAAAGTATTCATCATTTGTAAAAAGATGGTGACCTTTTTTCTGTTTGCAAAGATTCTCAATCACAAGGCGGACACCGTAATCTTTGGCACGGGCAGTGAGAGCTTTCATGACGGCGTAGGAGTTTTTTTGTTTTTCTTCCAATTCCGCTTCTTCAAACTGGAGCTGGGAGTAATGGAAAACGATATGGCGTACTTTATTTTCCGCTGCCAGTGCCATAACTTTTTCATAACTTTCCATGAGCCATTTATGTTCCGGCGTATCCAATCCCGATGTTGCTTCAATCTGTACATACGGGCCGTGGAATGTCATGGGACAGGTGGTATTTCTCACCTTGTTGCAAAGTTCGTCCCAATAGGTATCACTGTGGGTAAACGCAGTATACTCGATTCCCGTATCCGGATCGTTCAATGATTCGATCCATTCTGCAAATTCTTTGAAATGTGACATACCTACAATGAGGTCGCTTATAAAGTATTTCATACTTCCTCCTTATCAGGATAACCGATATTTTGGCCTGTTTCTTTATCAAAGAAATGAAGTGCCGTCCGTTTCACGTCCCAGTAGGCCTCTGAAACGCCATGGAGGACATCTTCTCTCATAATGGAAATAACGTCCGTTCCGTTGACGGAGAAGTAGTAGCCCATACGGCTGCCGTAGTCTTCTTTATACTGTACGGTAACGGGAACGGTATTCTCTCCCGGTGTTTCCGTCAGTACCACATCTTCGGGACGAATTCCCATCTGCAGTGTTTTTGCACCGGCATGATGGATTTTTTCTGCCCATTTATCCCCGCAGACGAAATCTGTTCCGTTCAGTTTCAGATTCTGTCCGTCCATTGTCACATCAAAAATATTCATTGAAGGGGAACCGATAAAGCGGGCAACAAATACATTGGCCGGCCGGCGGTATACCTTATGCGGCGTATCAAGCATCTGTATTTTTCCTTCATTGATAACCGCAATCCGTTGTCCCACCGTCATCGCTTCGATTTGGTCATGGGTTACATAGACCATCGTCTGCCCGTAAATTTCATGGATTTTAACGAGCTCTTTTCTGGCATGTCCGCGGAGCTGGGCATCCAGATTAGAAAGCGGTTCGTCCAAAAGGAAGAAGTCCGACTGTTTTACGATGGCTCTGGCAAGGGCGACACGCTGTCTCTGTCCGCCGGAAAGTTCACGGGGCAGGCGTTTTTCAAGTCCGCCCAGATTCAGAATACGCACAGCCTCAGCCACTCTTTTTTCTATTTCTTTTTCATCCAGCCGGTTCACACGGAGACCGTAGGAAATATTCTTTTCTACCGTCATATGGGGGAAGAGTGCATAATTCTGGAAAACCATTCCTATATTTCTGTCTCCCGGTTCCATGTCATTAGCCAGTACTCCGTTCAGATACAATTCGCCGGAAGTAATCGTTTCCAGTCCGCTGATCATACGGAGAATGGTCGACTTCCCGCAGCCGGAAGAGCCGAGAAGAATCAGGCGTTCTCCCTTTTTAACCGCTAAATCAAGGCCTTTGATAACTTCTGTTTTATCAAATTTCTTCACTACATTTTTAAATTCAATGCTATACATATTTCATTCCTATCCTTTGATACCAGACTGGGCAAACGTGCCGATAATGAACTTCTGACAAACTGCATATAAGCCGAGAGGAAGCAACATGGTAAGTGTCGCCACCGCCATGGTAACCGGCACATCCGTACCGCCTTCGGAGCTGACAAACATCTGGAGTGCCAGCGACAAGGTATAATTTGCTTCGCTTTTTATGATGATTGCCGGCCAGACATATTCATTCCACGAATTGATAAAGAAAATAATGCCGATGGAAAGAATGGCGGGACGGATAATCGGAACAACAATCGTACGGAGTCTTGAGAGATGGGACGCATTTTCAAGCGCTGCCACTTCCATCAAAGAGGACGGTACGCCTTTCATATATTGGCGGAGAAGAAAAATCCCTGTCGCATCGGCGAGCTGGGGAAGTGCCACACCGTAAATGCTGTCTATCAGTCCGATTTGGGATAAAGTGATATAGTTCGGTATCATCGTTACTGTAAAAGGAATAAAAATCGTACTGATGAGAAGAAAATATAAAAGCGTTTTCCCGCGGAAACGGAAAAATACGAAAGCGTACGCCGCAAAAAGGGCTGTCACGAGCTTGAAAAGTGTCACGAGAGAGGCAATGATAAAGGTATTTGAAAGAATCGCCCCGAAACGAATTGTCGTAAAGACCCGTTCATAAGCAGAAAAGGTAGGGTCCTTCGGAATCAGAGACGCCGAAGAGAAAGCTTCGCTCATCGGCTTGAAAGACGTCGAAAGGGCAAAGACAAGGGGGTACACCAGCATGAGTACAATAAGGGCAAACAGGAGATGCCATTTCCATTCTGAAGAATTAATTTTCATAATATACCCCTTTCTCCACATAGCGGAACTCCAAGTAGAGAAGAAGCAGGAAAATAATCATCGTCACAATCGCCAGCGCCGCTGACATGCCTGTTTCATAAAAAGTAAATGCATAGTCATAACCCTGGTAAATGATATTGGAACTTGCATCATTCGGACCGCCCTGGGTCAGCACCTTGATAGGCGTAAATACATACTGGAGGCCCTGTACAATTGTCATGATCAGGATATATACCGCTGTCGATGACGTAAGGGGCATAACGATACGGGTAAAAATATTCCGGTTCGATGCCTTTTCCAAGCGTGCCGCCTCGATAAGTTCTTCAGGTACATTATTCATTCCCGATAAAAGAATGAGAAAATTGTATCCGAATGCTTTATACACGGCAACCAGACTGATGATGACAATGACAAGGCCCGGTGTTTTCGACCATGCCGGAAGTGTCACGCCTGCCATATCCGCCACAGCCGCCACAGGTCCCGAAACAGGGTTAAATATCCATTGGAACAAAATAGCGCCTACGACCAAAGCAATCAGTGATGATGAAAAAAGGAGTGTCTTATAAATATTTTTACCCCGTTTCATCAAAAATGTGTTCACAAAGGATAACCCGTAAGGAAGTAAAAAATTCAGTAAAACAAGAATCACGATATACAAAAGTGTATTCTCTATAACCTGCATTGTAACAGGTGATGTAAGCAGGCGGATATAATTATCCAGCGCTGCAAATTTCATCTGCGGCGACACCATATTCCACCGGAAAAAACTCAGATATAAAGTATAAGCCAGGGGATAAAACATAAAGAGAAGAAATACTGACAGTGCCGGCATGATAAACAGCAAAGCCAGTCTCTTTTCTCGTTTCATATAACCCGCTACATGATTCTCATTGATCATAAAAAATCTCCGTCCGTTTTATAGTTTTTTTACAGAGAAAAGACCGTAGAAATACACCTACGGCCTTTTTTCTCACTATTTTATTTCATGAGGGCGTTCAAATCGTCCTCTGCTTTTTTCAAAATTGCTGCCGGTTCTCCGCCGCTGAGAATCTCATCTCTTACATCGGCAAGCATCTTTTCCGCTTTCACCCCTACATCACCGGGGAAAGCTACCCACGGCGAAAGAAGCGGTAACTCTTCAAAAGCTACCTTTAATGCCGGTGTCTTAACGATTGCGTCTTTGATTGCCGGATCGTCTATGACCTCTGCACGGGGCGGAAGATATCCTGTATTGATTGTCCACTGGGCAAGATACTTCGGCTGCATCATAAATTTTATAAATTCCCAAGCTGCCTGCTGCTCCTCTTTGGACTGGGCAGTAACCGCCAGGAAGTTACCGCCTGCCGGAATTTTTACATCCTTGTCACCGAAAGCAGGGAACGGGCATGCCATAACATTAAATTTTGAAGATTGGGTAACAGTCCCTATCTTTGCACTGCTTCCCATCAAAATTCCTACTTTTCCGCTGTAGAAAGAAGCGATACCTTCATCGGCAGCGATATGAAGTGCTGATTTGTCCTTCAAAACCATGTCTGCATACAGACGGTATGCATCCTCTGATTCTTTCGAAGCAAATACAGCTTTATTGTCCTTTAAAATTTCAGCTCCGTTCGAAGTGAGAAGACCCTGGGTTGCCCAGTTGTCCTGGTATTCCTGCATATAGAAACCATATTCTCCCGTCTTATCACGGATAATCTTAGCCACCTTTCTTACTTCTTCCCAAGTTTTTGGCGGCTGGGCAGGATCGAGACCTGCCGCTTTGAATAAATCGGGATTGTAATAAATAATCGGTGCACTGATGGAGAAAGGAAGCCCTACCTGCTTATCCCCAACCTTTGCAAGCCCTAAGACATTAGGGAGATAATTCTTTTCCAAATAATCTTTTTCCTGTGACTCTTTTTCTAAGTCTACAGGTGACACATACTTGAAGTTCTGGTCGAAATACTTCAGATAGTTATATCCGATCATAGCGACAGACGGTGCTTTTCCCGAAGCTACATCAGCTTGTAAATTCTTCATTAAGCCCGGATACATATCAGGATTGTATACTTCTTTGACAATGATTTTATCCTGGGACTTATTAAAATCATCTACCATCTGTTTGATAACCGGTGCACCGAAATTTTTCGTATAGACGTGCCAGAATGTCACAACCGTCTTACCGTTTTCCTTCACGGCCTGCTTTTCCGGTGCCTGTCCGCCCCCGCAGCCTGCTGCTACTGTCATGCACAGCCCCGCGATAACCAGGCACATCCATTTAAAAAATTTACTCACAATATCCCCCTTTTCTCCAATGGACCTTTGTTATTTTTATACGACTTACTACCAATTGAATTATACCATAAAATCCCGAAATAAATATATAAAGACAAATAAATATGTCCGCCTGTATTCCATTCATTTTCTGCCCGTTTATATGCCTTTATCAAATCATACCTGTCTTTTGTAAAGACAATTTTTTCTTTCTGTAAAAATTTGTAAGGCTCCGGTCACCTTTTATACAACAAAGAATTTAACCAGCGTTGCCACGAAAACGAGAAGGAGAAGAGATGCCAGGAAGGCGGCACAGAAGGGACGGATTCCCCGTCTGGCTATGACATCGAAATTCACGTTGATACCCAGTGCCGCCATAGCCATACCGAGAAGAAGATAGGCGGCAAATACGAGCGTATCTGTCAGTTCTTTGGAAATTCCCATATACGAACCTACGGCGCTGGCCAATATGAAACCGCCCATAAAATAGGGAATCGGAATCGATACCGGGCCTTCTTCATTTTTATTTCTTCTGTACTCTACATATCCGATGATAAGAGCGACCGGCGCAAGAAGCAGAACGCGGGAAAGTTTTGCAATAATGGCATGGTCCATACCGGCGGAACCGGCTGCACCGCCTGCGGCAACGGCATGGGCAATTTCATGAAGGCTGAGTCCCGCCATGGTGCCGAATTGGCCGTCATTGAATCCCAAAAACGGTTGAAGTCCTATTTCTATCAGGGTAAAGACCGTTCCCAAAATAGCAACGATGGCTACAGCAAGAACGGAATCATTGGCTTTGGCTTTCAACGGTGCGGATACGCCCATCACCGCTGCGGCACCGCAAATACTGCAGCCGCAGGCAGAAAGCATGGCCAGGCTATGCTCCACTTTGCAAAGCCGGGAAATTCCGTAGGTCACCGCCATCATGCCTGCCACAACGACAGCGGCAAATCCGAGACTTTGCAGTCCTTCGGAAAGCAGCACCGCCAGGTTCAATTTAAACCCGAGCAGGATAATCCCGAGACGCAGAAATTTATTGGCAATAAATCCCGTGCTTTCCCGTGCCGTTTGCGTAGGCCCCGGAAATATCTGAAATGCCATTCCCAAAAGTAAAGCCAGTACGAGATGGCCTATAAGAGAAAAGCCGGGAAAGCCGCTGATCCACTTTCCCAAAAGAGAGCAGGCCAGCGTGATTCCCACGGCCAGCCAAAATTTTGTTTTTGTAAATGCAGAAAAATTCATATTTCCCCCTGTTCTGTCCCCCTCAAAAAGCAGTGAGACAAGAAATATTATAATTTTTCTTATAAATTAACGCAAGCCTTGAAAAATCCGTTTGCTTCGTTTGATGTTACTGAACAAATATAGTAATATGTCTATATATTTCATTCTTATTTTTAATTTCAGGGAAAGAATTTTTTCATAATGACCGGTTACGATAAGAGATATTTGCGGATTGCCATGCCTGCCGCTTTGGAGAGTCTTTTTATGATTCTCTTGGCATCGGCGGATCTGATTATGGTGGGAACGCTCGGCGCGGTTTCTATTGCAGCGGTCAGTATTTTTCTGCAACCCCGTCTTGTAATTCTTTGTTTTTCCCGTTCTCTTTCTGCGGCGGTGACGCTTTTGGTGTCCCGTGAGGCAGGACGTGATGACCGGAGAGAAACGGCGGATATTTTGAAGAAATCGCTTTTCGCCGGAACGGCGGTTCTTATTTGTATTCACGCCTTATTTTACTTGTATCTGGAAGATATTTTTTATCTCATGGGAGCGAAGGAGGAGTATATCGCTCCTGCTTTGGTGTACGGAAATATTGCACTTTTCTCTGTTTTTGTCACGTCTCTGACTCTGATTTTCCAGGCGGTCCAGCTCGGATACGGACAGACGGCAGTCATCATGAAAACGAATGTGGCCGGAAATATCGTGAACGTTGTGATGAATGCACTCCTTATTTTCGGACTCGGACCGTTTCCTACAATGGGTGTCGCCGGTGCAGCTGCCGGAACTGTGATAAGTACGGTATTCACTTTAGTCTGGACGCTCCGGATTATGCAAAAAGAGCGGCTTCTTTCGGGCGGCTCGTTTTTACCGGACCGCCGGTATTTCCGCCGGATTGCTCCCGTATTTCTTTCCGTATTCAGCGAGCAGGGATTCGAGCGGACGGGCATGGTTCTTTTCACACGTATGGCGGCAGGGCTCGGAACGGTTCCTTTTGCGGTTCACAGTATTTGCATGAATATTTGTGATATTTACTGGGATTACACAATCGGTATCGGCAAAGCGAGCATGGTCATGGCCGGCCAGTCGGTGGGAAAAGCGAGTGAAAAGGATTGGCGGACGTATAACCGGACGGGCATCAAATGGAGTCTCATTTTTTCTTCCGTCGCTTGTCTGATCACTCTTATTTTTAAAGAAGAAATATTTTCTTTCTATTCTTCCGATCCCGCCGCACTTGCCATGAGCGGGTCCGTCATGATTCTTGTGGCACTGGTCAGTTTCCCCGAAGCACAGGCCATCGTTTGTGCCGGAATTCTCCGCGGAAGCGGAAGGACCGCGGCAGTGGCGGCGTATTCCTTTATAAGCGTCACGCTGCTCCGTCCCGCTCTGACCGCATTTTTCCTCTATGGCTTGGGCCTCGGCCTTATGGGATGCTGGTGGGCACTTCTGCTCGACCAATGTATCCGTGCCTCTTGTGCCACTTTTCTTGTCCGCCGTCTGAAACGGATGAGCTGGCAGGAATTACTGGCCGGTGCATGAAATATATTTTTTTCTGTATTTACAAATTTCATTTTATGGTCTACAGTAATAGAGAGAAGTTATTTTATTTTTGTACAGGAGGTATACCATGTTTGATAACGGATTGACAGATAAGATTAAAGGAACCATTAAGGAAACCGCAGGAGATATCACAAATGATACTTCTTTAAAAGCGGAAGGTCTTATGGACAAGGCAAAAGGCAAGACAAAAGAAGTCATTTCCGATGCCAAAGATGCCGCAGAAGATGTGGTTGAAAAGGTAAAAGATTCGACCAAATAATGATTTCTTACAAAGAAAACCGGACTCACATCACAGTGATTCCGGTTTTTTTGTTACCTTTTTTCGGTAAGGCTTTTTATGTTTTCAGAAATGTTTCAGCTGAGTGCCACGTCCAGAGTCATCATAACCATGAAGCCTGCGGCAAAGGAAATTACGCCGATATCGGAATGTTCGCCTGCCGACATTTCGGGAATCAGTTCTTCCACAACGACGAAAATCATGGCCCCTGCGGCAAAGCAAAGGAAATAGGGGAGAAAGGGAACGACCAGTTCGGTAAGAAGAATGGTAAGAATCGCACCGACAGGTTCAACCGCGCCGGATAAAACGCCGCCGGTAAAGGCTTTCATTTTTCCCATTCCGCCTGCTCTGAGGGGCATGGATATAATGGCGCCTTCAGGAAAGTTCTGTATGGCAATCCCCAAAGCGAGGGCCATAGCTCCTGCCGCGGTAATATCTCCGCTTCCTGCCAAATAGCCTGCGTAGACAACTCCGACCGCCATACCTTCGGGAATATTATGGAGCGTCACCGCAAGAACGAGCATCGTTCCTTTTGCCAGGTGCGCCGCCGGTCCTTCCGCTTTTTCCGTATTCATATGAAGATGGGGGATAGCATGGTCAAGGAGCAGCAGAAAGGCCACACCGGCACCGAAACCGACGACAGCCGGTACAAAAGCCCACCGTCCCATATCTTCGGACATATCCAGAGCGGGGAGGATAAGACTGAAAAAAGACGCCGCCACCATGATGCCTGCGGCAAAGCCGGTAAGACAGCGCTGCGTACCCCGGTGAAGCGCTTCTTTCATAAAAAATACGCACGCCGCTCCCAGAGATGTGCCTATAAATGGAACAGCCAGTCCCCAAAATACGTTACTCATCATAAATTTTTACTCCTTTTCCGTTCAGAAATGTTTCCCTTGCATTTCTTTGATACTTCCTTTATCCCGTTTTTTGTAGCAACGGTAAAAATATGACCTGTATTTTTATGGAAAAATAAAAGTTATTCAACATATTGTGGATAAACTGTGAATAAATTTATTTTTCTACCATTTATTCCTTTCAAATATCCGTCTGCAAGAAAAAAGACGGCAAAGCGGGGTCTGACAAAACAGAAAAAATCCCGCTGTACCGTCTTTTTACTGTATCGTAATATTCATATTATTATTCAGATACTCCACTGCACCGGGAATACCGGCCATATATGCCTGATAGAGATAGGAGATGGCCTGATTTTCATCCGCCTCTGTCCCCAGTCCCTCGTGATAGCAGACACCCAAATGATACTTCGAGACCGCCTCGCCTGCTTCCGCGCCTTTCCGGTACCACGAGAACGCTTCCGCCGGATTCGGCATGATTTCCGTTCCCACCAGATACATCGTGCCGATTTCATCAGCCGCTTCTCCGTGACCGAGCGCAAAGGCTTTTTTATACCAGTCTACCGCCTTGACCTTGTCTTCCTTCGTTCCTTTTCCGTAACGGTAACATTTGGCAAGCGAGAAACAGCCGACGGAAAGTTCCTGTGACGCCGCTTTTTCAAAAAGACGGAATGCTTTTTCCGCATTTTGTTCGACCCCGGTACCGTGGAAATAACATTCGCCCAAAGACCAGATCGCAAGCGGAAAATTTCTTGCTGCCGCTTCTTCGAAATAACCGGTTGCCCGTTTTTCATCCGTTTCCACAAAAACGCCTTCCAGATAGCACCTGCCGAGCATAAAAACGGCGTCCGCGTCTCCCAAATCCGCCGCTTTCTCAAAATAGCGGTACGCTTTTTCTTCATTGACCCTGCCGAATCCGCCTGTGTATTCCATCAAACCCAGCGAAGTCATCGCTTCTCTCGAACCTGCCGCGGCAGAGCGTTTGTAATAAGCCTGTGCTTTCTTTTTATTTTCCTCTGTCTCCTCTTCGGAACAGTACATTTCCCCCAAGGCATTCAAAGAACGCCAATATCCTTTTTCTGCGCTTTTTTCAAGCCAGGACCGTGCCTCGTCCCTGTTCTTATCCGTGCCGAAGCCGTACAGATACATATCGCCCAGCTCATCGGCGGCCATCAAATCGCCTGCTTCCGCCGCAGAAAGAACGTGGGGGAAACAAGTCCGGCAAAGCTCCGTCATTTCCGGAGAAAACCGTTCATACATGTACGCCAAATTCAGGCGGCACAAATTTTCTCCAGCCGCCGCGCCCTTTTCATGCCAGTAGCGTGCCTCTTTTTCGTCCCTGTCACGGATACTGCCGAGACCGTGATTATAATATTCGCCTAAAAAATACATCGCTCTGGCCGACCCTTCGCCTGCCAGAGAAAGAAAGAGCGGAAACGCTTCGTCCAACTTACAGCGTATATATAAATCTTCCGCTTTTTTCAATAACTTTTCATCAAACATAACTACCTCGCAATTGATTGGTATGTTTATTGTATCACAAAATCTGTAAAAAACAGGATTCTTCACCGGCGGTCATTTCTTTTCCCGTAAATATCCCGCGCCATCGTAATAAACGCGCCTGTCATGGGAGAACCGGCATTTTCCTTACGCACCGCAAAGGAAATATCATAAGACGGCGCACCGGCAAAATGAATGATCCGGAGCCGTTTGATTTCCTGTTCTGTCAAAAGTTTTTCCGCCAGATTCTCTACGCAGAAAAAAATGCCTTCCCCGGAAAGACAAAGTGCAAGGAGAGTCGCCATATTTTCCGACTCCACGGCTACACACGGCTCGAAACCTGCATTTTTGTACAACCCCCGCACAAAAGACCCGATGATATCCCGCTGGCTGTTCAAAAGAACGGGACAATTGCGGAAAGGGGAAAGCCAGCCCTCTTTTCCGTCACAGGCGGCACGGATAATCCTGTCTTTTTCTTGACCGAACCGTTTTTCCAAAAGCGTTTTTGCCCCCAAAAGTACAATCCGCTCTTTATAAAAAGGAGTCTGCACAAGTCCTGCCGCAGGCCCGGCAAAACGGGCAAGCACCAAATCGAGATGGCGGCTTTCCAATGCACGGACAAGCGACTCGTTGGCTCCTTCCGTAAGGCAAATCCGTACCTGGGGATACATTTTGCGGTAACGGTGAATCACTGCAGGCAAAAGAAGCTGTCCTCTCGCAGGAGCGACACCGATACGGAGCGTTCCGGCCATTTCCCCGTGCGCGGCAGAAAGCTCGCGCAAAAGCGCTTTTTCATTTTCCTCGAAAGCCAGGGCATAACGGTAAAACACTTCGCCCGCCCCCGTAAGCGATACAGGCACACGGCGGACAAATAAAGGCCCGCCCGTTTCTTTCTCCAATGCCGCGATATGCGCCGATAACGTCTGCTGGGTGATATACAGAGTTTCCGCCGCTCTCGTGAAATTCCCCTCCCGTGCGAGGGCCAGGAAATATTTGATACTTAAAAAATTCATAGCCGTCTCCGATACAAGTATTTACTTGTAGTATAAACAAGAAATAACAGTTTTTCAACGATAGTTTTTTCATTATAATACAGATAGAGAGGACAGAAATATCCCCGGTGCAAAGCAAAAGGGCAGGGGAGTCCGCGAAAAATATATGATTTTTTTATTTTTCTTTTTATATAAGAAAGAGGCTGCATGATGTCTAAACATCTTTCCTTGCTTTCCGGTCCGCTGGCTTTTGCGGCGGCATTGCTTTTTTTACAGTCTGTTTTTACCTTTAAGGCGGCTGCTGCTTTAGCGACGGCTGTCTGGATGGCGCTATGGTGGATTTTCAGGCCCTGCTCGATTTATGTGACTTCCTTTGTGCCGATTGTGGTCAATTCTTTTTTTGACCTCATTCCGGGAACCCATGTACTCAGCCAGTATTTTTCTGAAATTGCGGTTCTTCTTTTGGGTTCCGACCTGATCTGCCAAACCTGGACGACCACAAAACTGGATCAGCGGATTTCCGTCAAAGCGCTCTGCTATATCGGAACGTCCATGAAAAACCAGGTCTTTGTCTGGTTTCTCGCGTCCACCGTGCTTTCCGTCTTTCTTCCCAATGTGGTGGTGGCCTCCATTTTCTGTCCCATTGCCATTTCCATGCTGAAATTTGTGGGCGAGACGGACATCGAAAAAAGCAAAACCGCTATCCCTATCCTTCTTGCCATCGGTTGGGGGAGCGGTATAGGCGGTCTCGGTTCTCCTATCGGCAGTTCCGCGAATCTGGTGGCGATTTCTTATTTCGAAAAACTGTCGGGACAGGAATTTATGTACTATGACTGGGTGATCCGTTTTCTTCCCGTCTTGTCCGTTATCTTTGTGGTGAATCTTATTTTCCTCTGGCTTTTGCCTGTACCCGTGAAATACCTGGCGGGAACGAAGGAATATTTCCTTTCCATGTATGCCTCATTCGGAAAGATGAAACGGGGAGAAAAAATCGGGCTTTTCCTTTTCGTTCTTTCCACGTCTCTCGCCTTTATCCGTCCGCTTTTTGCCACTCTGCTTCCTGCGATGAAACCGGCTTATATTTTCTTTTTCTGCGGACTTCTCATGTTCTTTTTGAAAGATGAAAACGGCAAGGTCATGCTGACATGGAAATATGCGGAAAGCCACGTCATGTGGGGCATGATTTTCCTTTTTGCCAGCGGTCTCGCTCTGGGCCGTCTTGTCATTGAAACGGAAGCAGTCAAGCAAATGGCGGCACTCATTTCCCACTATCCGCTCCATGACGGAATTTTCCTCATGGGTGCCTTCTGCCTCTTCTCCGTGTGCATGACCGAGCTTTCAAGTAATACGGCGGCCGTTTCCATCAGTATTCCCGTTACACTGGGCATTACCGAAGCTCTCGGGATTTCTCCTTTTCCCTATCTGCTCGCCGCCGTCGTATCTTCCTGCTGTGCCTATGTGCTTCCCGTCAGCACGAGAGCCATCCCCGTCGGCTACGGCCTGAACGCGGTGGCTCAAATGCGGGAAGGACTGAAACTGACAGTCATCACCTGGTGTACCGTCACCTGTACCTGTTTCTTCTGTATGAAATTTTTCCCTCTTTTCAACGGTTGGTAATGATGTTTCCTGCAAACGCTCCTTTTTACGGGAGCGTTTTTTATATGCAAAAAACCGCCGTCTTTTCAGACAGCGGTTATATTTTCAGGGATATATTTTATGAATCAGTCTTCATATTCCTCATAAGACTTTCCTGTTTTCAAGTGATCCCTGTATTTCTTCGTTTCCCGGACACAGACACCGGAGAGGAAAAGCAGGGCTATCAGGTTCGGAATCGCCATGAGGCCGTTTACGATATCTGCAAGAATCCAGATAGCTTCGAGCTTGAGGAATGCACCGCTTGCAATAAGAAGAATGAAAATTACACGGTAGGGAAGAACGCCTTTGACGCCCATAAGATAGATAATGCAACGTTCACCGTAGTAATTCCAGCCGAGAATGGTGGTGAAAGCAAAGAGCACAAGTCCCACCATGAGCATGTATCCGCCGAATGCAGGGAATGCGGAAGTGAACGCCACATTCGTAAGAGCCGCACCGTTTTCCATACCGCACCATGCGCCCGTCACGACGAGAGTCAGTCCTGTGAGGGTACAAATGATAATCGTATCAATGAATGTGCCTGTCATGGAAATCAGACCCTGTTCGGCCGGCCATTTCGTCTTTGCCGCAGCCGCTACAATCGGAGCGGAACCGAGACCCGATTCATTGGAGAATACACCTCTTGCCACACCGTTACGGATGGCCATCATGACCGTTGCACCCAAGAATCCGCCGGCAGCGGCTGTCGGAGTAAAAGCACTTTCGATAATCGTCATGACAGCAGCAGGCACCTGATCGGCAAATACGATGAGAACGCCGATGGTGGAAAGGAAATAAATCACTGCCATCGCCGGCACGATTTTGCTCGCTGCCGCTGCAATCGACTGCAGACCGCCCAAAGTAATGGCTGCCACAAAAATGGTCAATATGGCTGCCGTCCACATGGGATCGACACCGATCGTCATTTTCGTAATATCCACAATCGCATTGACCTGTGCAAAAGTACCGATACCGAAATAAGCGACACCGACACCGAAAATTGCAAAGAGTGTACCCAGCCATTTATACTTTTCACCCATACCGTTTTTGATGTAATACATCGGGCCGCCTGCAATTTCTCCCTTTTCATCAGTCTCGCGGTACTTGACTGCCAAAAGACCTTCCGCATACTTTGTCGCCATTCCGAAGAAAGCGGCCATCCACATCCAGAAAATCGCACCGGGACCGCCTGCATGAATAGCGGTCGCCACGCCGACGATATTTCCCGTTCCGACCGTTGCGGAAAGGGCCGTACAAAGAGCCTTGAAACTGTCAATATCGCCGTGTCCCGCATTCTTGGCCCTGAAAATAAGGCCCAATGCCTCGGGAAGGCGGAAAATCTGGAGAAGCTGCAAACGAATCGTCAGCCAGATACCCGTCCCGACAAGAAGAATCAAAAGGGGCGGTCCCCAGATGAAGCTGTCAATTTCATTCAACAATGCCACAAAATCCATAAAAATCCTCCCTTAAAATCAGAAATAAAAAGCCGGCTCACAAAGCCGAAACTCCGGAGCCGGAAATAGATAAAGGGATTCCATGAAATATAAAAAATCATGTTCTTTATGCTCTGTCCTTTTGCCTGAGAGATTGGGACCTCTGTCCTTACACCTTCGGCGCCCGCCGGGAAAACCCGCGGGACTCTCCAGAGTGTGTCCGCATATGGTACCGTTCCGAAAGGAACACCTGAGAGTTTTACTCCTACGGTAAGCCCAAGGGCTTTCTCCTATACGCATCATCCACCGATATGAATTTATGGATTAAATTATACGACCCGGCAATGAAATATGCAATAGGAAAAGAAATTTTAATTTTTTTCTAACCATGCAGGGTGAAATATTCCTGTTTGCATAAACTATATTTTCTTTTTCCTTAGTGTCAGCTTCCCCCGAACTCGGAGGCAAGCAGGGACATCTTCATATTTACTGATTTTTCTTATTTACCAACAATCGGAAACGACTTTTTTGTGTGCGTCATTTCCTTATTTCTGTTTTTTGATTTTCTCTTTTCTTGATTTTCACGTTAAAACCCTGCTCGGGAGAGCAGAGCTTTTTGTTTTTATAAGTAAGAGGAGAGTTCTTTATTTTTGATTAGCTTGGCGGGAATGAGGGCTGCCGCCGTTCCGGCTATTGTCATGGCAGGAATAATCAGGAGTCCTTCCCACAAGGGAGTTGTATCCATGACAATTGCTGTTTTTTGGGAGATGACTGAGGCCGTAAGACAAACCGTAGCCCAAGCACAAATCCAGCCTGACGCCGAGCCTGCCAGAAGAAGAAGTGCCTGCTCCCAGAGAATCATTTTCGTGATATCCCCTCCGCCTGCTCCCAGGGCTTTGAGAAGGGCAAATTCGCGAATTCTGCTTTTTCCGCTCCAATACATGATGAGGAGAGTCATGAGAAGAGAGAGTATGAGGAGAAAGGAAATAAGGATTTTCCAGAATTCTTTGCTTTGTCCTACGGTATGGTAGAGGGAAATCACAGGTTGGGAGGGAAAGAGAAGCTGTATTTCTTTATTTCTCTGATATGCTGCCAAGAGCTGCAGGGCTTCTTTATATCCTTCGGGTTGGATCAATACGGCAGTAACATCGCCTTTTTGTTCCCACGCCGGGATATGATGGGCTTCCCAGACGTCACGGATATCCGTAAATATGGCGGCATCGTAAGGACCGCCGCAGGGCGCCAGAATTCCTGCAACTTTATTTTCCTCTCCATGTTTTTTCCCTGCAGCCGCCATGCCGTGGATCGAATGGAAAGTGTCGCCTATGCGGAGACCGGAAAGCCGGGCGGCTTCGCTGCCGATAACGACTTCCCTTTTTTCCGAAAAGCTTTTTCCTGTTTTTACGGTAAGCCAGGGATCTTTTTTCCGGTTCGGCTTGTATTGGAATATCTCTTTTTCTACGCCGATAATTGGAAATCCCCGGTAATTATCTCCGAAAGCAAGAGGATAGACGGCTTTCGCTTTTCCGCTTTTTCTAAGTTTGTCCACCGTTTCATAGGAAATATTTTCTAAAGGACGGTCCTTAAGAAATACCGTATTCAGCACGAGCTGATAGGCCGAGCCTTTCGCACCTGCAAGAACAGGAAAGGGCTCGACGGCTCGGTTAATTCCACGGTACAGCCCGCCTGTCATTTGGAGAAGAAAAACGGGGAGTGCCGTGGCAAGCGCAATAAGCACAAGAACAATGCCCTGGCGGAGAGGGCGGCGCCAGAGGGATAAAAAAGCAAGTTTCAGGTACATAAGGCATGCCCTCTTTCCAAGGGAACCTTGTGGGGGAATCGTTCCTGCACCGCCGGATCATGGCTGGCACAGAGAAGCATGCATGCTCTTGTTTCGTGGTAATCCAAAAGCAAATCCATAAGGATACGGCTATTTTCTTTATCAAGGGCGGCAGTCGGTTCGTCGGCCAGAATCAGGAGCGGTTCTTTGATAATCGCTCTGAGAAAGGAGACCCGCTGCTGTTCGCCGCCGGAAAGCCCGGCCGGTTTTCTGCCGCCATAGCCGGCAAGTCCCACTTTCCCGAGCCATGTATCTATTTCCTTTTTCTCTTGTTTCTTTCCTGCCATTTCTGCGGCAAGTGCAATATTTTCCGCAACGGTGAGGTAGGGAATTAAGAGTGCTTTCTGGAAAATATAACCCACACAAACGGCACGCCAGGTCTGCTTTTCTTTCTCTGTCATGTTATCCATATTTTTTCCGTCAATGGCAATGATTCCTGATGTCGGGGAAAGCAGGGCGGAAAGACAGTGGAGAAATGTGGTTTTCCCGCTCCCTGAAGGTCCTGTGATTGCCACCTTTTCACCCTTGGCAATTGTAAATTTCCTGACCGCAAGGGCCTGCACCACATGACCGGGCGCATCGGAAAAGGTACGGACCAGATTTTTCACTTCAATCAAAAGCATGCTCCTTTTTGTCAGAGTGTGGAAATATAATTGGCGCGGACTCTGAGTTGACTGACAAAACCTGTTTCTTCATCAGATTCGCTCCCGATTTCAAGAGACCCTGTCACAGAAATAGGGGCGTCATAAGGAAGTGCAGTTACAGGATCGTCCACTTTGACGACAATAATATTATCCGGCCAGTCTGCGTCACTGCTGCAAAACGGGCATACCGACATAGGCACTTCAGTGAGTACAAAGAAACGGATTGTCGGTGTAAGCGGAGGTGCCATGTATCCTGTGACCGTCACGTCCTGCCCTTCCAGACTTTTGAGTTTATCTGAAAGAACAAGAGCTCCGCCGGACCAGCCTGCATACATTTCATCAAACCCGAGACTTACTGCAGCGAACACCGTGTCTGCCGGCATGAGGGATAAAATGATTCCCAAAAAGAGAATAAATTTTTTTACGAGGAAAATCATTTTCCGTTTTTATTTCCGTCAATCCCGAGGGCGCGGAGTATACCGAAGAATACTTCCGTATTATCCATCATGCCGTGGAAATATTCGGATCCCGGTCCGCCTGCATTGAGGAGAATGTCATCGGCAGAATGAACTTCCTGGGGATCGGAAAGAGGAATATTGGCCGGTGCAAGTTCTTTTTTCCCGCCTGCAGGAATACGGACGGGGTTCGCTTCCGAGCTTGCTATCGAAACCTGATGATATTCCACCTTATCCCCGTTTCTGACTGCTTCTTCCTTTGTTTCCGTTACGGCAAGAGCAGGCGGAGTCGGTACTTTCATGAAACGATAATTTTCATAATGGCTCGGATGGTTTGCATATTGGACAGCAAGAGTTACATCCGGATCGGGATTTTCAGGGAATCCGTCGCCGTCGGCATCTTTAAAGGTCGGGAATATGGAGTCTGCATAAATACGGACTGCCTCTGTTCCTTTTTTACCGTCTCTTTCATGGTAAGTTCCGCTGATGGAAACGCCGTGGGCGTGGTCGGCAAGAACAATGATGAGTGTATCATCGCCCCGTTTCAGGCTCCAATCGCGGGCATATTCAATGGCCTTATCAAATTCGATGGTATCATAAGCTGCTCTCTGCCAGTCCATGACGTGGAGCTGTTTGTCGATAGAAGCACCTTCAATCATGGCAAAGAATCCGTTTTTGTTTTTGGATAAAATATCGAGCGTTTTTTTCGTCATATCCACCAGATTCGGTTGGTCCGGGAAATTTTTCAGAACTTTCGGATTTTTCAGCATTTCCCTGTCAATATATACATTCATCGTCGATGTATGGAAAAGACCGAGGAGCGGTTTATCTGACGGTGCTTTCGCAAGCTCTGCACCGGTAGAAACAAAAGTATATCCTTTTTTCTTAAATTCCTCAATAACATTCACATTATCCTTACGCTTCGAGCCGGGAAGAGTTTTCGGGATATACCGGGAAGAACCGCCTCCGAGAATGACATCCGGGCGGTGATAATCTTCCAGATAATCTTTCGCCAGATAATCCTGGTTGGCACGGCGGCGGGTATGACCGATCATGGCGGCCGGCGTGGCATCCGTTGATTCCGCTGTAGTTACAAGACCTACCGACATGCCCTTTGTTCTTTTCACGATTTCTGAAATATTTTCTACCTTCGGATCATCAAAAGGATCTTTTGTCGAATCTTCATACACACCCATCGCATTCACCACCGACTTATGCCCCGTTGCATAGGCAGAAGCCGAATTGGCGGAATCTGTCACCAGAGAATCATATCCGCTCGTCGTGATGACCGCATTATGCTCAAGCTTCTCCATAGCAAGCCAGTCATTGAATTTTCCGTTTGTCTGTCCCTTGGAAAGAATACGGGCGATTTCCCGGGCCTGGAGAGACATGCCGTCACCGATAAACAAAATGACATTCTTTGCTTTCTTTAATGCCTTTTCTGAAACCACGGAATAATCTGCTTTTGATGCATAGACCCGGCCATTTTCAACAGCTTGTACGGAGACGGAAACCTTACCCGGATTTTTGAACGTCACATCATCCGCCCGGAAAGAGGTCACCCCGTTACCGAGATCTTTTTTCACGAGAGACTTGCCAAATACCTTTTCTGCAGGAACGCCGTTAATATCAATCGTCACATTTCCGAGATTTTTTCCGGCTTCCACTTCCACATCGAAATCAAAACGGGCACCTGCCCAGAATTTCGCTGTGTCCACCGGTAAAATCCGGATATCGGCTGCAGAAATACCTGTCATATTTCCCATGACGGCCATACAAGCCAACATACCGCATACAAGAGCTTTTTTCTGACTTTTTTTCATATCGCATCCTCCTAAGAACGACTAAGCTATCATTTAATGTACAGAGGATTTACCAAGTTTATGGCAAATCTTTGTATAGATTCGGAAAATTATAGATTAGAAATTTCCGGGAAATATCTCGTTTTTATACAAATTGTTTCTTTTGTTAAAAACAGGTAAATTTTTTCAAATAAAAAGCTTTGTCCTATAAAAAGACAAGGCTGCCTATGAAAGAAATACTTTTTCCTTAGTCGTCAGCTTCCCCCGAAATCGGTGGCAAGCGAATTGTGTTTTTAGGAGCATAGCGACGCGAAAACGCAATGAGACGCTTCGCCTTTGGCCGGGAAGTGCTGAGCCTGCAAGGCGATAGGGGCAAGTCTGCGTACACAAGACAGAAGATTTAATACCTGTATCCCTTGCCAGATTCTTCACTTCGTTCAAGAATGACAGGCAGGTATGTAATGCCGTTTTGTAAGAAACTGTTTTCCATTTCTGCTCACACTTGCCCCTTCCGACGGCTAACGCCGCCACCTTCCCCGTGTTCGGGGACGGCTCGTGGTTTGGATCCTTTCTCTTATTAAGCGAAAAGTCACTTACTGCCTTTCGAAAAATGCTCACCCCTGCCGTCATTCTTGAGCGGTGGACAGAATCGGAATGTCGATGGAGAAAAAACATCATGTGCCTCATAGCGAAGAATCCGGCAAGGGATATTGTTAAAGGCGTATATATAAGTATTTTAAAACTATGAATTCTTTTTCCTTAGCGTCAGCTTCCCCCGAACTCGGAGTCAATCGAATTGTGTTTTTAGGAGCGTAGCGACGCGAAAACACAATGAGACGCTTTGCCTTTGGCTGGGAAGTGCCGAGCCTTGCGAGGCGATAGGGGCGTGCTTGCGTAGACAGGTCAAAATCGTTTTTTGCAAAGCCGGGGAATGAATACTGTCGTTTCACGTGAAACATTTCTTTATCGTTCATAAAAAATGGCCCTCAAGAGAGCCATTGGTGCGTTTTACATTTTTTATTTCTTTGTATTTTGAATGGTTTGGGATATCTCGAACGTTTGGAAAAGAAGAATGGGAGTAATCGCAAAATTTTATAAAATGGCTCAATTTCAAGCTATATAGAGAATAAAAAATGGCTACTGGTACTCAAATAGTACTGGAAGTAAAAAAGAATATTTAAAATAATAGTTTCAAGTGGTTTACATTTGGATAAAAAATTAGACCGTAGTTTCAAAAAACTCCTATAGTAATCAAATCCTTTGTTTTTAGACCATTCATATTATTTTTATTCATTTTTTCCTCCTAATAAATAAATTCTTCTGCCATTTTTGTTTTTTCTATTAAATTCTTGTAAACTTTTGATTTTTGTAAAAGCTCTTCATGTTTACCTTCACTTTCTACTTTTCCGTTTTCAAGAACTACTATCTTGTCTGCATTTTCTATGGATTTCATTCTGTGTGAAATTATGATAACTGTCTTATCTTTAATTAAATTATTTAAAGACTCTTGGATTTTTTTCTCATTATCCACATCAAGACTTGCTGTAATTTCGTCTAATATTAGTATCGGTGCATCTTTTAAGAAAGCTCTGGCTATTGATAACCTTTGTCTTTCTCCTCCTGATAGCTCAGCACCGTTTTCACCGATAACTGTATCAAAACCTTTATCCATTTTTTCTATAAAATCTGTGCAATTTGCAAGTTTTGCTGCTCTTTTAACTTCTTTGTCGCTTGCATCTTGCTTACCAAGTCTAATATTTTCCATAACGCTTTGATTAAAGAGAACCACATCTTGAAAAACTATTGAGACCTTGTCAAAAAGAGATTCTGTTGATATTTCTTTTATATCTTTGCCATCGATTAAGATTTTTCCTTCGTCATAATCATAAAGTCTTGATATAAGTTTCAAGATAGTTGTTTTACCGCAGCCGCTTGCTCCCACTAAAGCAGTTACCTCTCCTTGCTTAGCTTTAAAATTTATTCCATTTAAAACTTTTGCGTCTTTCTTATATGCAAATTCAACATCTTTTAGATCAATATCAAATTTTTTCAAATTATAGTCTTCGCCCTCTTGTAATTCTTGATTTTGAATTTCTTTAAGTCTTTCAATCTTTGGCGTTAAATAAAATATCTCCATCATGCCCTCTTTAGATGCATCTAGAGAGTCTTTTATCTTCATAGCCGCTAGTAAATATCCTATAAGGTAGAGAGGGCTTATCTCTTTATTAATAATTAAATTTACGCCAACAAATATTACGACAGCCAAGGATATAAAGCTAAATATTGAAGATATGGACATAGTTAAAATAGTTCCCATTTCCGTCTTCACATGCACCTTTTCACTTTTATCCATTTTTTCATATAGCTTTTCTTTCATTTCCTCTGATAAGCCATAGGCTTTAATCTCCATTTGCATCTCGATATTTTCTTGAAAGCTTTCAGAGTTTTCTCTTAAGGCGTCATAATATCTTCTCTCTCCCTTAACTGAATGTTTTTTAGATAAAGGTATAAATATAAAACTTAGAATCGTTGGAATAATTACAGCTAAACCCATCTTTACATTGCCTACTAGCATCATGATGGATATTAGTGGGAAGAAAAGTGCCATGCCGCCCACTTTGGGTATTGAGTGGCTCATTGCATGCTCTATACCTTCAATATCAGCCATAATTGTTTGTGAGAGATCGGAAATATCATGCTTAGAAAAGTATGATAGAGGTAGTTTTGATAAATTCTCTGCTGTTCTTACCCTTAAATCTGCACTTTCTTGATATGTTGTGCTATATAATTTATCGTATTCGATAGAAAGCAAAATATACATTGCTATCAAAGTCAAAACCGAGAATGCTATATAAAATCCCTTGCTTTTGTCAATATTCTCCAAAACTTCTTGCGCAAAAATCATTAGTAATATGGCAGGAAGCATGGTTATACAATAAACAAAAAATGAGGACAGTGTTGCTTTAGTTAAATTCTTCGCTCCTTTATCTGTAAGAGCAAATTTTTTTTTATAAAACTCCTTCATTTAAAACCCTCCATTCATTCGCACTGTTGAAGAGCTCTTGCAGTCTCTTATACCTTGTATCTCTTGACATTAATTCTTTGTCAGAACCTCTTTCTATAATTTTTCCATTATCCATTACAAGAATTTCATCTACATCTTTAATTGTAGAAAGTCTATGAGCAATCATGATAACTGTTTTATCCTTCATAAGGTTCTTGAAAGCTTTTTGTAGTTCAAACTCGTTATCTGGGTCAATAGATGCTGATGCTTCATCCATAATAATAATTTTGGAATCCTTTAAAATTGCTCTGGCAATTGCAATTCTTTGTTTTTCTCCACCGGATAAATAAACTCCTTTTGAGCCTATGATTGTCTTTTCTCTTTCAGGGAATTTGTCTAATATCAAATCGCATCCTGCTAATCTTAAGGCTCTCATGACATCATCTTTGACCGCGTCTTTATTGGCTAAAGCTACATTTTCATAAATGCTCTTCTTAAACAGTTTCGAATCTTGGAAAACAAATGAGATAGCTTTAATTAAGGCTTCGTCAGAATATTCAGATATTGGTATGCCGCCTATCTTTATGCTTCCTTCATTAACATTGTAAAAACCTGATATAAGTTTTGCTACTGTTGATTTGCCCGAACCAGATGAACCGACTAGTGCATAGGACTTTCCTTCTTGCAAACTAAAAGATAAGTTTTCTATTACTGCTTTATCATTATAAGCAAAGCTAACATTATCAAACTCTATATTATAGTTTTTAAAATTATTAAGATTGCCGTGCTCCAATTTGTCTTTTTGCATCTCCTTGTATAGAGCCTCTAAAGTATCTACTGCATAATTGCCTTGAGAGATGTATAAGGAGTACCACATCATTCTCATAAATGAAACAAAGAGGATTCCCGATAAAAATAAAATCATGATAAGCTCAAGTAATATCATCTTGGCGCTGCCTAAGCTAGTCATAAAATAAACTATAGGTATAATTAAAATTGCAATTAATCCAAAGAATAACCATTGATACAAAACATAAGGCTTTTTACAAGACAGTGAATAATCGTAAGCATACTTTGAATAATCTTTTATCGCCTTATAAAAGCTTTTAAATGACTCTACATTTGCTCTAAATATTTTTACAACTTGCATTCCTCTAACGTATTCAACGGTCTCGGCACTTAGTTTAGATAGAGCTTCCTGGTATATCTTCATAAATTTTTGCTCGCCCATCATTGCCCCTAAAATTAAGCAGCCAATTATTGTAAGAGCAAGTAAAGTGATGCCAACCCTTATACTTACTATAAAGCCAAGTACAAGCACAAGCACGGGTGTAATTATTGCCTGAGAGCTATCAGGAATCATATGAGCTACAACCTGATGTGTTTGTGCGGCATTATCATCTATGATCTTTCTAATTTTCCCAGAAGGATTTAAATCAAAGAACCTAAAGCTTGCGTTCTCTAAACCATCAATTCCTCTTTTTCTTAAATTTGTTTCAAGCCTAAATCCCAATAAATGGGAAAAAGCTCCTGAAGCAAAATAAAATATTGCTCCTGCTGTTAATACAAGAGCAGATTTTATTGCTAAATTTTCTGCTCCAGATAAATCTGTATGGATAATTAAATTGTCTAAAAATCTGTAAATTAAATAGTATCCATATACTGTAATTACTGCAGATATAACAGAAAAAATTATAGCGAAAAATCCAAGATATTTTTTGTCTTGTACATAAGCAAATAGCTTTTTATAAATCTTCATAATATTATCTCCCTTTTCTTTGATATCCCGTTTAGATATAAATTTGCTTAATTGATAATAACTATCATTACATTTTTATCATACATCGGTTATAATTACTAATACAATAGTTTTGAATTAATAAGGCTAATTGGAATATTGTCTAAAAGGGATAGGCGAATTATGACTTATTATGATTTTGTAAAAGAATATATGAACGTAGATGAATGTAAAAACAATAGAAAATATTCAAGTGCCGGGCATACATTTTGTTGGAGCAAAAATAATTCAACTCATGCAGAAGGGCTTTATTGGTTTTATGAAGGAGATGGCTTCATTATTGATGTCCACGATTTTTATATCAGAGAAGAAGTTATTCAAAATAGTACTTATAGTATGTCAGACTATGTTTCAATCTATTCAAGCTACATCGTCAGTGCAAACGGAGAAAAATTTAATCCATATCAAATACTTACTGCAAACTCATTATGCACTCTAGATTTTGACAATATAAAAGATGACTTTCTTTTTTTATTACACGAAAACTGTTACTATCTTGCTGTTTCTATTGGATTTAAAAGAGAACTTCTAGACAAGCACCTATCATCCATTAATGTTGATCCAGAATCATTTTATAGGGCTTTACTTCAAACAAATCAAATAATACTTACAAAGTCTTTAGAAAAAGTGGCTATGGAAATTTTAAATTGTAAGATGGAAGCTCCTGCCGCTGATTTTTTCTTAAAAGCCAAAGCAAATGAATGGATAAGTATAGTAATAGATACCTACTTAAATAGAAAAAAATATAAAATTGAAATTGATGATGATAAAGCACTTGAAGATGTAGCAAGATTCTTAGACGATCATTTCGCCATGAATGTAAATCAGGAAACCCTTGAAAAAATTTCTAAGATGAGCGGGACTAAATTAAAAAACTTGTTCAAAGAAAAATATGGTCAAGGCATTACAGAATACACCCAAAGAAAAAGAATGAATATGGCTGAGACTCTTCTCTTAAATACCAAACTTCCTATAAAGGAAATAGCTGAATCTGTCGGATACACATCTCATAGCAAATTTTCCATTTATTACAAAAGATATAAGGGAAAACTTCCTAGTGAAGTCCGTAATCTAGCTTGCGAACATCTCAATTTAAAATGTGATTGCTGTAATTAAGATAAATTTTTTTATACGCCTTTATCTTTTATGAGTTTATATATATTTGTATAGGTGTGTATAAATTTGATAAAAAAATTAACAAAAAAATAAAGACAGTCCGAAGACTGACGATATTTACCTCTCTGTTCCTTTGCTATGTTCTTTCTTATTTGACTTAGTTTTTTCATCGGTCTTAAAGATTTTTTGCCCTAATATGGACTTTTTATCCTTGTCTTGACTTTCTTTACTTATTCTTTTACTTTTAAGAGCTTAGAATATAAAAAGAGATATTATATTAAAACAATATTTCTCCGGTACCGGGACTGGGACGGGACTAAAAATTTGAAAACGTCCTATAATTAGGTGGATTTAGTGATATTAGAAAAAATAGAATATGGTATTTTGAATGATTTGAGATATATCGGACGTTTGGAAAAGAAAGGGGGAAATAATATATAGTGTTTTTCAAAAAATTTGAAATAAATTGGGCTCAAACATAAAAAAAGGCTTCTCGAATTTTCGAGAGGCCTTTTTTATGCTGGTGCGCCTAGCAGGAATCGAACCTGCGCACCCGGTTCCGGAGACCAGCAAATTATGTTTTTATGAGCATAGCAACACGAAAACGCAATGAGACGCTTCGCCTTTGGCCGGGAAGTGCCGATCCTTGCGAGGCGATAGGGGCAAGCTTGCGTACACAGGTCAGAATGTTTTTTTGCGGAACAGGAGAACGAACACTGTCGTTTCACGTGAAACATTTCTTTATTTTTTCATAAAAAAATGGCCCTCAAGAGAGCCATTGGTGCGTTTTACATTTTTTATTTCTTTATAATTCCCCACGGTCTGCTTTTTCCTGGAGTTCCCGGAGAGAAATCGTATCCGCTGTGTAAATCTTTGCCGTTTCAGGGTAATGATATGCTTTTTCTTCCTTTGTCATATCGATAATGACAGACGAGGCGGATATCAATGCTTCCAATTCGTCTTCACTTCTTGCATAGGGGATATGGAAACAGTAGGAGGCTGCCCGGGCAAGTGTTTTTTCTCCCAAGGGTCCGCAGCTCACCTGATAGCCTGCCAGGAAAAGATGACGCATGAGACTTACCGTTTCCACGCCGTCGCCGAGAACAAGCACTTTCTTTCCTTTTTCTTCCTTCCCTTTATAAGTGTATAGGGCCAGACGGTCGGAAATCGGATCGTTATAGATGAGAGAGTCGAGGCGGAAGGCTTTCTTTAAATTATTTTCCGTCAGTACGTCTACGGGAATGCCGTCAGCGGTAAATTGACAATCCGAAAGGAGCAGAAGACGGCTGCACCATTGGGCGGACATCATAAGATCATGACAAATCATAATTATTGTTTTTCCTTCGTTTGCCAGGTCACGGCAAAGACGGAATATTTCTTCCTGATACTGCAAGTCCAGCGAGGCCGTCGGTTCATCAAGGAAAAGGACGGGCGTTTCCTGGGCAAGAACTTTGGCAAGAATCACTCTTTGCCGTTCACCGCCGGAAAGTGTCTGGACCGGCTTGTCCGCCAGATGAATGACGCCTGTATAGGTCATCCATTTTTCTGCAATTTTTTCATCATCCAAGTCTTCTTTTTGCCACCATTTGAGATAGGGATAGCGGGCAGACATGACGATTTCTTTCGCGGTATAACTGAAACTTGTGCGGAATTCCTGCTGCATGAATGCGATTTTTCTCGCAATTTCCTTATCATGCATGGAACTTTCATTTCTTCCGTCAATCAAAATTTCTCCCGACGAACGGGGAATCATCCCTCTTACCGCTTTGAGGAACGTACTTTTTCCCGCACCATTCGGTCCGATTATGCCTATAAATTCGCCCTGTTTGGCAGAAAGCGAGCAATTTTCAAGGATTTTTCTATGCCCCAAAGAAACGGAAATATCGCGGGCTTCCAGTATAAATTCACTCATTATCCCATACCTCCGTGCCGTCTCATTCTGCGAATCAGATAGAGGAAATAAGGCGCGCCGATGACAGCGGTCATGATGCCCACCCGTATTTCCAGAGGAGCGGCAATTGTCCGTCCCAACGTATCGCAGAGAAGAAGAAATAACGCCCCTGAAAGTGCCGCCGCCGGAAGAAGCGTGCGGTGATCGGGCCCGATAAGTATCCTTATGATGTGCGGCACCACAAGACCGACAAATCCTATCATACCGCTTACGCAGACCGCAACGGCGGTGATGAGCGAGGCAATGAAAAGAAATAAAGAACGGTAAAGAAGAATATTCATACCCAGCGACTTCGCTTCCGCTTCGCCGAGAGAAAGGACATTCAAATGACGGGCCAAAATAATAAGTGTCACAAGACCCGTGATAATCGGTGCAAAGGCAAGAGTCACATGCTCCCACCGGCGGTAATCAAGACCGCCGACCATCCAGAAAAGAAATTCCTTCAGCCTGTATTCATTCATGAACGTAAGCAATCCGTTCGTCATGGCACCGAGGAAAATACTTACCGCCACACCGGCAAGAAGCAAACTCATAGGAGGCATTTTCCCGTTATGAAGCGTGAGGAAAATCGCCGCCGCTACGGAAAAAACAGCTCCGAGAAGAGCAAACGCGGGCATATAGTACATAGATACGGAAGTCAGTCCCAGATAAATACAGATAACCGCGCCGAAAGACGCCCCTGACGACACGCCGATGATACCGGGATCGGCGAGAGGATTGGAAAATACCCCCTGCATGACCGAGCCTGACGCCGCCAGTGCCGCCCCTGCCAAAACGGCAATCGCGATACGGGGCATGCGGATATACCAGAAAACCGCCATCTGCTCCTGCGTCGGCGCCGTACCAAAAGCAGGAAGACCAAGACCCCTGGCTATTTCATGAAATACCGTCGTCACCGGCACGGGAATCGCCCCGACATGAAGTGCCAACACCGCTACAAGAAATAAAAGAACCGCTAAAAATATAATAAATACACTTTTTCCCTTTGCCGAACTGATCATGTCCGCTCCTCACATTTTCTTTACCATGAAAACCTACCATTTCCGCTATCCGGAAAAATGATACTTGAAATCAGATTAGCATTTAAATTATTATACACTATAGAAATATAAATTAAAAATGAGTCATCTCATAAAAATTTTGTCTCCAAAAAGGAAATCCCATGCAGAAATTTTTGAAAACAGGACTCGTATTTCTTTTTTGCCTCGTCCTTATCACAGGCTGCGGCATTCCGAAACCGGAAACACCGGTCACCTCCGACGGATACACCGTCACCGACCACGAAGGAAATACCGTCTACATTCCCCATAAACCGAAACGGATTATTACTGCACAACTTGCGTTTGATACCATACTCCTCGGCATCGTACCTGCCGATCATCTCGTTGCGGTAAACGTCCTATCCAAAGACCCGATGGGTTCCTTTATCGCCGGTGAAGTCAAAAACATCCGTTACACCATTCCCCCGGGCGGCCAGATTTCTACGGGCCTCATCATGAAAACCAAGCCGGACCTTCTCATTCTGACCGACTACATCGATAAAAACACCGTAGAAATGATACGGAGCCTCGGCTACCCCGTCGTCATCTGCCACAGTCCGGACAGCCATCAGGATATCATCGATGCCATCAAACTCATCAGCCAGTCCGTCGGATACCCCGAAAAAGGCGAAAAACTCATTAATAAAATGAAATCCGACCTTGCCGGAATAGAAGAAAAAATGAAAGAAATCCATACCGATCCTCCGGTAGGCCTCCTGGTATCCCAAATGCAAAGCTACGGCGGCCCCGGCTCGATGTACGATGCCAACCTCACCTTCGCCCATATCAGAAACGGCATAGAAAAAGCAGGCCTGAAAAACGGCGAATATCTCTCCAAAGAAATGGTCCTGAAATCAGACCCCGACTTCTTCCTCGTCGCCGCCGACCGTCCTGTGGACACAAGAAAAACAAACAAATATAAACGGGAATTTCTCGCCGATCCGGTCGTACAAACCATGAAAGGCCGCCACAACGTAGTCGCCGTCCCGAGCCGCTACATCTACTGCGGAAACCAGAACTGCGGCTGGGCCATAAAAGCCCTCGCCAACGCCGCCTACGGTCCCGTATACGGAGAACTCTTCGACATAAGCGACGAACATTTCATCCGTGCTGATGACTTATAAACAGGACATAAACAAGATAGCCCTCGACCTGCGGGAAACACATAAGGATGATTTTTTCAGCGTCCCAGAGGACAATCCGCTGGAAGATTTTTTACAGATCGCCGAGGAAACCGCTAAAGAGGACAGCGACCCGGAGCAAGCGTCGCTGGCGTTTATCTGCAAGCGGGTTAAACTGAATTTGAAGAAGCTGTCCGAAGAAGAAAAGAAGTGGCTGAAAAAGATTGCACAGAAGTCGGACTTGCTGAAAAATCCGAACCCACAGCGGGGACGGAAGTAGAGAACAATACAGTAAAATATGGAGGAAAAATACATGGGAATGATTGCAAATTATCAGGAAACTACTGATACTGAATTAGAAAAGTTTGTGTGCCTTGATGATGTGGAAGAAGCGCAGGAAAATGAGAACTTAGAAATTTGTGATATAGACAAAATGTGGGACGCACTTCATTTTTTGCTGACAGGAAAATCTGCCAGCGAACCGATTGAAGATAATTTAATCAGTGAAGCGATTGTAGGACAGTTTAATATTTCTGGGGAAGAAATTGAAGAATTTATATCTGGAACTAAAACTGATAGAGTGAAAGAAATTGCAAAAGCGTTGCAAGAACTTGATTTTGAAACATATATTGATAAATTTGATATGAGTGCGTTTCGCCAAAACGATATTTACCCTGATATTTGGGAATACGAAGAAGAAGCTGATGAAATTAAAGATGATTTAAGAACCTCGTTTGAAAGTTTGAAAAAATTTTATGAGAAAATGGCAGAGCAAGAAAGAGCTGTATTAGTGTCAATTTACTAATTATCTAAATCTACCTGTTGAAAAAATAGCAAAGCCAGTCGAGCCAGTCAGCGGTCAAGATGAGCGGAGTTAGAAGAACGGAAAAACAAGAAAATCCGGGGAGAGGATAAAATCAACTAATTCTGATTTGCGAGGAGAATTGTGACTATGATAGAGTTGAATACATTCAAAAAAATATTGGAAGAAAATGAAGAACGCTTGCCATTACTAACGCTTGATGAATTTTTCGATGGAAACACAGAGGAGGATTCCATTGCTCCGAACCAATGGGAATTTGGCCGTCCAACGCTTTCTGAAATACGAAATATGCTACAAAAGATTGAGTTAATGCCTGACATAGCATGGGTGCGTGTTGCTCTCCACGATGATACAGAAATCGTAGAAAACAATGGGAAAGAAGAATTAGTTCTTGCAGGAGATACAATCGTGATTTGCACAACCATTTTGCCTGCGGAATTAGAAAAATTAGTAAATTGCGAATGGCTATGCTCTGATGGAGTAATTACAATAGAGTCATTTGAATTAAATACTTATTCGTGCGTACCACCAATTCCAGATAACTTCGATTGTTTGGAAATCGTGTGGGACTAATCTAAAACTTTCAGTTTCTGTGGTGGATAATCAAGAGGAAGAAAGAAAAAGTGTGTATTTCCAATGCAGAAAATATTTAAAAATTATGCTGATTTTTATTGTGGTGGATATATGGAACTGTTATATATGGGTATGAAGAAAGCGACAAATTAGAATTTGTGAGGTTGGTATGAGCAAGGAATTAATAAGAAATAGGGGAAGCAATATTGCCCTAAGTTTACATGATAGCCGTATTATAAATATTGAATATCAAGAGGCTTTATTGAGATTAAAGTTAGACAAGATATTCCAATACACAGAAGAACGGGAAATTATTTATACTGGCGAAATTGATTTTACAGAAATTGATATTGACGATTGCAACATATTAATTTTTGATAAAACAGTTTATGAAGGTGATTTTTCAGGAAAAGCTATAAGTTTAACTGAGTATGTAGAACAGTACTCAAACGCTGAATTTGAAATTCTAACTGAAGGGTATAACGGATATTGTACGATATATTCCGGATGGATTTGGCAAGAAGGCAAAGAGCCTGTCAGTGGAATAATCAACATATATAATATAGGAGAAATAATTTATAGAATTGATTCATAATCTTAAGGAAGCAACAATAATGAGCAGTAATTTTGATAAAGTAAAAGAAATTTTTGAGGCTGAAAATATTGATGTAGAATTGCTTTAAATTAGTTCTTCTATCAAACCTCCAGTTTGTAGAACTCAGTAAAACAAATTCCAGTTTATCGGGGGAGATAGCAAAGGCAGGCGGGCTGTCAACGGTGGCACATTTGTGCGCCGTTGACAGCCCGCCTGCCTTTGCTGATGGACAATCAAAGCGGGAAAGCCCTAAAATGGCTTCCCGCTCATTTCAATTTTGAGAAATGCTTATGAATATTTATATACAGGTCAAACACAAGGGATAGATGTAGAAATGAAATCTAATATTACAGGATTTATTACTATTCCGGATAATGAATTAAATCCAATAAATTCTCCAAACGGAAAAGTAACTTTCGTAGAATTTATTGGAGCAACAGATTCAGAACTTATTGCTTTAAAAAACAAAGAGTTAGATGTTAAAAGTTTATATGAAAAAATTGGATCGGATATAACCAATTATAGTAGAAAATCGGTTATCTAAATCCCAAGTTGTTGAACTGGAATAATGAAATGTAAAAAATGATAGAAAAAGATTATACTATAATAAGAGACTTTCAAGTGGAAGATATTTTAGACAAATTTTATGTAGCGGTTGAGGTGAAAGTTATGAATAGCGATAGCATAGGAAAATTTTGTGGAAGCGTTTTGCTTTCAGAGGATTGTTGGGACAAGAATAAACTGATAAAAGATCTTAGAGATGAGTGGAGTATTGAAATCCCAAGTGAAGATTTAACAGATGAAGCTGACGATCCAATCGTTACAGATATCAATGGATGTCGGGTGGTTATCAGTAAATTCCCGGCTCCCGTGCCAAACGAAGAGGCGGAAATCAATGCTTCCAATAATTATATGTGGAGGGAAGCGGTAGAGGTTACCAAAAGCCATAAGGCACATATTGTCGTTGCTGTTTTAGGTGATGGAGAAGATATAAAAGAAAGAGGACTTATTTATACTGAGATTGTGTCAGCTTGCAGCATGCAGGAAAATGCCATAGGCGTATTTACAAGCGGAGTGGTCTTTGAACCAAATTATTATATCGACTCCGCTCAAATGATTAAAGAACAGGCATTGCCTATTTTTAACTGGATATGGTTCGGTCTTTATCAAACTGACAAGGGAATATCCGCATACACTTATGGAATGGACGTGTTTGGAAAGTATGAACTTGAGATAATAGATGCAGATGAAATTCCGGGGAAGCTAATGGAGTTTATATCTTCAATCGTATCATACATACTCCTTACGGATGCAGACCTACAGGATGGTGAGACCATAGGGCTTTCAAAAAAAGACAAGCATAAAATCACATTAAGCAGAGGTATTGCTCTTCCGGAGCAAGACACATTGAAAATTACCTATGAAGCGGAAACAAAAAAATCTTGGTGTAGGAAATAGAGAAACAATATGGACGGAGTATTTGAATTTTTAAAAGCACATTATCAATATGTGTTGATAGCAGGCGGATTATTATTTTTAATAGGTGCGATAAGAGACTGGAAATGGGTGTATCAAGCAACAGGAGGGGACAAGGCACGCCATGCCTTTATCTTTGAAGTGTGGGGCGAGAAAGGTTACAGAGTTTTCATAGGTATATGTGGGCTTATACTTGCGATTTGCGGTGTTGTGCTTTTAATGTTAGATAAAAGATAAATGAGTGAAAGGCAATAATAAAGAAATGGAACCCAGAAAATTATGTGAAGAAGCATGGCAAGAAATAGCAAGTAAATTCCCTGATTTTAAGGTGCTTGCTAAAGGCCAAAAATTAAAGAGAGTTGCTAAAAATAAAGATATTATTTTTGAAATATACTTTCAGGCAAGCAGGTACAATTGCGAATATAGCGTAAAATTTATTCCGCATATTGGTATTTACTCCAAATCCATGAAAAAGGTTGGTATCAATCATGGCCTTATATATGGCGGGGATTTAGGCTCGTTAAGTTCAGGAAAACCGTATGAGTGGTGGCAACTTGCAGGTGCAAGCTATAAATGTACTGTGGAAGAAGTAAGCAAGCTTATTAAAATACATATTATTCCAATTTTTGATTATTTTGAGAACACTCAAGCCAATATTGATAGAATTTTAGAAGGAAGTTGTACATCAGCTAGTTTGTTATACTATATGTACTATTTTGCTGGGAAAAATAAAGCACAGCAGTATTTCAATAAAATTCTCAAGGAAAATAAAATGAAAAGTAGGTATATCGGCTTTTATGAATCATTAAAAAGTATACCTACAGAAAATATCAGTTTGAGTTATTCCGAATTTTCTGGAGCAATTATGATTAAATTCGCATATCTGAATGGTATTGAAATAGAAAAATAAAACTTATTAATGGGAAAAGGATAAAAACGATGGGAAAAAGTATAATAACAAAACATACAACTTTTTGCTTATGTGATAAGCATAACAAAGCCAGATTATCTATGTTTTTACCGATGCAATACTCTTTAGCTGATATATTGTATATTATAAGTGAATATACTGGTTACAAAAATAATTTTAGTTGGAATATTTATAACCCCTATAGAAAAGAATTAGCCATAAAAAATGCAATGGAAAAAGATAATTTGGAGCATGTTTTATTTTCACAATTTAGAGACACTACACCTGTTATTATCGTAACCTATGGCTCATCTTGTATAATGGTTGGAACACGTAATACTAAAAAATACAGCAAAGTGTATCCATACGAAATCAAGGCAAGTGGATGCTTCCCAATAGAAGAAAAAGTTTCAAAAAAAGAATTACCAGAAAAACTTCTGTACGATTATAACAAATTACAAAATCTTGTTACAGATATGGGTTCAGGAACGAGCTATAGAGATGATGACGCATTTAATGATTTTCAGTCAGCAATCATAACACATTTTAAAGATAAGTATCATCTTACAAATGAAATTATAGATGGATTTTTCGGAAAAGAAAATAGATTAAAAATGAGATAATAAGGAGTAATTATGAAATATCAAAAAGAAAACAGGAAAGAATTTTTTGCGTATATAGACAAGCTTACAGACGAAGATAAGTATACAGAATGTATAGATGCATTGGAAAGTATTTCAATCGGAGAAAGAGATTATAAGGTATGTTATCAGCTTGCTCGTGCATATCAAAACTTCGCTGTTATCGGTGACGATGATAAAGGAACTCCTAATTTCATTGGTGATAAGATGTTGTTAAAATCCATAGACACTTTAAATTCAGTTAGAGCAGAGGGTAAAGACAAAGCAGAATGGAATATGCGTATGGCATATGGGTATCAGTATTTAGCAGATGAGGATGAAAAAGCTATTCCCTATGCAATGCGCTGGGCGGAGCTTGATCCTGAGGATGAGAATGCTTTGGGAGTCGTAAAAGAATGTAAAGAAGAAGTGGAAAAAAGAAAGCAAAGCGTAAATGCGGCTACTGAGAGGGTTATAACTCAAGAAACTGCCGAAATTGATGAAGATTGGGGCATTTATTTATGCAGAGCATTTGCATGCGATTTGCCAGCTGTGATTAGGCTCAATTTAGCTCTTATGAACTTCGAGTCAACTTCTAACTACCCTAAAAGACTACGATTACAAATATTATATAAGAATGCTGATGACTACGGATTTCCTACAAGAGAAGAAGGGGAATATTTATATCCGGTAGAAGACGCCGTGTTAGAGATTATTGAAAAACATGGAGATATTTTGGCAGGCGTAGTGAAATGCGACGAGCGTGTACATATCTTTGCCTATGCTAAGAATGAGTCGGGTTATGCAGATGAAATATCTGAGATGATATCAGAAAACTTCCCTGATTATGTATACACATTTGCAGCAGTTGAAGATAAGGACTGGGAAATGTATTTTAACGGACTTTATCCTGACAACTATGAGTACCAAAGTATTATGAATATGAGGCTTATCGAGGCAATAAAAAATAATGGCGACAGTATGGTGCCAAGAATGCTTGAACATTGCCTGTACTTTAAGACCGAAGAAAACAAGGAAACATTTTTAACGAAAGTGATGGAAGAAGGCTTTCAAAAACTTTCGTCAGAAAATCAGAGCGATGATGAAGATACAGACAAGGAATATCCAGTTCAACTTGTCATTGGCAGAGAAGATGCCTTTGAAAATATCGATGAAATTGTCTGGTATCTCATGGATTTGGCAGAAGAATATGACGGGGTCTATGATGGTTGGGGTTGTATTGTTGTGAAGTAGCTTAGGCATTTATAGCAAAGGTGAAATGATGATGGATCTGTCCATAAAGGAAATAAGCATAGAAAATGAAAAAATCAACAGAGATAATTTTTTTTCGGTAGGGTTTTGCCCAGAAGAGGAGCAAAAGCATGGGTTTATTCGGACTGTTTGGAAGAAAAAAAGAAGTTGAATTAAATAAAGTAAAAGATGATAATAAAGAAAAGTTCTTAAGAGAACCTAATGATAATGAAGAAGGAATCTTGCAGTTTGAAAATCTGAATTTTAAACTTGCAGTAATTCAAGTTTTGATGTATGACTTGAATTTGTTAAAACCTTGTTTTGATATTTATGATTTTGCTGATGAACATAAAGAACTAGAGATAAATACAGATAGCTATACTGTAATTGAACCAGCACTAAATTTTTTTATAAAATTGTCTATTCCAATGGAATTTGCACAGTATGTAGAAAAAATCTACATGGATGGTGGGAATGAAGTGTATATGAATATAATTCCACAATGGGATGGAGAAGATGAATGCTTTGATTTAAATAACATAACTTCCTCAGAAATAAGACAATTTCCAAATCTTAAGGAAGCAACAATAATGAGCAGTAATTTTGATAAAGTAAAAGAAATTTTTGAGGCTGAAAATATTGATGTAGAATTGCTTTAAATTAGTTCTTCTATCAAACCTCCAGTTTGTAGAACTCAGTAAAACAAATTCCAGTTTATCGGGGGAGATAGCAAAGGCAGCCGAGCCATTCAACGGTCAAGATGAACGGCGCACAAATGCGCCGCCGTTGACAGCCCCGAATGCGTGGGCATATGGTGGGGGCCGGATTTTGACTCCGGAGGGCGTCCACCCGGCAATCTTTTTTCTTGTCTTTTTGCACAAATAAAAACAGACAGTCCTTTTCCGGTACTGTCTGTTTTTGGTGCCCCGGAATCAATTCAAACTCCCGATACCTTGATTCATAGTCAAGTGCTTTATCCGGCTAAGCTACTGTTGAAAAATGGAGCGAACATAAAAAATCTGGATTTTTTTCTGCCTTTATATTAATATATGATGAGATATATTAAAAAATAAATAATTATATTTTATTTAAATTAAATTCATTTCTTTTTTTACGTAAGACAAGAGTTTTTTATGAAACAGGGAATCATAAAAAGCTCTTTCCATATAAGATTTTCACTATACAGAAGCTCTCTATAACATGATTCCTGATGATGTGCTGAATCCGACCAACTGGTATTCTGCTCCCGGTCGCAACTTCCAACTCGGCGTAGAATACAAATTCTAATCCGGTTCTCTCTTTCCACAGAAACGGTATTTCCTGTCACAGAACCGTTTCTGTGGATTTTTTATAACTTAAAATTACAATTCCGTGAAAAATCATCTGCCCATTTTCTCTGATTCTTTTACATATTGAACGGACTTGTTTATCCTAAGGAGCTCATCATGCTGAGACAATCCGAAAGAAAAACTGTTTTACATTGCAATTTGGGGACAGCTTTTTATTCTGTCTGTTGCAATCCCGGCGCTATGGTCATTTTGCACACGCCCCGTGCTTGTTCCCACTTGGCACTCGGCGGCTACTGGGCAACACGGCGGCGGGCATTTTTAAGAGATCCGGACATCCGTCTTCCCCGGTCAAATCAATTATTTGTTACCGGTATTTCTGATAAGCATGCTATATTCGGCGGAGAAGCTCTGCTTCGTAAATGTCTTTCCGACGTAAGCAAGCAAAAAGAAACAAAATATATCATTGTCGTTGCCGGCTGCACCGCCGGTGTCATCGGTGATGATGTGAAAACCATTTGCGAAACCGCAGAAGAGGAAACGGGGATTCCCGTTATTCTCGTTCCCGGTGCAGGATTTATGAGCAGCCATCACGTGCAGACCCAGGTCGATTTGCTGGACATCTTGCTGCAACGTTTTTCTCCGCCGGGTAAAAAAGCAACGAAAGAAAAACTGGCCGTTATTTTCGGTGAAAACAGAGGCACTGCCAATGAGCTTAATATCAAAGAAATGCACCGTCTGCTCCGTTATTTCGGATTCACTAAAATACTGTTTCCTCCTAACGCCATGTCACTGGAAGACTTTGCTTCCGTTCCCGATGCCTCACTCTTCTTATCCGTCGGCTTTTCTCATGACCATTTCAAAATCATGCAGGATTTCACCACAAAGATGGGCCTGCGCTATCACGCACCGGTTTACACGGAAAATTACCCTATCGGGAAAGTATCTGTCATGAATTTTCTAAGAAATATCGGGCAACTTTTAGGAGAAGAGAAAGCAGCGGAAGAAGCGGTAAAAAAAGAAGAAGAAATGATTGCCCGCTGGCTGTCCGATGATTTTTCTTCACTCAGAAACAAAAAATTTGTATGCGTTCTCGGTTTTCCGCGGAGATATTGCAAAATAGAAAATCACCTCCGCACACTCAAAGCGGCAGGTCTTCATGCATCCGCTATCATTCTTCACAACGATATCACCTCGGCGGAAAAAGAAGAGCACAAAAAAATGCTCAGTCAAATGGAGGACTTGGCGGATATTCCCATTTTTGAGGGAGAACAGAACGTAGAAAAATGGATAGGAAAGACGGATATGTTTCTTTCCACCACCGCACTCGTCGATGTACCTCACCAACTTTGTTTGTCCGTGCAGCAGGTGGGAAGCTCGGGAATTTACAATTTGCTCCGGAAAACAAAATCAACCATAGAAGGCCGGGGAAGGAGAATTACTTATGAATACTGATATGAACCGATGGCTTCCTTGTCAAAGCGCCTGCGAAATGTCGGGAAGTGCCTGCTTTTTTCTGAGTATTTCCGATATAGCAGTCCTGATACACGGCCCCCGGTGGTGTTCCACCATTGCTGCCGGAGAAATGGCAAACATTGAAAAGAAATATGAAAAACGTTTTTTTTGCTCGGAAATCAAACAGTCCGACCTTGTTTTCGGTGCTGCCGAAGAAATAGGAAAAGCGCTGGAAGAAGTCCGGCAGGAAATGACACCGGAGATGATTGCCGTTATGACCAGCTGTTCCATGAGCCTTATCGGTGATGATTTAGAAGGTATCTGCAAAAGTCATAACGTCGGTTGTCCCGTCCTTACCATGGACAGCGGCGGTCTTCGCGGCGAATTTCTCACCGGCTATGAAAGAGCATGCCTGAATCTTTTAAAACAGACAGACCTGCAAAAAGACATTCAAAAAGATCCGAAAACCGTCAATATCATCGGTTGGTGCAGTGCCTATCCCCAATCACAGGGCGACTTAAAAGAAATCAGGCGTCTTTTGGAAAAAACCGGTATTTCCTGTCACCTCATACTGGGAAGTGACTCTACAAAAATGGAAACCATAAAAAGTATGGGTCGTGCTTCCCTGAATCTCGTCCTTTACCCTGAACTGGGCTTAAAAGCTGCCAAAATGATTGAAGAAAAATGGCAGATTCCTTATGCCGTTCTCCCCGTTCCCTACGGACCGGCCGGAACAAAAACATGGCTTTCCGCCGTTTGTGAAAAATTAGGCATTGCACCGGATATGACGGCAATCAACGAAGAAATTTCCTACCGCCAGGAAAAAATCGACTTGGCGACTTTCCGGCTGAAACAAAATAACCGTCATCTTCTCTTTGGTGACGTTTACGCCCATCTTACCTACGGAACGGCCTGCGGATTGATTCCGGCCCTGCAAAAAGAATTTCCCGAATTGAATAATATCTATCTCCGCCTGGAAGGACCGGGGGACATAAATTCCATTCCTGACATCATTCCCTGGATTCCCTACAGCCCGATTCATACAGAAAAAGATGAAATTGCTTTATCACTGGGAAATACTTACACCCGCCAAGAAACCGGACATTTCTATAAAACCATTTACAAAAATTTCCTCTTTCCCCATGTCAATCTGCAAATTCCCGAAAAATGCTATGCCGGGTTGAAAGGCTGGCAAATCTTCCTTTCCGAAGTCTACAATGATTTTTACACCCTTGCCTATATGAACGGTCGGACACCTCAATCACGACCTTTTGATAATTTTGCAACCGAAACCGATGACTTCGGATGCTGAATTTCAAATTTTCTGTTTATTAAATTCCTGAAAAGCGGACCTATCTATGAAAAAACTTATACTTCTATGCATTTTAATCTTCGCTATCACAGGCTGTATTCCCGCCCTCTCGGGAGAAAAAGAAAAAACCGTTTTATATGAAGTCACGGACTCGACAGGAACAAAAATCACCTTTTATAAAAAACCGGAACGTATTATTTCCCTCTCCGTATCCACTGACGAAATTCTTTCCGACATGGTCAGCCATGACAGAATTGTCGCTATTACCCGGCTCACTGACGACCCCGGAGTTTCCAATACCTGCTCAAGAAATAAAGACATTCCCGGCCGGATTCTAACCAAAAGTGCCGAAGAAATCATTTCTTTCCGGCCCGACCTCGTCATTTGTCCCGACTTCGTGGAAGCGGAAATTTATGAACAACTCCGTCTGATCGGTATTCCCGTCTACGTCTATCCCACACAAAGAAATCTTCAGGACATCAAAGACTCTATATACCATATAGGCGAAGTTACGGGAGAAAAAGAACGGGCTGCCGTCATCATTTCGGACATGGAAGAAAAATTAAATGCAGTCCGCAAAATCACAGAAAAAATTCCTCCTTCCCAAAGAAAACGGGTCGCCTATTTCCAGACAAACGGCGTCTACGCCGGCAGAGAACGGTGCTTTGATGATTTATGCCGCGCCGCCGGTCTTACGAGCGTAACTACGGAACTTCCTTATAACGGACTGGTACAAGTACCGCAAGAACAAATTATGCAACTGAATCCGGATGCCTTCGTTTTTATCAATTGGAATCACGACGGCAAACATGACCCGAAAAACTACATAGAAGAAGTTTTTTCCAATCCCGCCTACAAAACTACAAACGCAGGAAAAAATCATGAATATTACCTGATAGACGGGGCTCATATCCAGGCACTTTCCCATTATGCCGCACTGGGCGTAGAAGACCTTGCCAAAGCGGCCTATCCCGATCTTTTCAAAAAATAAGGCTCTTCTGATTTTTTCATATGCTCACTTATCAAAAATAAAAAAAGCTGCGAATCTTATCTTTTCGCAGCTTTTTATTTAAAGTTTTTTGAACTTCTTTATTCTGAATTTACAATATGTCACTTTTATAATATAATTAATAAAAAGATTGCCGACAGCAGAAAGTCGCTACAGCTGCGAAGCCCAGAATATATGGTCAAATGGTGGGGACCGGATTCCGACTCCGGAGAGCGTCCACCCGGCAATCTTTTTTCTTGTCTTTTTTGCAAATAAAAATCCTTCTGTAATTATTTCTTACGCCAATCTTTGTTAAGGCGTTTTTTGCTTTTAGAACAAATCATATCCACACTGTAATTAGAAAATTGTAAGGTGGTCCGAGCAATCTGGTCTGTCCGGCCGGAAATATCCAATTAGTATACATGCTTTGAATACCTTACGGTTTTCTTTTTTGTTTTTGAAATATAATCATCCCACCTTTGTAGGCAAAATAAATGTGAGAAGTTGAAATTATTGTTAAATTTCCTGCAAAAAAAGCCCGCCTGTGCGAACTTGGATAAGTAAAAGGTTATTTTCCCTCATGTTCCCTTTTGAATGGTGCATCATTATAAATTGCCAACGCATATAGTGCAATAGCAGAGGAATCTCTTTCTACAAAGCCATTATTTATTGCATACAACATCTCCTCTTTATTTTCCTCTGTTGGAAGACTCAATTTAACCCCCAATATAAAGTCATGATCATCCCAAATTTCTTTTAATATTTCCTCTAACTGTTCCCACATAAAATCACTCCTCGAAGGGTGCATCCTCATAAATCGCCATAGAATATATTACCGCATCTTCCGGTGTTTTTACCCAACCGGATTTTATGGCATCAAGCATTTCTTTTTTATTTTCCTCTGTCGGCAAATGCAATTTAACACCCAATATAAAATCATGATTATCCCACATGCTTTTTAGAATACGTTCTATCTCTTCCCACATATAAACCTCCTTAATCAATCTTACAACTTTATTTTTATATCTTCTACCGGCAGACTTTCTATTTTCAATGAATAGCATTGATTATTGTGTATATCGAGAGTTATAATACATATGAAAAACACTTAGGTTAGCGTAGCAAGTGGTCTGTACGCTTAGTAATACCGGATTAGTTTACATGCTTCCGGTGCCTCAGTGCTTTTTTGCTGTTTCAGGTACGTTTTGATTCCACCCTGTAGACAGAAAAACAAATATGAGAAGTTGGAATTATTGTTAAATTTCCTGCAAAAAAAGCCGTTTGTATGAGATTGGATAAAAAATATAATTCAATCTTCAAATGGCGTATCACTATAAATTGCCAATGCATATTCAGAGATTTCATCAGCCTCTTTATCAACAATTCCTTGTGCAATCGCATCAAGCATCTCTTCTTTATTTGCTTCGGTGGGAAGGAGTGTCTTGATTCCCAATATATAATCTTCATCATTGCATACTTCTCTAAGAATTTTCTCCAATTTTTCCCACATGTTTTTGAAACTCCCTTACTCTAAATTTTAGTATTATGTTCATGCATGATTGTAATATACTCTCACTTAGAAAGTTCTACAACTTTATTTTTATATCTTCTACTTATAGCAAACTTTCCTTTGCCGAAAGCAAATTTCCCATTTCTTTGCTAATATCAACTGATATTCTCTATTATTCGTTTTTGGACACCTTATTATAATTCTTATCTTAATTCATTTAATTTGCTTTTCAATATGTCACTTTTATAATATAGTTAATAAAGAGATTGCCGACAACAGAAAGTCGCCATTAGCTGCGGAGCTCCGAATGCGTGGGCATATGGTGGGGGCTGGATTTTGACTCCGGAGGGCGTCCACCCGGTAATCTTTTTTCTTGTCTTTTTTGCAAATAAAAACAGACAGTTCTTTTCCGGTACTGTCTGTTTTTGGTGATCCGGAATAAATTCAAACTCCCGATATCTTGATTCATAGTCAAGTGCTTTATCCGGCTAAGCTACTGGTGAAAAATGATGCAAACATAAAAAAACTGCGAATCTTATCCTTTCGCAGCTTTTTATTTTCTTTATAAGTCTCTGTCCAGGGTGAAATAACTTTCCGGAACGGTTTCTCCTTTTTTCAGAATGAGAAAATCTTCGTCAAAATCACCGGCGGCTATTTTCCTCAAAATTCCGTATTTCCCGGGAACTATATCAATTTGTCCGTCTAAAATTTTTCTTAGTTTCTCTAAATATTCACGAACCGGTTCTATTTCATAAACTCCGGTATCAATGATATAAAAATGTTCAAATCCTTTATATAATTTTCTTAAAAATGCCTTTCCTTCTTCTTCACCCTTGCTTCTAATTACTTTGTCCACATCAATGGAAGAACGTTTACTGTATTCCGCCCAACTTTCCGTGAAAAAGACACCGTGCTTAGGACGTTTAATATCTTTCAGATTATCCCCGGATAAAAGTATATCAAGACAGTCTCTCGTCCGTGGCAGGACCAATTCCGTATGGGTAGCTCTGAGGCCTATCGTTCCGCCGCCGCAACCGGAGGGGCAGATGATAACCCGGTCCGCATACAATACGCTGTCTATTTTTTCTTGAAGATAGCTCTTCAGATGCACCGGGCTTTTGTGGAGTTCATCAGGCAAAAGGTAAAGAACCGCCCTACTTTGCGCTTCTTTTAAAGCATGGATCAATTCTTTTTGAAGGGTGGGACAAGCAAAAATAATCGTTCCGGCCATGGCAATTCTCCTTTTTTTCTTTTTCTCATTATATATCTTTTTGCGTAAATAAAAACAGACAGTCCTTTTCCGGTACTGTCTGTTTTTGGTGACCCAGGAGAGATTCGAACTCCCGACACCTTGATTCGTAGTCAAGTGCTCTATCCAGCTGAGCTACTGGGCCATGTGGCAGGGGCAGAGGGACTCAAACCCCCAACCTACGGTTTTGGAGACCGTTGCTCTATCAATTGCGCTATGCCCCTGTATCCATATGTGACTGTACCATAATAACAAATATTACTGTAAATTGCAAGTTCTTTTTATAGTATACTTAAAAAAAAGAGTCCCACATCTTGTACATGTACAGAGTCATTTTGGAATGGTACAATAAAGTTATTCACAGATAATGATAAAAAATCGTATTCCTTATTTTCTCTGATTCTTTCTGATTATTTTTTATATGCTTTTTGGTTTATTCACAGAAAATTACGTTTATTCACAATGATTCACAGGAAATTAACAGTTTTCTTGTGAACTATGTAAGGATGGTTTTTATGGATTTATTTTCACTTTGGGAACGGGTTCTTTCTTATATTAAGGAAGAAAATCCCCAATATTATGATAAATTTTACCGTCAGATTTATCCCGTTTCTTTCAGCGGCGGCACATTTACCCTCATGGTGACCGAGCCTTATCTGTCCGTATGGATCAATGCGGTTTATAAGGATAAGCTGGAACGGTTTCTTTCTGATGTTTCAGGCTCTCCCGTATCTCTTTCCATTGCCGGTGATACCGCAAAAAAGGAAGATACGGAAAGTCCCGTCCCTCTTTCTTCTCCGGAGACGGGAATGCGGGAAGAGGAAGATTCTTTTTTGCCTGCCGTTCCTGATTTTTCCAAATTGGAAGCCCGGGAAGTCAGTGAAGTTTCTCTGCCGAGTATTCATTCCATCGAGCCTCAGGTAAGCCGGGAATCTTTATTCCGTCCTGCCGTTTCCACAAAGGAAACACGCTCTTTTAATCCGAATCCGATCAATAAAAATAATACGTTCGATAATTTTGTAAGAGGAAATTGCAACGATATAGCGTTTGAGGCGGCTCTGGCGGTAGCTAAGTCCGCCGTTGAGCCCGATATGGCTTATTCTTCTTATAATCCTTTATTTATTTACGGTCCTTCCGGACTGGGAAAAACGCATCTTCTCCATGCGATTTGTAATTATGTAAACGCCGCCAGACCTGATTTATCCGTTCTTTTCGTGTCCAGCGAAACGTTTACGAATGAGCTGATCGAAGCCATCCAGAGCGGCAAAAATAAGAGTTTCCGTGAAAAGTACAGAAATCTCGATTATCTTTTGATTGACGATATCCAATTTTTCGGCGGTAAAAAAAGTTCGTCTACCACAGAGATTTTTAATACTTTCAATACTCTTTTCGATAATAAAAAGAATATCATTCTCACCAGTGACCGCACGCCGTCGGATATCGAAGAGTTGGAAGACCGTCTGCAGACCCGTTTTTCCAGCGGACTTCTTGCTCATATTTCCCCTCCGGATTATGAAATCTGTTGTGCTATCCTGAATAAAAGAGCGGAAAAGGAAAAAATCAATCTTCCCGATGATGTGGTCGATTATATTGCAAGTCATATCAATACGAGTATCCGTGAATTGGAGGGCGCTTATAACAAGCTTATTCTTTTTTCACGGGTCAGAAATATTCCTATCACTTTTGAAATGGCAAGGGAAGCTCTTGCAGAGGTCATTCCGCTTGATAACCGTCACCGTATCACCGTTCCTTACATCATAGACGTTGTTTGCGACTATTATAATGTAAGGAAAGATAAACTTCTCGGAAACGGACGGCCTAAAAATATTGTGGTTCCCCGTCAGATTGCCATGTATCTTTGCCGGAAAATCCTTAACGAATCGTATCCGAATCTGCGGGACGCGTTTAAAAGAAAGGATCATTCCACCGTTCTTTATGCCTGCGAAAGGGTAGAAAAGGATTTACAGCGTGATCCGTCCACGGTTAAAACGATTGAACTTTTAAAAAATAAAATAGAACGCCACGGCTGAAAACAGGTGTGAAACGATTGAAGTTTTATAAGGAATAAACTGTTTATAACTTGTGAATAAAATGGAAAAATAAAGATTCTGTGAAACCATTGAATAAAAACCGGACATATTCACAGGGATATGACCATAAACAAAATATGAAATTATCGGGTTTTCACATATTTATTCACTTATTCACATTGTACTACTTCTACTACTGTTATTTTATGTATATCCCGTATTAGTAAAGGAGCTGCCATGAAAGTTACATTCAACACTTCAGATCTTATCAGCGCATTGGAAAAAGTACAACGCGCAGCACAAACAAAAGTAACATCCAATACGAATAACGGTTTCTTCATTGCCTGTGACGGAGAAAAAGCGGAATTCCAGGCCAATGATTATTCCATCGGTATTTCTACATTTTGTGAAGCATCCATAGAAGAAAAAGGAATTGTCGTCATTTCTGCACCGCAACTTCTTTCGACAATAAAAATGATGCCTTCCGGCCCTGTCGTAATGGAGCAGAAAAAAGGAGAAACTACGGTTTACTTTAAAGCAGGACGTTATACCGCAAAATTCCCGACCCGGGAAAATGAAGATTTTCCTACGGTCAGTGAAATCGACCATGCTTATCATGCCGATGTGCGTTGCAAAGATTTGACGGAATTGGTCAACCAAGTGTCTTTTGCCACATCGACGGACTCGAAGAATCCTATATTTACAGGTATTTTATGTGAAATTAAGGAAAATACGTTTATCATGGTAGGAACGAATTCCCATCGTTTGGCAGTCAAAGAAATTACTTTGGATAAGCCGGCGGCGGGAACGGGACGTTTCATCTGTCCTTCTTATGTTCTTTTGGAGCTGATTCGTATGCTTCCCCAGGATGATGAGGCAACGGTGGAAATTTCTTGGGCAAGCAAGCATGTGGCCTTTTCTTTTGGAGAAACATATTTCGTTTCGAATTTAATCAACGGGGAATATCCGGACTATAAAAGAGTTTTCCCCGAGAATTTTGACCTTCATGCGACCCTTGATTTAAAGGAATTTGAAGAAGCCGTTCGTTTTGTCAGCCCCATTTCCCGTGATATGAGCTATAAGACCATCAATTTCGAATTCGGAGAAGGTCAGCTTAAAGCGTATGAAGAAGATCCGGAAATCGGTCGTTCGGAAACGACGATACCGGCAGAACTTGACGGTGACGATGTAAAAATTACATTTAACTGTATTTATATTGAAGACATTATCAAGCATTCCAAAGGCGATAAAATTTATCTCCATATCAAAAAAAGCGGACCTATGCTGGTAGAGCAGGAAGAAGACAAGGCTTACCGCTATGTCGTGACACCCATGAGAGGCCGCTGATATGGAAAAAGCGGAAATCAAAGGAGACTATATCCAGCTTGATCAGTTTTTGAAAAGGGAGAACCGGATTGCCTCCGGCGGTGAAACGGGATTTTTTCTCGAAGAGCATGATGTCCGTCTGAATGGAGAAAAAGTCCGTGAAAAAAGGAAAAAAATTCGTCCCGGTGATATTTTGGAAATTGACGGAAAAAGCTGTGAAATTATTGGGGAAAGGTTATGAAATGTGAATCCGTAAGGCTCATAGAAATACGGAATTTTGAAGATAAGACGATTCATTTCGGCGGCGGTCTCACGATTTTCAAAGGAAATAACGGAGTCGGAAAAACAAATATTTTAGAAGCGGTCTGTCTGGCGTCATTGGGAAAGTCTTTCCGCACGGGAAGTGACGAAGAAATGATTCGTTTCGGAAAAGAAGAAGGAACCGTTATTCTTGACTATCATGTCCGCGGTGTAACACATCAAATCAAAATCAAGCTGGCAAGAAATCAGGGAAAGAAAATATTTATCAATGAAACGCCGTCAAAGAAAAAAGATCTTGTCGGTCTTTTCCGTACCGTTATTTTCACACCTGACGAATTGCAACTTGTCAAAGGAGCGCCCCAGGTACGGCGGCGCTTTATTGATATGGAAATTTCCCAGGTCAGTCCCAGATATTATGAAGAAATTATCCGGTACGGAAGAGCGGTCCAACAAAGAAATGCGGCTTTTAAAATGGCACAGATCAAAGGAAAAAAGCCGGAAGTGGATATGTGGGACATGCAGATAGCCCGGGGAGCGGCGTATATCGTCAAAAAAAGAAAACAGTCTCTGAAAAAAATGAATCTCTATCTTTCCACAATGGAAGCGGTGCTGACGGGAGAAGCGGAAAATCTGGAAATCAATTATAAGAAAAGCGGCGGAAATTACGACAGTGAAGAATGGTATTTAGAGAAACTGGCGGAAAAAAGAGAAGAAGATGCCCGTTTCTGTCATACTTCCATAGGACCGCACAGAGATGATTTATTATTTAAAATGAACGGAAAAGATTTATCCGCCTACGGTTCGCAGGGACAGCAGAGAACGGCCATCCTTGCCATGAAGCTGGGAGGACTGGAATTTATAAAAGAAGAAACGGGAGAATATCCGGTTCTTCTTCTTGATGATGTAGGCAGCGAGCTTGATGAAAAAAGGAAAAATGCACTTTTTTCTTATCTGAAAGAAAAAGAAATACAGGCTCTCGTAACAACGGCAGGAAATTCGGTTGAAGAAATCGGAGAGATAATAGAATTATAAAAGACTCATGTTTCCCGTGAAACAAAATGAATCCGCTCGGAAAAAGCGGATTTTTTACATGCATCATTTCATTATTTTTTGGTTTTGCTCGTAAAAAAATAAATTTTTATTCCTTAGTCGTAAGCTGTCCCCGATTTCGGGGACAGTGCCGAGCTACGCGAGGCGATAGGGGCAAGCCTGCGTATACAGGTAAAAGTTACTTCCGTGTCTGCTCACTCTTGCCCCTTCCGTCAACCTGACGGTTGACACCTTCCCCGTGTCCGGGGACGGCTTTTTTATGTGAGTCATTTCCTTATTTTTCGGTTTTACTCATACTTATTATCTATTTTCATGTGTCTGCTCATTAACTTTACAACATCGTGTTGTTCCCTGAAAAACGGTTTGCTTTCCATCACTCACACCCGTACTTTTTATGTTTCTATTTCCGACCGCTTTTTACGACCGTTCAAGAATGACAGGCAGGTATTTAATACCGTTGAAAAAAAGCAATTTACTCGTGCCGTCATTCTTGAACGGTGGACAGAATCGGAATGCCGGTGGAAGAAAAAATATCATATGAGTTATAGCGAAGAATCCGGCATAAGATAACTGCAAAAACGTATTTAAAACCCGTATCCTTTGCCAGATTATTCACTCAGAGATAAATTCTTTTTATTAAGATATAGTGAAACTGAGTTTTTACGATCGTTCAAGAATGACAGGCAAGCAGTTAATACTGTTCCGTAAAAAACTGTTTTTCGGTTCTGCTCACCCTTGCCCCTTCTGACGGCTTACAATTCGTATTCTTTCTCTTATTAGGCGAAAAATCACTTACTGCCTTTCGAAAAAGCAATTCACTCCTGCCGTCATTCTTGAGCGGCGGACAGAATCGGAATGTCGATGGAAGAAAAAATACATATGACTCATAGCGAAGAATCCGGCATAGGATATCGTCAAAAGAGTATATATAAAAATAAAAAATATGAATTCTTTATTCCTTAGTGTAAGCTTCCCCCGAAATCGGAGGGAAGTGCCGAGCATAGCGAGGCGATAGGGGCAAGTGTGAGTACACAAGTAAAAATTTCTTATGTATCTGTTGCAACTTACCCCTTTCGTCATCCGGGGACGGCTTACAGTTTCCATTTTGCCGTTTTTCAAAAAAAGTATTTCTCTTTTTGTCACTGTTTTATCACAGGAAAGAGAAATACTTTTTTTATTTTTTATCGTATGAATTATATTTGCTTTGTTTCATATTCCGCAGGGATTCTTCCGCTTCTCTTAAGGTGATATTTTTAAGCGGTTTGTGGATAAGGAGAGAAAGAAGAATCCGTTTATGGAGCGGGGCATCCGTATTTTGGAAAATCGCCTCTCTTTGTTTTTGTATCCATTTTTCCCGGGCGGATGCATAGGTTTCATAAGAAAAAGGATGACGGCCGGGAATGGATTTTATATTTTTGTCCTGTTTTTCTAAAACGGCGAGGCAGTCTTCGTATTTATAATGGGGGTTTTCTTTTAAAATGAGAATGAAGGCGCCTTCTTCTGTTTTTTCCAGCTTGTTCTCGCAACGGATACATACTGTTTGTGATTGGGGAATCAGATTTCCGCAGGTCATGCAGGGGTGATAGCCGTGGGCCGCTTCCGCTTTGTCTTTCTGGTAGGACCGGGCAATCAGTTTTTCGAAGGTTTCTCTCAGCTTTTCGTCTTTGATGTGGACCTGTGTCCAAAGAGAAATATCTTTTTTTTCTTTCTCCGTTAAAGGCTGATCATACATTTTTTCCCGGAAAGCGAGACGGTCATTGATTTTGTCTACCGTCGTTTTTCCTGCCGTTTCTTTTTTCGGTGTGCCTGCCAAAAAACGTATATCGGTGAATTGTTTTCCGTATTCGTCTTCGCCGAGTCTTTTCAGAAGTTCCGATTTCATCATAAAAAGATGCTGGGTCAGCGCGGAATTGGTGACATAGACGAAAAGAGTATTTCCTTTTCCGAACCCGATGTAGGAATATTTGGCAGGCATTTCTCCTACAATATCTTTCCATTTCTGCCGGAGACGGAATAAAAGAAAAGAATGATTATTGAAGAGCTGTCTTACCGTTTTACTTTGTTGAAGCGTATCGGAAAGCGGTTTCATGGATTGATAAGTCTTTTTCTTTTCCATAAGGTCTCCTTTCTTTCTTTTATTATATATCATAGCTAAATTCTATTTCATTATTTGCTTGTAAAAAGGTATAATAATAAATAAAATCGGAAAAGGGGGATTTTTATGGAAGAAATAAAGCATGGAAGAATTGATGTGGATCGTTACCGTGTCAAACCGGGAGAAAAGGTGCATTTGAAGAAATTCAGCACCAAAAGAGATGTGGAAATGGATAAGGCGGAAGTCAAGGAGCAGTTATTTCCTGAAATCATGAAAACACTGAAAGACTATCAGGAAGCCCTTTACGCGGAAAATAAGCACGGCTTGATTATTGTTCTGCAGGCGATGGACGCAGCCGGAAAAGACGGCACGATTAATCATGTATTTTCTCATCTGAATCCCGGAGGAATTACGGTATCTTCTTTCAAAGAGCCGTCAACGGAGGAACAGGATCACGATTATCTCTGGCGTATCAATAAGGGACTTCCGCCACGGGGAAATATCGGGATTTTTAACCGTTCCCATTATGAAGATGTGATTGTAACCCGCATTCACGATCTCATTAAAAACAGCCAGATGCCGGACCAGTTGATAAATAAAAACATATGGAAAACACGATTTGAACAAATCAATCACTGGGAAAAATATTTGTACCAGAACGGTTTTCCCATGATAAAAATTTTCCTTCATGTATCGAAAGAAGAACAGCAGGAGCGTCTGATTGACCGGATCATCACAAAGAGAAAGAACTGGAAATTTTCCATTGCCGATATCAATGAAAGAGAATATTGGGACAGATATCAGGAACTGTATGAAGAAATCTTCGAAAAGACAAGCACTGAAGAGTCGCCGTGGTACATCGTGCCGGCAGATAACAAATGGTATACCCGTTATGTGGTCGCTTTGATTGCCATGAAGGCTCTTGAAGAAATCAATCCGAAGTATCCTGCCTTGTCGGAGGAACTGAAGAAGCATCTTGAAAAATTCAAGAAGATGATTGCAAAAAAAGAGGATCTGTCTTTAGAAGAAATCAAGGAAGAAATAATCAAGGAAGAAAAGGAATCCTGATATTTCCAAAGTATGCATAAAAACAGAATTTTTTGAGATATGTTATAATTAAAAATAAGAAAAAATTTGGTATACTGGAGGGAATTTTTATGAAAAAAATAATCGCAGTGCTTGCCTGTGCGGCAGCACTTACCGCAACCGCGTATGCATCACCGCAGACAGACTTCACAAAGGGCGAATGGGAAGTAGAGGCCGGAATGAGCCACCCGAAAGCCAAAATGGGCAGTTATAAATCGGCTGCCCGCTGGAATTTTGACGGCGCAGTCACCTACGGATTGGGTGACGGATATGGCATCCAATACCGCCAGCAGGGATTAAAAACGAAATATACCGGCGGAACGGGACGGGAATTGAATCTTTTGTACAACGTTCATCCCGATGTTGCCGTTTACGGCGGCTATAACCGTATTTCCATGACCGACCTGCCTGACGGACTTTCAGGGAAAGAAGATAAAGTGAATAATATTCTTCAAATCGGCGTTGTTGCCAAACGTCCGCTCAGAAACGGCATGGATATCTATGCCAAAGGCGGCGTGGGAACAAAAAATACGGCTGTCCTGGAAGCAGGCGTGGACTATGCATTGGACCGTAATATCGATATCAATGCAGGCTACCGCTATATGAATACAAGAGGAAATTCGGAAAAGAATATATCCTATCAGGGTTGGCGTGCCGGCGTTTCCTACCGTTTCGGATCGGGCCACGACAGAACCATTCCGTACAGAGATGATGACGCTTCCGAAGCAGAAGATACGACAGTCGTTACCGTATCAAACCGGGCACCGGAACCGGTAGCGGAAACCAAAGTCGTTGTTCCGGAAAATGATTACTATTTCAACAGTATCCATTTTGACAATGATTCCGACAGCCCGCGGGCCGATCAGACCGCCAATCTCGATGCTTTTGTAAAAAAAGCAAAAGAAACGGGACATATCTTCAAGCTCATAGGAAGAACCGATTCCAACGGAAACAAGGACTATAATGATGCTTTGGCTATCCGCCGGGTAAAAAAGGTGGCTGACTATGCCGTTTCCCACGGTGTGAATATCGACCAGCTCGTAGGCATGTACAAAGGCGAAGAAGAGCCGTCAGATACAAATGATACCGAACAGGGACGGGCAAACAACAGAAGAGTCGATATTTTCGAGCATAAATAATTACAAAATAAAAAGAGTTCCTTTCACGGGGACTCTTTTTTGATGATTTGAAAAAGTTTTTGAAAAGAAAAATCTCCTTTGCCGTTCATTCATAAGACAGTTGTCCTGAATGAACGGCAAAGGAGATTTTTAATCTGCTGTATTCCGATACAGTCAGCTCTTTGTATCATTGATATATTCATAGAATCGTTATAATATGAATTAAGAAAAACAAAGAGGAAATTATAGCTGACAGTTATAAAAAACTTTTTTACCGCATGATTGAAAAAGATATTTCAAATCGGGACTTAATGAAAACGGCAATATTTCCGCCAATATGATTATGAAACTGAATGATATTCCGAAATTTACAGCGGAGGATAAGAAATAATGAGTAATGATATTAAATTGTTTGAAGGAAACAGAATACGATCCTCTTGGGATAATGAAAAGGAAGAGTGGTATTTTTCTATTATTGATATCTTAGCTGTTCTTACTGGCAGTAACAATCCAAGAAGATATTGGAGTGATCTGAAAAGAAAAATGAAAGACGAAGAAGGTGCAGACCAACTGTACGAAAATATCGTACAGTTGAAATTGAAATCACCGGACGGGAAAATGCGTGAAACAGACGTTGCCGATATGCAAGGAATCTTTCGTATTATTCAGTCTGTGCCGTCGCCTAAAGCCGAGCCATTTAAGATGTGGTTAGCCGAAGTCGGTAAAGAAAGAATTGACGAAACAATCGACCCGGAACTTACCATAGACAGAGCTTTAGCAACGTACTTAAAAAAAGGTTATACAAGAGAGTGGATTAATCAAAGATTACAAGCCATTCAGGTAAGAAAAGAACTTACAGACACGTGGCAAGATCATGGTGTGAAAGAAGGCAAAGAGTATGCCATTCTAACCAATGAAATATCAAAGGCTTGGAGTGGCATGACCACAAGGCAATATAAAGATTTAAAAGGACTTAAAAAAGAAAATCTAAGAGATAACATGTCAACGACTGAGCTTATCTTAAACATGCTTGCCGAAACAGCTACGAAAGATATTGCAAAATCCAGCAATCCACAAGGCTTAGAAGAAAATAAAAAAGTAGCAAAGCGTGGAGGTAACATTGCCGGCAATGCAAGACGAGAAATAGAAGCAGAAACAGGAAAGCCTGTAATTAACTCCAAAAATGCCATTGACTTCGGGAAGCTCATTGATGATGTTACAAAAACAATAGATAAAGGAGACACAAACAATGGCAAGTAACCAAAAGCCGGAAAAATTAGCTCGGTAAAGGTAAAGAAATAAAGATAGAACCCGGAAGTTTGATTGAAAACAAGGAATTATTCAGTACAGAAAATGACCCTGATACGGAAAACATGCTTGATGATAACCTGCTTGCATTAAAAGCGTTGGAACATAAGTATGCAGGCAAAGTCAAATGTATTTATATAGCTCCGCCTCAACGATGCCGATGTCATTGCGAAAGGGAAACAAGCAATCAAGTTCTGCGAGGTTGCAAGCTCATGGTCTTGTGGGAACAACAAAAAGGAATGGAGATATGTGTTTATTCCTTCTAAGGAAATACAAATAACCTCCTCATTCAATACGTTTGTAAAGCGTTTTATAATCAAAAATGATTAAAAATATAAGTCATATAAAAAATGTCTGAAAGTAAAATTGCTCAGCAAACATTGCAGTAATGACTAAAAATGAGGAAAGCCTACTTCGTGCAATGTGCATTAAGTAGGCTTTCTTTTATTACCGTTTAAAGGCGTTCAGTAATGAAATCGTTACTGAAATCAGTATTTCACAGAAAAATAGAAAATTCTTTATTTTGTTTCACGGGAAACATGAGACTGCTTTTTACGGTGAAGACCGGGCAGGAGGAAAATAAAGGCGGTGAAAAGTCCTGTGAATAAAGGATTCAGCGAAAGGGGAAGAAAAGCGGCGGCAAGAGCGGCTGCCGTACTTGCCCCCATGGAAATGAGGGCCCACTTTTTTTCCATATGGCCCGGGAAAAAGACGGCAAGTGTCATAGGAAGAAATATACCGCCCCCGCGGAGGCCCATGGAAAGATAATTCCAGAAAAGAACTTGGGATCCGCGGTACAGAATGGCAAGCGCGGAGGAAATGAGAAGGACCGATAGAACGGTGATGCGTGTCAGACGAAGCTGCGCCGTATCGTCTTTGATGGAGAAAAGAGGAGTCAGGATATCCCGTGATATCATCGTTCCGATGCCGAGGGAAAGACCGCCGATGCTTCCGAGAAGAGATAAAATAATACCGCCCAGAGCAAGACCGCCGACAAGCGGAGGAACGTGACCGGCCAGGAAAGCGGGAAGAACAAGAATGGGCGGGACCGTTTCATCAAGGATTTGCATGGACATACCGACAGCGATTGAGGGAAGACCGACGGGAATTACAATGAGAGCGGCAATGAAACAGCCTGTCGTTGCGGTAACGGGGGTGGCGGCCGAAAAAATGCATTGTATATACGTCTGTGTACAGAGAATTCCGATGATGACCGAGCCGAGTTGGGAAAGAGAAAGTCCCCAGGAAGAACAGCGAAGAGAGAAGTAATCAGGGGGAAAGGAATTCCAACTTTGCGAAGTTTCCAAAAAGGAAAACGCATACCACCCGGCGATGAAAAGAGAAATCCAGATGATTCCCATTTTTAAAAGTCCGCCGACAGCCGCACTTTTCATGCCGCCGAAAAAAGTATAAAGAATAACAAGTAAAGTCAGTATCACGGCGGACATGACGGGAGAAACATGAAAAAGCGAAGAAATGATTTCTATACCGGGCAGGCAACTTGCCACGGCAGATAAAAGAATACCTACGGAAGAAATCACGGAAGAAAGAATTTCCGCTTTTTTTCCGTATTGGAGGGACAAAAATTCGGGAATCGTTTCCAGTCCCGTCATGCGGAGACGACGGGCATAAAAAAGACCCATGATGATAAAAGCAATGCCGCTTCCCAACGTAAACCACCAGGCGGAAAGACCGGACGAATAAGCCAGCTGTGCCGTTCCCACCGTAGCACCGCCGCCGACGACCGTCCCGGCAATGCTTCCTGCGACAAAGGGGGCTGACGAAGAACGGCCGCCCAAGCTGTAGCCTTCCGCAGAGGATACCTTCCGGGCCGTATAAAAACCGGCACCGATGACAAAGAAAACCACGGCGGCAATGACGGATATATGTAAAAGAGTCAGATTCATAAAAACAGACCTCCCGATACCTATTATAGCAAAGAGGAAGAAGATAATGTTTCACGGGAAACGTGAGAAATAAAAAGAGCGTTTCTTCCCGGACAGGCTTGTAAAAATGAACAAAGCGCGGAGACTCCGTATTTCCTTTTATTACAGAAAAAAGGTTCTGTGTGATATAATAAAACAGACCATCTGTGAAAGGACAAAAATAATGGGCCGGATTATCAGTATCATCAATCAGAAGGGCGGCGTCGGAAAAACGACGACAGCTGTCAATCTTGCCGCTTTTCTGGCAGACAAAGGATATAAAACGCTGCTTGTGGACGCCGATTCCCAAGGAAATGCAACGAGCGGTATCTCTAAACATGTAAAAATGAACGCCAACCTCTATGAAGTCCTCATGGGCGACAAAACGGTCGGCGAGGCTATTGTGAAAACAGATATCAAACGGCTTTCTCTGCTTCCCGCATCCATTGATTTGGCGGGCGCGGAAATAGAAATGGTTTCCATGGAAAACAGGGAATTTCTGATGAAAAAAAAGCTCGATGCCGTGAAAGAGGACTATGATTTCATTCTCATCGATTGCCCGCCTTCACTGGGGCTGATGACACTGAATACCCTTGTGGCATCACGATCCGTTCTCATTCCCATACAGGCGGAATTTTATGCCCTTGAAGGCTTGTCCCAGCTCATCCGTACAATCAGTCAGGTGACAAGAAAACTGAATCCCGGACTTTCCGTTTTGGGCATTCTTCTCACCATGTTTGACGGGCGGACAAATCTGTCGCTCCAGGTCGCCGAAGAAGTCAAGAAATATTTCGGCACTAAAGTATTTAAAACGGTGATTCCCCGGTCGGTCAAGCTTTCGGAAGCGCCGAGTTTCGGAGAATCCATACTCACCTACGCTCCCAAATCCAAAGGAGCGGAAGCATACAAGAAATTATCCCGGGAGGTAATCCGCCGTGTCTAAGACGAGAAAATTAGGAAAAGGACTGGAAGCTCTTTTCGGTGAAAGCAGCCGCGACAAAGAAGCGGAAATGATTTCCGTTTCTGTCATCGTTCCTAACGAATGGCAGCCGCGAAGAGAATTTGAAGAAAAAGCACTGCAGGGACTGGCAGATTCTATCAAAGAGCATGGCGTCGTGCAGCCCGTTATCGTAAGACCGAAAGAAGGCACGTTTGAACTTATCGCAGGAGAGCGACGGCTCAGAGCCGCCCAGCTTGCGGGACTTTCGGAAATCCCCGCCCTGGTCCGTGAGTATACCGACCGGGAAACGGCGGAAATCGCCTTGATAGAAAATCTGCAGAGAGAAGACCTGAATCCCTTGGAAGAAGGCCTTGCTTACAAGAGAATGATTGGCGAATACCGGTTTACCCAGGAAAAAATGGCGGAACTGGTAGGAAAAAGCCGTTCCTACGTAACCAATATGATCCGCCTTTTGGACCTTTGCGATGAAGTAAAAAATATGGTCATTGAAAGAAAAATCACGGCAGGACAGGCAAGACCCCTTCTCGGACTGAACAATGCAGCCGAACAGATTGCCTTGGCACGGCGCATTGTCGAAGAAGACCTTTCCGCCCGCCGGGTGGAAGAAATTTTACGGACCGGAAAAGAACGGAAAAAACCGCGTCCCGTGAACAGAGCCGATGCCTATATCCGTGACCTGGAAGAACAACTTGTCATGGCGGTAGGCGCCAGAGTCCGTATCAAAGTGGGCAAAGGAAAAAACAGCCACCGCGGTACGATTTCCATTGCCTTTAAAAACGACGGTGAATTTGAACGGATTACAAAACTTCTGAAACAGGGAGAATAAGAAATGGATATTTTTAACTTTACCATCAATTACCAACTGGTCCTTTCCGTAGTAGGTACCATTCTCTGTCTGTTTCTTCTTTTTCTGATACTCCAGTTCATCTGGCTCCGTACCAAAGTGAACAGACTCTACAAAAAATACAAATATTTCATGGCAGGAGAAGACGGAGGCTCCCTGGAGCTCAAACTCTCCACGGAACTGAGGGAACTCCGGGAAATGATCGAAGCTTCAAAAAGCATGCTCCACCAGCAGGAACTTCTGGCGACCATGCAACTTCAGTCATTCCAGAAAATAGGACTTATCCGCTACGATGCCTTTGACGAAACGGGAGACAAGCTGTCCTTCTCGCTCACCCTCATGGACGGAAGAAATAACGGCTTTGTCATCTCTTCTCTCTCGGGAAACGATGCCTCCCGGATTTATGCGAAACAGATTCATAACGGCCAGTGCAGAGAATCCATCTCTTCCGAAGAAGCGGAAAGCATCCGTATGGCACTGAATACACTCATGCCCGATATGGCGGCACGGGTCAAAGATGCGGTAGTGGAAAACGAAAAAGAAGACGCACAACGAATTGACAGAAAAGAAAAGAAGTAAAATAAGACAGGCAGGTTTTTATGATTAAAGAAGAAAACCGGGAAACAGGACAGACAACACTGGTTTTTGATAAAAAAGAAATAAAAAATATAAAAATAGCCGCCGCTCTGGCAGGCACGCTCTGGATACTCTCCATAGCCGCCGCGCTCTGGGCTGTTTTCAGCATGCAGTCCCTCAAAGAAGAAAATGCTCTCTACCAAAGCCAACTCAAACTCGCGGGAGAAAAAATGAATGCCCTCGAACGGAAAACACAGGCGGTAGAAAAAATCAGCGGCCAGATACAGGAACTCCTGAAAAACCAGGAAAACCCTGAAGGAAACGGAAGCGGTACAGGCGGTGCGGCGACCGTACCGGACATAGAAAAAGAGGAAACACAGGGAGAAACAGTAAAAGACTACAAAACCCCGGGCGACCTTTTAAAAGAAATGCTCCGCCTTGACGAGCGACTGGACAAACAACTCAAACTCATTATTTCCTTCCGTCCGGAAATCATGCACCAAACCAGCCGGGCCTTTCATGCCATTTACAACGCAAAGCCCGACACCCCGGACATATGGCCTGCAGAAGGAAATATTTCCAGCTACTACGGCTACCGGAAGTCCCCCTTCGGCTACGGCACCGCTTTCCACGAAGGTGTCGATATAGCCGGTGACTACGGAGATCCCGTTTCCGCAACGGCAGACGGAATCGTCACCCAATCAGGCTGGGTCAGCGGTTACGGCTACCTGGTAGAAATAAAACACAGCAACGGAATCTCCACCCGCTACGGGCATAACTCCGTCATCTTCGTACAAGAAGGACAAAAAATAGAAAAAGGCGCAGTCATAGCTCTCATGGGAAGCACGGGAAACAGCACAGGTCCCCACTGCCACTATGAAGTAAGAATCAACGGCGACTCCGTAGACCCCCTCTACTTTCTCCCCATAAAAAAATAAAAGAAACGAAATATCTGTTTTCCCGAAAGAAGACAGATATTTTTTATGCCGGAAAACAAGAAAATAAGTATAGACAAAACAAAAAATACGGAAATGACGCACACAAAAAGCCGCCCCTGCTTATTGGAAAATAAACGAAAGTATACAAGTCTTAAGCTGTCCCCGCTTGTTTTGTTGCAAAAAGAAAGAATAGGAAACGTAAGCCGTCCCCGCTTGTCGGGGAAGGTGTCAACCGTCAGGTTGACGGAAGGGGCAAGTATGAGCAGAACCAACAAAAAACGATTCTGACCTGTGTACGCAGACTTGCCCCTATCGCCTCGC